>Ga0209692_10001966_pt1 | contig 24694 bp, 20 predicted proteins | sample tdDd472_FD_187129 | JGI IMG/M metagenome (GOLD analysis project Ga0209692, IMG submission 187129) | Marine sediment microbial communities from the Atlantic coast under amendment with organic carbon and nitrate - tdDd47.2 (SPAdes)... | ecosystem: Environmental > Aquatic > Marine > Coastal >... | reverse complement strand
CGGGCGATCCACCAGCCATAGCCGTCAGCCTTGAGGCTGTCCCAGTCGTACAGGGGATTGCCCCACAGCTGGCCGGTCTTGCTGAAATAGTCCGGCGGCACACCCGCCACGTGGGTGGGATGGCCCTTGGTGTCCAGGCGGAAGAACGCCTGGTTGGCCCACACGTCGCAGCTGTCATGGGCCACGAAAATGGGGACATCGCCCACGATCTTCAGGCCCGCGTCCGCCACATATCTCCGCAGGTCGGCCCATTGAGAGGCAAAGAGCCACTGGCCGAAACAGTGACCCGACACGGCCACCTCCAGCACCCGGCGGGCCTCGGTGATGGCCGCCGGTTCCCGTCTGGCCAAATCGCGCGGCCACTGGTGCCACGGCTGCCCCTCCAGGCTTTCCTTGAGGGCGGAAAAGAGGGCGAAGTCCTCCACCCAGGCTGCGTTGGCGTCGCGCCAGGCCTGGAATTCCTGGCGGTCCCGGGGCCCGGCATGGGTCTGGAAATTTTCCCAGGCCCGGGCCAGGCGGCCCGTCTTCCAGGTAATCACCTTGCCGAATTCCACCCGATCCGGATTGAACGTCGGCCGTTCGGCCAGATCGTCGGCCGTCAGCCAGCCCGCAGTCTTCACCTTGTCCAGACTGATCAGCAGGGTGTTGCCCGCAAAGGACGACAGGGTCTGATAGGGCGAATCGCCGAAGCTGGTGGGCCCCAGGGGCAGGATCTGCCACAGGGATTGCCCGTGGCGCTGCAGCCAGTCCACGAAGGCAAAGGCGTCGGGACCAAGGTCGCCGATGCCGTCGGGTCCGTTGAGACAGGTGGGGTGCAGCAACACCCCGCTGGCGCGCTGGAACTGGTAACCGGATGCGGACACGGGGTCTCCCGGGGGTTGGCGGTGGAAAAATCTCGTATTGGAAGGTAAAAGCCCTCAGGAAGGCCCGCCAAGGGAATTCTCACCGTCGGTCATGACCGCCTGCAGACGCGTCAAGGGAGCGGGCAGCCAAACCAGGTCCGGCGCCTCGCTTTCCCGGTTCAGCCGGGCCACTTCGTCCAGCAGCCGGACCAGCCGGGCCTCGGCGCGGGGGATGTGGGCCAGGAAGTCGGTTTTCCCCTTGGTCAGGCCCAGGAACGTGTAGGCCCCCAGGGCCTGCATGAGCCGCTGGAGGCCGGCGGCCAGGGCCATGGCCCGGACCTCCGCCGCCGTCAGGGTGTAGCCCTCGGAGGTGGGTTCGGCCGCCACCGCCGTGGCGAACCGGCCCAGCTGGTCCTCGATCTCCGCCTCGCTCAAGGGCACGTAGGGATCCAGGAGCAGGGACATGATGTCGTACCCCAAAGGCCCCAGGCGCAGCCCCTGGAAATCCACCAACCGAACCGTTGATCCCTGCAGGAGAATATTCTGGGACTGGAAATCCCGGTGGATGAGCACCTGCGGCTGAAGGGAGACAGCCATGGCCAGGCAGTGGAATTCGGATTCCAGGCCGCTGGTGTCGCAGCAGTCCAGACCGCGATGCCTCTTCAAATAATTCTCACTGAAATAGGACGTTTCCCAGCGCAGCCCGGTGTAGTCCAGAGTCCGTTCCACGGCCAGCGGGCAGTCCTGGACGGCCGCATCGGTGGCCTGCTGCAGTTTGACGAGGTGCCCCACCACCCGGGAATAGGCGGCGTGGATGCCGTCCGCATCGGGCCCGTTGGCCAACCCGTACAGGCTGGCCGACCCGGCGTCCTCCATGACCACGGTGGTCTCCTCGGCGTTGTGGGCCAGGATTTCCGGAGCGCCCAGACCCTGCGCGTGAAGGAAGCGCCCGATGGCCAGGAAATGATCGAATTCGGGGTCCGTCGCCGGGCTCAGCATGGTCACGAAGGCGCCGTGGCCGGCCGTCTGCCGCCAGAAGCGGCGGTCGGACCCGTGCCCGGTAATGGGGCGGACGCGCAACAGGTCCGTGTCCTCCCCCGCGCTGTCCACCGCTTCCAGGTAGCGCCGCGGTGTCCCCAGGTCGGTCCAGGCGCAGCCTTGGGACACGTAGCCGCGGACCCGGCCGGGATCAGTGGTCAGGGCCGCCACCAGGGGCGTGATCAGCGAGGAAAAGCCGGGGCCCACCCGGGTCAGCAGGTCCCGGCTGAACACCCCGATGCCGGCATAGGTCAACGACCGGGCCTCAGCGCCGGGTTCCGGTCCGGACCCCGTCCCGCCGATGGCCGTGATGGCTCCGTCAGGGGCCAGACTGACCGTGTTCACCCGGGGCCAGTCCACCAGCAACAAGGTGGCCAGGGCGCCCGACTGCCGATGGTCGGCCAGGAGCGGCGCCAGGTCCGCATCGCACAGGACATCGCCGTTGTAGATCACGAAGTCCGGTTCTTCGGCGAGAAAATCCGCCGCTCCGAACAGCGCGCCGCCGGTGCCCAGGATTTCGGTCTCCCGAAAGATTTCGAAGCGGGCGGCATCGGCGCGGCCCTTCAGGTGCGCTTCAAGAGGTTCGGGCAGGTGGTGGGTATTGACCCCGATGCGGTCGATGCCGGCCCGGGTCAAACCGTCGATGGCGTGGTCCAGCAGGCACTTTCCGCCCACCGGCAGCAGGGGCTTGGGTACATGGTCGGTCAGGGGCGCCAACCGGGTCCCGTACCCGGCGGCCAGGATCATGCCGTGGAGCTTGCGGGGGTCAGTCATAGTGCCGCACGTCCTGGGTGCGCTCGGCGAACACGGCACACTCGGCCAGCCACCCGGCGGCCATTTCGTGCACGTCGCGCCCCGCCTCCACACCCTCACGCCAGGTGGTCCCGCCGGCCAGGATGTCGATGGGTAGTTTTTCGGTTTCGTATTCGTAGGGCGGCTGCTTCCAGGCAAACTTTTCGGGCCACATTTCGTGGATCACCGAAATGGCCGCGGCGTAGGTCAGCACAGCATCAAAGGTGTGACGGTCCAACACGTGCACCTGCAGCCCGCCACAGACGTGGCCGGCGAACTTGTGAAAGGTGGGTTCGAAGTGCAACGGGCGGAACCTGACGCCGGGCAGGTCCAGGGCCTTCAGGCCGGCCGCCAGGGGCTCCGGTTCAATGAACGGCGCGCCGAAGATCTCGAAGGGCCGGGTGGTGCCGCGGCCTTCGCTCAGATCCGTGCCTTCCAGCAGACAGCCGCCCGGGTAGACCACGGCCGTGTCCAGCGTGGGCATGTTGGGGGACGGCAGCACCCAGGGCAGGCCGGTGACGTCGAAAAGCTGATCGCGCCGCCACCCGTCCATCCAGACCACGTCCAGATCCACGTCCAGTTTGAAAAAGGCCGTGAACCAGTGGGCCAGTTCGCCGATGGTCAGGCCGTGACGCATGGGAATGGGCGCCAGCCCCACGAAGGATTTGTAGTCGAGGTCCAGAACGTTGCCTTCGGTCCGCAAGCCGCCCAGAGGGTTGGGACGGTCCAGGACCAACACCCGCACGCCGGCCTCGGCACAAGCCTCCAGGCAGAGCAACAGCGTCCAGACAAAGGTGTAGTAGCGGGCGCCCACATCCTGCAGGTCCACCACCAGCACATCCAGTCCGGCCAGCATCTCGCCGGTGGGCTTGCGGTGGGCCCCGTAGAGGGAATGGACGGGGATGCCCAGCGCGGGGTCCACGAAACCGTCCCACTCGATCATGTTGTCCTGGGTCTGCCCCAGCACGCCGTGCTGGGGCCCGAAAATCGCCGTCAGGTCCACCTGGGCGGCGGACATGAGATCCCGGGCGTGGACGAGGCGGACGTCCACCGAGGCCGGGTGCACGAGCAAGCCCACCTTTTGGCCGCGCAGGGCCGCAAAGCCATCGGCGGCAAGCCGGTCCAGACCTGTCATCACTGTCTGCAAGGCGTCCTCCAAGTCCCTTTGTCGGATGAGTTCCTGTTCCCCACACCCTAGCACACCGCCCCGCCCGGCCAAAGTGGTGGCTGGGGCCTTTTTTGCGTACATAGGATTCAGGGGCAAATGTATCTTCTTTCCCGTCATGAATCCAGCGAAGGGATCCCGCTCATGAATACCCAGGCCGCTGTTCTGTTTATTGCTCTGTGTGCGGTCGGCCTGCCGGTTGCGGCCGCCACCCACACCGTGAACCAGTCCGGCTTCAGCTTCTCCCCCGCCGATCTCACCATCCAGACCGGTGACACCGTCCAATGGGTGTGGAGCAGCAGTTCCCACACCGTGACCAACGGGACCGGGCCCACCGACCCGAATGTCGGCGCCCTCTTCGACGCCCCCCTCGCCAGCGGCAACACCACCGTGAGCTTCACCTTCAACAGCGACGGGGAATTTCCCTACTTCTGTCGTCCCCACTTCGGACTCGGCATGACAGGCTCGGTCACGGTGCAGGACGGCGTCCCGGTGACCTCGCAAAGGCTGGCCGGAGTCAGGGCGTTGTATCGGTGATGTGGCTCATGGAGGTTGAGGTTGACGCCCTGGAGTGTTCCCGTGAGGATTAAGCTGCGCCTGCTGGTGGGCCTGCTGGTGGGCCTGCTGATGCTGGGCCTGCTGACGGCCTGCCGATCCCAACCGGACAAGGAGTCCAGCCCCGACATGCCACATATCACTTTCCTGACGCGTGCCGGATGTTCCGGCTCGCCGCAAATGCTGGCGGGTCTGCGGGCCGCCCTGACGGCGCGAGGCGTGACCCTGGAACCGGAAACCCTGGACCTCGGCGATCTGGCGGCCGACGACCCGCGCACAGGATACGGCACGCCAACCATCCTGGTCGACGGCCACGATCTCTTCGGCCGGAGCCAACCGGTCGCCTCGCCGCCCAACTGACGGTTCTACACGGGCGGAGTTCCGTCCTCGCAGGTGATCGGTCAGCAGTTGGACAGGATTCTTTAAGACGGGGATCAGTCTGCGGTGCGCCGGGCCAGATCTTCCACGGCCTCGGCCATGCGGTCCCAGGAGTACTTGGCCTTTTCCACGGCCACGGCGGCGCCGAACGCGGCGGCCCTCTCTTCCCGGAAAAAGCGCGTGACGGCCGCGGCCAGCGCCGGCGGATCCTCCGGCGGGACGATGAACCCGGTGCGTCCGTCGTGGACCACCTCGGGCAGGCCGCCCACATCGGTGGTGACCACCGGCAGGTCGTAGTTGTAGGCGATCTGGATGATGCCGCTCTGGGTGGCGCTCACGTAGGGCAGCACGGACAGGTCGGCGGCCAGGAAGTAGTCCTCAACCGTTTCGTCGGGGACAAAGCCGTCGACCAGCTGCAGGATGTCCCGCCCTTCGCTGGCCGCGATGCGATCCAGATAGGGCTGCTTTTCCCCGTAGATATCCCCCACGATGAGCACGCGCAGGTTGTCGCCGAGGTCGCGCTTGAGGTCGCCGGCCGCGTCGATGAGGTGATTCACGCCCTTGTACTTCTTGATGAACCCGAAAAAGAGCACCAGGTGCCCGTCAACCGGCAAGTCCAGAGCCGCGCGCGCCTCCGCCTTCGTTTTGCGGGGTCGCCCAGGTTCGCCGAAGTCGTACACCGGATGGGGACAGGTGACCACCGTGTCCGGATCGGTGTCCGGCAGCACGGTGAACAGATCCTGACGTACCTGGTCGCTCTGGGCGATATAACCGTGGCCCTGCCGCAGCGCCAGTCGGGTGAGAAACTTGCCCAGCGGGTACTTCTCGTGAGGAATGACATTATCCAGCAGGTAGATCACGCGGATACTTGTGCGCTTGCGCAGCAGCCAGGTCACCCCGAAGAACCCCGGCGCAAAGAACGGAATCCAGAACTTGATGACCACCGCCTTCGGCGCGGCCTCTTCCAGGTCACGCGCGGTGCGCCACCAACTCCACGGCGACCACGGCACGAACCGCGGATGGTTGGGCTGCTGCAGCCAGGCGGCCACCTCGCCCTCCTGCTCGGTGCCGGGGAAGATCAGCTTGGGGTACTGCTTGCTGAACGACGCCCAGAACAGGTTGTGTCCCCGGCCGGCCAGCACGCGGTACAACATGGCGATGTAGGTGACGATGCCGCCACGAAACGGGGGCGCCGGGCCCAGGAATGCCAGCTTCAAGACTTGGCCAGGAGCGTCTCAAGCTCATCCCGCACGGCGTCGGGCCGCAGGGTCTCCATGCAGAAATTTTCATTGGAGCAGCGCGGCGAAAAGAAGCAGGTGCACGTTTGTTCGGGCGCCATTAGCACCCCGCGTCCGTAGAGGTCGAATTCGTGGGGATTGAAGATGTTGTTGAACAGGACCAGCTTCTTGCCCAGGGCCAAGGTGATGTGCATGGCCATGGTCACGGCGGTGACCACCAGGTCGCAGCGGTCCATCAAGCCGATGAAGGTTTTCAGAGGGAAGTGGCCCAGATAGGCGGCCCCGGTCGCGGCGGCCAGACGCTGGTTCTGCGCGTCCTCCTGCGGTCCGCCCAGCAGCACCACGGCGTAGCCGTCGGCCACCAGGCCCTTGGCCAGGTCGGCCCAGTAGGTTTCCGGCCACAGGCGGCTGGTCCAGCGTCCGCCGGCCCCGGTGTTCAGGCCGATGACGGCCTTGCCCGCCGGCAGGTCGAACTCGGGCGCGGGCTCCGGCCGGTCCAGCACGTATTCCTGCCCGGTGAATTCATAGCCGCAGATGTCGAACATCTCCTGCGGATAGCTCAGGGTGCAGGCCTGGTTCACATCGTCGAAAAGGCCGGTGTGGAACTTGTTGGTCACCGCGGTGGCCATGGCTTCGGTCACGCCGTCGGTCACCGGACGGCAGAGGCCGTCGCCGGCCAGGGTGAAGCCGATCCGCCGGTCGGTTTGCACCTCGGCGGCCAGGGCGCAGGCCTGGCGGTCCTTGTCCAGATTGATCACCAGGTCGAAGTGGGTCTGACGCAACCACACCATGTGGTCGGGGCTCATGGTTATGGGGTCATCCACGCTGGACGGCAGCAGATCCGGGAAGTCGGTCACCCAGGTCAGGCAATGATCCGGGTATTCGCGGCGCAGGGGATCCAGCAGAGGCGTGGTGCGTATCACGTCGCCGGCGGCGCCCAGCTTGATCAGCAGGATACGTCCGGCCCGCGGGCGGAACGCGGGACAGTCCTCGCAGTGCACCCCGGTCTGCTTGTGGGGGGTGCAGGGCACGTGGCCGCGAAAATGAAAACAATCCGGACGTACAATCACAGGGCTTCGACTTTCTGCTGCAATGACGGCGACCGCGCCGCCGGGTCAACGGTTGGCGCTCAACCACCGTTCGATTTCCGTCAGGCTCTCACGGGCCTGAAGTTCCAGGCCACTGGGCAGCCCATTTTGCAGGGCGATCGTGAACGCCCCCTGGGCCTGGGCCCGGTTTTCCATCTTCAGGTAAAGCTGGCCCATATGGAAATAGACCACCGCCTGGTCCTTCTTGGCCCGGGCGTAACCCAGGGCCTCCGTATAGGCGTCCACGGCCTCGAAGTTCCGGCTCAGACCTTCCAGGGCCCGTCCCTTCACGGTCAGGAGTCGGCTCCGGGACAGCCCGTCCAGACGCGCCTCGCCGTCCAGCAGCTTGTCGCACTCGGTCAGGGCCTGGTCCGGCTGGCCGCTGTCCATGAACCCGCCGGCGCGCTCCAGTCCCTCCACCACGTCCTTGGGCAACGGCTGACGCAACTGCACCAGCTCGGCCTGCATGGTCTCGGCCAGGGTGTACATTTCCTTGGGCAGGTCGCCCGCCAGGGCCTTGTCAATCAGCACCGCGGCCGCATCGTAGAACTGACGGTCCCGCTGAAACCCCGCCAGCAGAACCATGGCCACGGCGTCGGTGTCGTCTTCCACCAGGGCGTTACGGCACAGCTTCTCGGCCTTGAGCCGCTGCCCCGAGGAGAAGGCTTCCAAGGCGCGATTCACCCCATAGCTGTAGACGGCCGGCACCTGGTCCCGGGGCGGCCCCATGATGGACACCACGAAGGCGCTCTCCTGATCGCTGCTCCGGTTGGTGATGGACGCGTTGAGCTCCTCACCCAGTCCCCACGGAATCACCACCTGGTGCTTGGTCTCGTTGGTCTTGAAATAGACCAGTTCCTCGCCCTTGTAGCGCAGCACGCTCAGGTCGCAGTTCCAGTCGCCGCCGTCGACCACCAGCAACCAGCGCCGGGCGGGCACATCCTCGGCCGCAAAGCGGATCTGGAAGGATTCCCGGGGACTCAGGGTGTAACTCTCCGAGCGCCAGGTTTCCCAGATGGGGTCGGTGGCCTCGTTCTCGCTGGCCAGCAGGGAGAAATTGCCCAGCCCGAGGGCAAACCCTGCCGTCAGCAGACAGATGACGCACGCGGACACATACCGCTTATCCATGAAGAATACCTTCCCGACGGTCAAGGACGTGTTGCTTCGACGGCCCATTGGCCTATACTCTGCGGAAATCTACCGGAAGTGGCCGTTTAACTCAAGCGGCCATGGGAGGATCCAAGGAGGACCCATGATTCACAGGATGCAAGAACAGTTCCACCGTCTTGCCCGGCAAAAGGTTACAGCCGCTCTACTGGCCTGTCTGGCGTGGGTGCTGTTGAGCGGACCGGCCGGCGCGCAGTCGCAGATGGGCGAGCCCCGGGATATCAACTTCAAGGTGCTCAACGCCACCACCGGGGAGCCCGGCACCCTGGAAAGGCTGCAGATCGAGTACCTGAGCGTGCGGCTCGAGCCGGTGTTCGACATCCGCCCCAGTGGCTCCGAGTTCGAAGTCGAGGACGTGCCCTTGAAAGACCGCGGCAAATACCTGGTGACGGCCTGGTACCGGGGCGTGCCCTATTTCTGGAGTATTCGCGGGCAAAAGCTCGTTGAGGACACCACCACCCTGCACGTCTTCGACATCACCCGTGACCTGCAGAACGTGCATATCCCCGGCATGACCATTCTCTTCCGCAAGGGCACCTCCCTGGTCGAGCTGGAGTACATGATCAACGTGGAGAACGCCGAGCAGCCCCAGCGCACGGTCCTGGGGGATGACTACACCTTCGAAATGGCCCTGCCCGACGGCGCCCGCGACGTGGAAGCCACCTACAGCCGCGGCCCGGAGCCCCTGCCCGTCCCCACGATGTCCCTGGGCGGCGGTCGGTATGGCCTGCTCGTGCCCCTGACCAGCGGCCGGAACCAGATCCGCGTCACCGCCAGCCTGCCCTGGCGGGACGGCCTGGAGTTCGAGGTGGGCAGCAACCTCGTGGTCGCCGAGTGGGGCTTCATGGTCTCCCCCGAAAACCTGGACGTGCAGGCCTACGAACTGGAACCGAACGACGACACCCCCGTGCCCGGCTACCTGCGCTTCAAGGGCCCGGCCCTGGACGCCGAACGCACCTTCGACATCCGGGTGAACAAGGGCGTGCCCGCCGGGCCCAAGGAAGATGTGTTCACCGAAGAGGTGCCCGACGAGGAATTGAGCGATGCCGCCGCCGAGGCTGGCGAGGACGAGGACGAGGGCCTACCTTTGGCCCTGCAAATTTTGCCCATCGTGCTGATTATCATCCTTCTGGCCGCTCGGCGGCGGAAGGCCAAGAACGCCAAGAAAGCCGAATAAAGGAGACTCCATGTCCGGCAAGATCGAGCTGACCCTGGGCCACAGCCCCGACCCCGACGACGCCTTCATGTTCTACGCCCTGGCCAAGGACAAGATCGATACGGGTCCGTACCACTTCACGCACGTGATGGAAGACATCCAGACGTTGAACGAGCGGGCGCTCAAGGGCGAGCTGGACATCACGGCCATCAGCATCCACGCCTACGCCTACGTGCTGGACAAGTACGCCCTGCTGCCCGCGGGCGCGAGCATGGGCTTCGGCTACGGGCCCATGGTGGTGGCGAAAGAGAAGATCGCGCCGGCCGATCTGAAGGGCATGACCATTGCCATCCCCGGCAAGATGACGTCGGCGTACCTGGAATTGTGCCTGGCCATCGGCGAGTTCAACGCGGTGCACGTGCCGTTCGACGAGATCATCGACCGCGTGGCCAGCGGCGAGTTCCCCGCCGGCCTGATCATCCACGAGGGCCAGCTCACCTACCAGGACGCCGGGCTGCACGAGTGCATCAACCTGGGTCAGTGGTGGTGGGAGACCACCGGGCGCAAGGACTGGCCCCTCCCCCTGGGCGGCAACACCATCCACAAGCGGCACGGCGACAAGATGAAGGACATTTCCGACATCCTCACCGCCAGCATCCAGTACAGCCTGGACAACCGCGAGGCGGCTTTGGCCTACGCGCTGGACTGGGCGCGGAACATGGGTGTCGAGCTCGCCGACGAGTTCGTGGGCATGTACGTGAACCACTGGACGCTGGATTACGGGGATGCCGGGCGGGATGCGATTCGGGAATTGTTGAAGCGCGGGCATGCGGCGGGGTTGATTCCGGAAGTTAAGAATCTGGAGTTTGTGGGGGGCTGATCAAGCTCTGAGGATGATGCAGAGGACCGGGCCTCGTTGGGGCCCGGTTTTTTTTTGTTCCAGGGACTTGGCCCAATCCTTCGCAATAATTGATCTTTGGCGCCGCACCGGGGGTCGACCACACCCCGCTACGGGTTCAAACCACAAAATCGTCTACTCCAACATCTCCATAACCCGCGGCAAGAACACAATCACCGCAATGATGATGATCAGCGGCACCAGCCAGGCGCTCACCGACCGCCTCTCATACCGCCTCTCAAAGAGGGGCGCACGCGGCCTCTCCTGTGGGATGTCGTCTTCGTGGTTGTCGGGCACGGTCATGGCGGTCCTTTCGCAGGTTAACCCCAAGCATGACAGACCCGGCCCCCGTTGCCAAGTCCCACCTCCGTGATCTTGCTTCCCTAAACCGCCCCCCTATGCCAAAGTAGGGTCAACTTGAACCGCTTTCAGGAGGATTGCGTCGATGAAGGCTCGCACAGTTGCCGGTCTGGGCATGGCCCTGGTGGCCATCGGTCTGTTCACCATCTACTACCTGGGACGTGAGGACTATTCCACCCCCTCGCTGCCGGATACCAAGCAGGCCGAACACCGCATCCCGTCCCGCGTGGTGCCGCCTGAGGGCGGTCCCAAGGAGATCAACGACTTCCTCACCGAATACAACACGCGCTACCGCAGCCTGTGGACGGATTTCGAAGGCGCCAACTGGAACGCCTCCACCAACATCACCCCCGAGAACACCGAAGCGCGCATCGCTGCGGGCAAAGCCTTGGGCGCGTACGTGGGCAGCCGCGAAGTCATCGAAAAGCTGCGGTTGGCACGCGACCGGGCCGATCTGTCCGAACTGCAGGACCGCCAGATCGAAGTGGCCTGGCAGCTGGCCGCGCACTACCCGGGCACCATCCCCGCCACCGTCGAGAAACTCATCACCACGGAGGCCGTGCTGGACGACTCCCTCTACGCCTTCACCTACGTGCTGAACCTGGAGGGCGAAGAGCCGCGCACCGTCACGCCCAACGAGATGGACGAACTGCTCCTGTCCAGCCGCAACCTCGCCACGCGCCAGGCCGTGTGGGAAACCAGCAAGAGCGTGGGACCCAAGCTGAAGGACGGCCTGGTCGAAGTGCGCCAGCTGCGCAACGCCGTGGCCACGGGCATGGGCTATCCCTCCTACTTCGGACTGGAAGTGGCCAATTACGGTATGACCAGCGAAGAGATGATCCTGTTGATGGACGACCTCGTGGCCGGCATCATGCCCCTGTACCAGCAGTTGCACTGCTGGGTGCGTCACGAACTGGCGGCCCGCTACGAGACCGAAGTCCCCTCGCTCATTCCCGCCCACTGGCTGGGCAACCGCTATGGTCAGGAATGGCCGGGCATCGTGGAGGGCGTGGACCTGGACGGCATGTTCCGCGACGTGGAGCCGCAGTGGGTCATCGAGCAGGCGGAGCGCTTTTACACTTCCGTGGGCTTCGAGCCGTTGCCCCTCACCTTCTGGGGCCGCAGCGACCTGTTCGAACTGCCGCCCAACGCCGAGCGCAAGAAGAACACCCACGCATCGGCCTGGCACATCGACCTGGATCAGGATGTGCGCTCCCTGATGAGCGTGACCAGCAACTTCAGCTGGTTCCAGACCACCCACCACGAGCTGGGCCACGTGTACTACTACCTGGCCTACAGCAAGCCCGAGGTGCCGTACATCCTGCGCGAAGGCGCCAACCGCGCGTTCCACGAAGGCCTGGGCTCGCTCATCGAACTGGCCAGCAGCCAGGTGCCCTACCTGCAGCAGGTGGGCCTCCTGTCGGCCGAGGAAACCCCCGAGGAGATCCGCTGGTTGCTCACCCAGGCGCTGCAGGGTCCCGTGGTGTTCCTGCCTTTCGCCTGCGGCACCATGACCCACTTCGAGTACGATCTGTACGAAGGGGATCTGCCCCGTCACCTGTTCAATTCGCGCTGGTGGGAATATGCCGCGCGGTATCAGGGCATCATTCCGCCCAATGAGCGCGGTGAGGAATTCTGCGATGCCGCGACCAAAACCCACATCATCGACGACCCGGCCCAGTACTACGACTACGCCCTCAGTTCGGTCATCCTGCACCAGCTGCACCGGTACATCTGCCAGGAGATCCTGGATCAGGACGTGCGCGCGTCCAACTACTATGGCAACAGTCAGGTGGGTATGTACTTACACAGCATTCTGGAACTGGGTGCCACCCGCGACTGGTCCCAAGTCATGCGCGAAGCCACGGGCGAGGAATTGTCCAGTACGGCCCTTCTGGAGTACTTCGACCCCCTCTTGGTATGGCTCCAGGAGCAGAATGCCGGACGGGAAGTCGGGTTTTAATCCGACACGGGATTTATTGAATTTTGATTTGCAGCGATGACACATGTGTGATAACCTGCTTGTACGTCCCAGACGTGCACATAATTCACCCAATGAAAGGTCATCGCTCATGAAGGCATTGCTTACGATTCTCGCTATCGTAATGGCCACGGCCGCCCTGGCCGGCCCCATCCAGGACATCCAGACCGGCGTGTACCCCGAAGGCTCCCAGGTCACGGTCAACGGCGCCGTGGTCACCGGAATCCGCTACAACGGTTTCTTCATGAGTGAAGATCCCAACGCCCCCTACGCGGGCATCTGGGTCTACACGGGCAGCGCCCCCACCGCCGTGCAGGGCGACCTGGTGGACGTCATGGGTATCTACAAGGAATATTTTGATCTGAGCGAGATTGACGTGCCCGCCGACAGCACCGGCTTCGCCAATGTCACCGGATCCCACACCGGAACCCTGTATCCCATTGACGTGACCACCGCTGACATCGCGGCCGACGGCGAGCCCTGGGAAAGCTGCTTCATCCGCGTCACCGACGGCATGCAGGTCGTCACCGCGCCCACCAGCTACGGCGAGTGGTTTGTGGAAAGCTACGAGTACCCCGGCGTGCAGTTGATGTTCGACGACTACTGGTACGACGATACCACCGTCATGATCGGTGACTGCTACAACTGGGCCACCGGCATCCTCTACTACGGCTACGGCGCCTTCAAGCTGGAGCCCTTCGAGGGCGGCATCTGCCACACCGACTGTGTCATCCCCACGGAGACGACCACCCTGGACAAGGTCAAGTCCCTCTACCGGTAAATCCGGTCCGGATACGACACAGGCCCGGCGCACCCGCGCCGGGCCTTTTTTTGTCTTTCGGCCTAATCAGTACGAGATGATTCGGGTTCCGTCCTGCCCCACCAAACCTTCCAGCACCTCGAAGGTGGCCAGGGTCACCCCCGCGGGCAACTGGTCCTGGCCGATCCCGGCCAGCTTCATGCACTCGGCCCCGGCCAACGCGCGTCCGCCTTCGGCCAGGAAGCCCTTCAACAGGACCGGCAACGGCTTCCCGCTCACCGGACAATCCACGGGGGCCGCCTGGGGATTCAGCAACCCCACGCCGTCGAGATTGATGGACAGGGTCACCGACCAGCCGGCGGCCAGGAACTTGCGACCGAACCGCAGGGCCTTGGCCTGATGGGCGGCCTGTGCGCTGATCAGGTTGATAAACATATGTTTTTCATGGGAGTTAGACACGTGGACCTCCGTGTGGGCGGGGTTCATTCAGCCGTCAAAATCTTGGACAACACGTTAGGGACGGCTATAATCCACCGCAACGGAAAATCAGATCCCCGGCCGGAGGCGCGCCATGTCCCACCCCACCCCAGACGCCCGACTCCCCCACTTCCCCATCCCTCTCATGGCCACGGTCATGGGCCTGACGGGCCTGTCGGTTGTGTTCATGAAGTTCCAGCACGTTTTCCACATGACCGTGCCCATCGGACAGGGTCTCCTCTATGCAGTGACGGCCTGGTTCGGGTTCCTGCTTCTCATGTACGGGGCCAAGGTCCTCCGCCACCGGGAGCAAGCGGCGAAGGACTGGCGCCATCCCGTCCGTGTGAACTTCTTCCCGGCCATCTCCATCTGTTTCCTGCTGCTGGCCATCGCCTATGGGGAAATGGGACGCTGGGACATTTCGCGCGTGATGTGGTGGATCGGCGCGCCCCTGCACCTGATCCTGCTACTGCACATCCTCTACCGCTGGTTCCATCAGCCCCAGAAGGTGCTGGCCTTCAACCCGGCATGGTTCATTCCCGTGGTGGGCCCGGTGCTGGTGCCGGTGGCCGGTGTGACCGTGGCCCCGGTGGAGATCAGCTGGTTCTTTTTCGCGGCGGGCCTGGTGTACTGGATCGTGCTGCTGTCGGTGTTCCTGAACCGGGTGCTCTTCCACGAGCCCATGGCCAAAAAACTCCTGCCCACGCTCTTCATCCTGATCGCCCCGCCGGCGGTGGGCTTCATCGCCTACGTGAAGCTCACCGGCAGCCTCGACCCCTTCGCCCGCATCCTGTTCCATTTCGGAATATTCACTTTCCTGATGCTTCTGACCATGGCCGACCAGTTCCGCAAGGTGCCGTTCTTCGTGAGCTGGTGGGCCTATACCTTCCCGCTGGCCGCTTTCACGTTGAGCAACTACATGATGTTCAAAATGTCGGGGTTGGTGTTCTTCAAGTACCTGGCGGGGGGCATGACGGGGGTGACGGCGCTCGTGATCCTCATCGTATTGGTGATCACCATTCGGGTGGCGGTGCGGGGCGGGATCTGCGTACCCGAGGATTGAGGGGGGGGGCGGAGAGCCACCTGCATGCATGGGGGCCCCGACGTCCTCGTACCTGCGGAATGATCGGGGCCCCCATGCATGCAGGTGGCTCTCTGAATCGCACCTCAATTCGTACTGGAAACCCTGATCTCTCCCCGAACAACCACTCCAATCGGCACCATCAATACAATCCAGGATCGACGCACGGCACGAAGCTGAGGCACCAACCAGCCCCATATGTTGGTCGACCGGCACACCCCGACCGGCTTCCGACAGATACAACAAGGCCCACGATCATTCCGCAGGTACGAGGACGTCGTGGGCCTTGTTGTATCTGTCGGAAGCTAACCGAGGTGTGTCTCGGTCTCCAACATCATGGTCTGAATGTGCTCCCCGGTCTCGTAGTCGAACGTCGACCCGTGAATGGAGTGCGGAATGCTGTAGATCACGATGATCGTCACCGTGGCCAGCACCGCCCACCAGCGGCCGGGAGCCTGACGCGTGTAGTCGGCGCCGGGCGCCAACGCCTGGCTGGACCGCCACACGGCCAGAGCCCACACCAGAGCACCGAGAGCCAGCTTGTTGTCGGTCCAGTCGGACCCGAAAGGCCAGCCGGTCCAGTAGGCGTCGAAGGCGTACTTCTGAACCACCGGGCCCAGAATCAGGCCGCCCAACAGCAGGAAGGCAAAGGCCAGACGGCTCAGGGTCTTCAGGGCCCTGCCCTCGAACAACGCCTCCAGGCCCGCGCCCGTGCTGAAGAACATGCCCATGATCATGCAGAACACGTGGCAGATGAGGACCAGGTTGGGGACGTCGCCCTTGAAGCGGGCCACGGCGGCCTCGTCCTGGGGAAACTGTACCGTCTGACTTCCCTGGGCCAACTCCACCGAGTACTCCAGCTTGCCCGCCATCGGCTGGCGGGGCAACTCCGCCGTCAGGAAGCCGTCCTTGTACACCATGGGCAATCGCGCCCACTCATCCTTGGTGGGATATCGACGCCAGATGACCGTGCCCGAAATATCCGATGTCGCAGGGCCGCCTTCGGCCACAAGAATGCGAACGGGCATATCCCCGTTGATGGAATGGGTGCGCAGGAGTTCGATGTCGATTTTCTGGGAGCCGAGCTCCACGCTGCCGCTCTTCTCGTAGGTGGGGCCGGACACTTTCTGCCAGACCAGGAACCCCAGGGTGAGAAAAATAAGCACAACCCATTTGGCAATCGTCTTAAGCAAGGCAAACCTCTTTGGGAAAAGGCCCGACCCCGAATCGGGGCCGGGCCATTACGAACCTCTGCCGGCGCCTAGGCGCCGTACTGCTTGATAGCCGCGTTCAAACGGGGCAGCATGGCGTAGATGAACGCCGCCACACCCAGAATGGCGATGGCCAGAATCACGAACACCTGGGTGCCGGCTTCCAGGCCGCTGATGAACCCGGACATCTTGTTGCCGATGGCCGTGGCCAGGAACCAGCCACCCATCATCAGGCCGACCAGACGCTTGGGCGAAAGCTTGGTCACCAGGGACAGTCCCATGGGTGACAGGCACAGCTCGCCGAAGGTGATCACCAAGTAGTACCCGATGAGCCAGAGCATGGATATCTTGGCTGAGCCGCTTCCTCCCAGCCACGCGCCGTAGGCCACCAGCAGCAGGGAGGCCGCGGTGATGACCATACCCAGGAAAATCTTGCGCGCCGTGCTCACGGCCTTGCCCCTCTTGGCCATGAAGACGAAGAACCAGACCACGATGGGCGTGCACAGCACCACGAAGACCGGGTTGAAGAAGCCGGTGATCATTTCCGCGTTCAGCAACCGCACGTACTTGCCGGGCTCCAGACGTTCGGCCCCGGGGGTCGTTCCGTCGTAAACCGAGTCGTAAGTGCCCTGGCTGACCAATACCAGAGAAACGTCCTGGCCGTCGATGTCGCGGCTCAGCACCACTTCCCCGGTTTTGACCGTGGTCTCGGGAACGACCTTCACGATGGTGGTGGACACGCCGTGGCTGTCCTTCTCCACGCTGATTTCCACGTTGTCGTCGGGATAAACCTTGCTGGCCAGACCGCCTTCCAGACCGGACTGGCCGTCGTAGTCGTTCACCATGACCCCGCTGGACGCGTCGGCGCGGTAGTTACCGACCGTGGTCTCATTGAGGATTCTGGCGCCGAACATGGACTCGACTTCGTCCGCCACCACCAGCAGCGTACGCTCATCGGGGCGCGGCAGATCCGGATCGGCATTGTTGTAGTAGGACGGCATGGCCTTCTGGGCGTAGAAGTCCGTGGCCATGGGAATCCACTCGGCCCGACGGTCGGTGTTGTCCTCGGCGAACACGGTGATCAAACCGCCGCTCAGGTGCAGGACCATGAAGAAGGCCCCACCGGCGATGTAAACCGGAATCAGGGCGCCAAGGCCCGGCTTCTCTTCAGGGGAGGCCTTTCGCACCAGATTGAAGAAGTAGCCGCCGATGGGCAACATGGCCACCAGGAACGCGAAGGTGATGGGGCCGATGGTGTCGGTCACCAACGGAATCATCCCGCCCAGGAAATAGCCGCCCACACCAAACGCGGCGGCCGGGGCCAGGATGATCATGCCCATTTGCTTGAGACCGAAATCTCCGTCGGCCGTCTGCGGCGGTCGGTCGGCGGCGGACAATCCCCGCCAACTGATGACCAGCACCGTAATTCCAATCAGCATCCCCACACCGGCGGCGGTGAAGGCCATGTTGAAGCTCCACAGGTTGCGCAGCGGCGCAGCCAGCAAGGCGCTGATGGTGGCGCCCACGTTGATGCCCATGTAGAAGATGTTGAAACCGGCGTCGCGGCGGGGATCGTCGGAGGCATAGAGGTTGCCCACCATGGCCGAGATGTTCGGCTTGAAGAAACCGTTCCCGAAACAGATCAGGGCCAGGCCGGCATAGAACGTGGGCAGGCTGCGCACCCCGAGGGCGAAATAACCCGCGGCCATCAGTATGCCGCCGATGAGGACCGAGCGGCGATAGCCCAGAATGCGGTCGGCGATCATGCCGCCCACGAACGGCGTGAAGTACACGAAGGCCATGTAGGTGCCGTAGATTTCGGCGGCCTTGCCGCGCGAGAACCCCAGGCCCCCGCGTTCGGTGTCTATGATGTAAAGGAACAGGATGCCGAGCATGAGGTAGAAACCCAAACGCTCCCACATTTCGGTAAAAGAGAGGGAGTAAAGGCCCTTGGGATGGCCTTTCTGGACTTGGGCAGTGGACATCGGCCGCCTCCGGGATGATTTGGTCATATAAAAAGGCGGCTTCCCTGAAGGAAACCGCCTTTGCGATTCCTAGGCACAAGCGACAATAACGCACCTGACGGCCTGAAACCACTATTTTGTGCCGTCAGCTACTCCACGCCGTGCATCATCTTGTTCAGGGGCTTGCTCAGCAACACCAGGAACACACCGATGCCCACGATGACAAATCCCATGGTGCCGAAGACATCCATGTAGGTGCCGAGGGTTTCGGTCGGCGAGATGCTCGCCACGACCTCGGCCCCTTCATTGTCCGCACCCGTAAACTTGGCCAGGACGGCCGCCAGATACATGGAGAAAGCGAAGCTCAGGAACCAGGCCCCCATGGCCGAACCGGTCATGTGCTTGGGAGAGAGCTTGGTCACCATGGACAACCCGATGGGCGACAGGAAGAGTTCCCCGGTCGTGTGCAGAAGGTACATGATGGCCAGGAAGACCAGGGGAACCATGGCCTCCGGTCCGGCAAAGGCCTGACCCACCAGGAGCAACAGGAACCCCAGACCCAGCTGGACGATACCCAAGCCGAACTTCAGCGGAATATTGGGGTTCTTGCCGATCTGGGCCAACTTGACCCACATCACCGAAAAGATGCTGCCGAAAATAATGATAAAGGCCGGATTGAAGAACTGGGTGGCGCTCGCCTTCATCTCGAACAGGCCGAAGATGTTGCGGTCCACGTTGCGGTCGGCGAACAGGGTCAGTGAACTGCCCGCCTGCTCGAAGCAGGCCCAGAAGGCCACGTTGAAGGTCATGAGGATCATCATGACGATGATCCGGTTCCGCGCCACGCGCCCGCCCTTGAAACCTTCCTTGAGCAGGTTGAAACAGACGAAGACCAGCAGCCCCATGAGGATCCAGAACAGCAGGTCCTGGCCGAGGAACACAAGGCCCTGGCCGTACTTGATCAGGGCGTAGAGAGCGGGAATCCCCAGCAGAGAACCGATGTACACGAATTTGGCGTATTTTTGGTAGACTTCCTGGCTGGGCGGTTCGCCGTGACCCTCAAGCTTGTGAAGGCCGCTGATGAAGATGGCGACACCCACCAGCATACCCACGCCCGCCAGTCCGAAGCCCCAGCGGAACCCATAGGTCTCTCCCAGAGGAGAAATCGCCACCGTGGCCAGCAAGGCGCCGATATTGATGCCCATGTAGAAAATGGTGAACCCGGAATCCCGGCGCGGATCATCATCCTTGTAAAGCTTGCCGACCAGGGTCGAGATATTGGCCTTGAAATAGCCGTTGCCGATGATGATGGCGCCCATCCCCAGGAACAGCCAGAACTCCGTGCCGCCCAGGATCATGAATTCCCCGATGGCCATGACGATGCCGCCGAAAATGATGGCGCGCTTGTAGCCCAGAACCGTATCCGCCAGCTTCCCACCCCAGACAGGGGCGGCGTAGACGAGCGCGGTATAGGCGCCGTAAATGGCGAAGGCCTCGGTATCCCCTCTTAGCAGGGCCTTGGTGAGATACAGGACCAGGAGGCCGCGCATCCCGTAGTAGCACAGGCGCTCGAACATCTCCGCACCGAAGCAGGTTATCAATCCCTTGGGGTGTCCTTGTATCATCTTGGCCTCCAGGAGATGGGTCAGTTAAAACGGCCGCCAGGAGCGGGCGTAGCGGTCCGGAGGTTTCATACTAGAAACCGGGGCCGGTCAAGTCAAGCAGGGGAACGTTGGGGTCCCCGGCACCCCCGGCCCGCGAAGCCGGTGGACATTGATCCCCAGGGAGGCCTTCCCCTTTGAAAGCGTGAATGAGCTGAGCAGGAAGAATGGATTCGTTGGGGACCGGGTTACAGTGCCGTGTTTCCGGAAATCTGCAACCGACTAACTCATTATTAGTCCGTGGTCTATATCGATTCCTGGCATTGACCACGGCTGTTCAAATCCCTAACGTTATGTATCTTGCAGGCTTTTATTATTATTGAAATGAGAGGAAATTGCCATGCCCCGCAAAGCTATTGTAGCGGCCATGATCTTGTTCGCCCTTCTGGTCTGCATGCCCGCCTTCGCCCAGGTGGAAATCGACTTCGTCCTTCGAACGACCGAATGCGTCGATCCTGATCCGGGGCTGGTTGAACGGGAGGAATCGTTGCTCGCCGGTCCCTGGTCAAGCAACGTTGAGGTGACGGATGTCGGGATCGCCCAGGCGTCACAGGTGTCGGATGTCCTGGTGGATGGCTCGCGCCTGCTCGTGGCGGCGGATTTGGACGGCCTCCTGTCCCTGGAGGATCCCCAAGGCAGTGATCTGCTGCAGACCCTGTCCGAGATTCAGATCCGATTTACGGTCACCGAACCCTCGGTTTTCGCTCTGCACGTGGTGCTGGCCGACGGAAGTTTTTTCCACTTCGGCGACGACGCCGGGGGATTGGTCGTCCAGGAGCAACCCGGGACCTTTGATCTGGAGGGAGCGATGGCGCCCGGTGTGGTGTATTTCCTGGTCGTCAGCGCGGGTGGCACGCGATCGATGGCGGGAGTCTCCCTGACGGAATTCGGGGCCGAAGCCCTGCTTGAGGTGGCGCCCGAGGGGACGATCCCGGCCGACGCGGCGACGCTGGACCAGGTCAAGTGTCTCTATCGATGATGTGGCCGATAATGTGAGTGCAAGGTGGCTTGCCGGCCCCGGGTGATTGCCCCGGGGCCGGTGTGGTCTTTCTCCCGACCACCCAACTGTCCTACAGGGCGTTGCGGGGCGGCAGAACCACATTGGCCAGCAGCAGGCCCGCTACCAGTGACACGCCCACCAACAAAGCGCTGAAGACCTCCCCAACGCCTGACATGACATCATTGGACATGAAAAGCGTGACGCCGCGATAGCCGATGCTGCCGGGCACCAGCAGGATGATGGCCGGCACGATGAGCACCACCGCAGGCCGCCGCCGCCAGCGGGCGAAGAGATTGCTGATGAGCCCCGCCGCAAACGCCCCCATCACCGCGCCGATACCGGGTCCCAGCAAATTCACGCCCCCCCTGGCGCCCCAGTAGGCGGCCAGGGTGGTCAGCACGATCCAGCCGGCGTCGCGCATGCGGGCCCGGAACAGAATCGTCAGGGCGAAGGGGGTGATCAGCAGGCTGACCCACAGCGTCCAGCCGGGCAGACCCACCGGCGCCACCTGGCTGATTTCCCCGGGCAAAAGAGCGGCCAGTCGGGTGCCCAGGCCCACCCCCAGTCCGATTTTAAGGAACGTGATCATCGCCCCCGTCAAGCGGGCCGTACCGCTGACCAGGTGCTGGGACGCCAACTCGTTCAACGCCAGGGTCAGCGTCAGGCCGGGCAACAGGATGATCAGACTGGCCAGGATTGCCACGCCCGCCGCCAGCGGCTGCCACACGCTGGTGGCGCCCAGGGCCAGGAAGGTGACCACCATCGACACCAGGAATTCGAAGATCCGGTCCACCGACACGAAGCTCATGGAGGCCCAGGCCAACAACCCGGTAATCAGGCCCAGGCCCAGGGCCAGCCCCATCTCCAGGGCCCCGGCCCCGAAAAAACGCGACGCGGTGCAGGACGCCACCGCAAAGGCCAGGGTGGTCAGGAGCGCGCCGTACCGTTCGCCCTTGGCGGTGATCTCGCCCAGGCGCCGGTCGGCCTCCGCCACATCGATGTCCTTGCGAAAAAGAGCCTCCACCACCTCGTCCAGTTCCACCAGTTTGTCCAGCTGGACACGCCCGGGCTGAACCCGGCTCAACGCCGTGTGCTGTTCACCGGCCGGGCCGAAAGAAGAAATCAGGGAGGTGGGACCCGAGAAGAACTGGGCTTCGATCCCGAGGCTGTGGGCGGCGTTGCCCATGGCCTCTTCCAGACGGTGCGCGGGGATGCCGTACCCGTGCAGGGTACGGCCCAACCGGATCAGAAAACGGATCCGCAGGTCCGGGGATTGGCTCAAGGGGATCTCCAGGGTTGGGGTCAGACACCCACCCGCTGGGGACGGGTGGCACCCGTCAAAGTCTGGGACAGGTTCTCCGTCAAATCAAGGCGGAGTTCCTCGGGCAGGTCCCGCGGCAGATCCAGGGCCTCCAGGCAGTCCGCCAGATCGTCCCGGTAGCGCAGGGCCAGACCGCCCTCCAGGGTCTGGGCCAGCAGGCTGGCCACGGCCACGGCCTTCACCCCCGCCGTCATGGCGTCCCCCGGCAGGATTTCGTGGTGATATAGAATGGGCTCGCGGAGCAGGTCCGGGAAGCCCCACGCTTCGGCCAGCAGGGCGCCGGCCTGGCAGTGATCGAACCCGAAGGCGTCCTGCTCGGCGTGACACACGTTGAAGGAATGCACCTCCCGCTCCAGCACCAGCCCTTCCATGACCAGGGCCGGATTGAGCACCAGCATGCCTACGTCGTGGATCAGACCGGCGGTGAACATCTCGCAGCACATGTCCCCCACGCCGAGGCGGCTGCCCACCAGGGAGGCGGCGGCCGCCGAAACCAGGGAATGCTGCCAGAATTCGCTGCGGCCCAGGCCGTAACCTTTGAGATCGGTGCGCAGGATGGGCGCCATGCCCGTCGCCACCGCCAGAGTGGCTACGCTGCGGTTACCCAGCATGACCAGGGCGTCGCGCACGGTGCCGATCTTGCGGTTGCGGCCGTAAAAGGCCGAGTTGGCCAACTTCAGGACATTGGCCGTCATGGACGGATCCCGTTCGATGATCCGCTGCACGCGGCTGGCATCCATGGTGGGGTCCGAATAGATGTGCAGAAGCTCCGCTACCGTTTCCGGCAGGGTGGCCAGCTCTCCCGTCGCCGCCACCAGATCCGCTAAATCATGAGTCGCCACGCAAACTCCCCCGTTTGCAGATGGTGAGATAACCGAGTCCCAGGCAGCCGTGGGCAAAAGGCGATGGCCCCGGGGAATAATGCGTTATCGGCCACGCCCGGGTAACCTCAAGCCCAAACTGCTGATGGCGCGTAAAATGCCGCCGGTGGCCAGTTCCCGCCACCCGGAGCCCCTCCGGGCGCTCAAATCAGGTTCAATCGGCCTCAAATCGTGCCCCGGACTGGCATACCCCCTGCAAATGGCCGGCTATGAAACCTGGCAAGGGAATCGGCATCCTGGTGATGGCTCTGTGTGGAGTCGGGGCCGGGGTGTGCGCCCTGGCCGGTCTTCAGCTCTGGTTCTCCGGGGCCCACACCGGCAGCCTGGTGACCTCCCAGTTGGGGCCCGCTGAAACGCTGGCCGAAAGCCGGGACAGTGCCACCCTGGCCGTGCACGCCGCCTCGGATTTTCTCCACGGTGGCCATCGGGGACGCCTGGACGAAGCCCGGGTGCTGGCGGCCCGCGCAGACAGCCTCACGCCCGAATCCCAGGCCCTGACCGCCTGGATCAACGCCTTGGCCGCCGCCGACTCCGCCGTGGCCCGCCGCCAACGGGCCGTGGCGCAGTTGGACCAGGCCGCCGCCACCGTGCAGGACCATCTGCGCCGCCTCTTGGCCACCGAATTCCGTGACCGCCGGGCCGATCTGGATCAACCGGCCACCCTCGAGCAGACGATCCGCCTGGAAGTCCTGTCAGCTCTCACCGAGCTCAACAACGGCTTTACCACTTTCCACCAGGACGTCCACCGAACGCCGGCGCTGGGAACGAATCCCCCGACCCGGATGCCGGCCCGCCTGACCCGTCTGGCCGACCGGTTGCCGAACGCCCTGAAATCCGACCTGGCGCTCTACGACAGCCGTCTGTCCGAGCATGCCCTGGCCCAGACCGCGGCCGGACGGGCCTCCATCGAACTGGCGTCCGCCAGCAGCGTGTGGCTGTCCGCCGTGAGCCGCGATCTGCAGGCCAACCTCCGCTCCACCAGTGACGCGGCCGAGGCCTTCAGCCGGTCAACCCGGACCGGCGCCATCGCCGTGTTCCTGGGCGCGGCCCTGGTGTTCATCCTCGGCATCGGCGGACTGGTTCTGGCCAAGCGCGTGTTCGGGGCGCCCCTGAACCAGGCCACCGCGGGCATCGCCCGCGACCTGCGGGCCCTCGGCCCGGTCAGCCTCCAGTTGGCCCAGGCCGGCCGTGCCATGGGCGACAACGCCCACGGCCTGGTGGACGGACTGGCCGATGTCTCCGGCGACCTGGGCCAGTTGAACCTGGATCTGGAAACCCACGGCCGCACGGTCGAGGCTTCGGCCAGCGCCCTGTCGGCCATCGGCGCCGACACCCGCGAAGCCGCCGCCTCCCTGGGCAGTCTGAACCGAACCATGACCGGTCTGCAGGACACGGCAGACCAAACCGAATCCATTGTGCGGAACATCAACCAGATCGCCACCCAGACCAACCTGCTGGCTTTGAACGCGGCCGTGGAAGCGGCCCGGGCCGGCGACGCGGGTGCCGGCTTCGCCGTGGTGGCCGAAGAGGTGCGCAACCTGGCCTCGCGCTGCGCCGCCGCCGCCGGTGAAACCAACCAACTGATCGACGCCTCACGCCAGGCCACGGACCAGGGCGTGGCTGCGGCGCAGGAAGCGGCCGCCATCCTCAGCCGCATCGACGAGGCCGCCCAACGGGCCG
>Ga0209692_10001960_pt1 | contig 24864 bp, 26 predicted proteins | sample tdDd472_FD_187129 | JGI IMG/M metagenome (GOLD analysis project Ga0209692, IMG submission 187129) | Marine sediment microbial communities from the Atlantic coast under amendment with organic carbon and nitrate - tdDd47.2 (SPAdes)... | ecosystem: Environmental > Aquatic > Marine > Coastal >... | reverse complement strand
CAGTTCAAACTCGCCAAACGCTGGATCCCGGGGAATCTCTACGCCTTCGGTCGTGAGAAAAATCTTGTACGGGCCAAGTTTTTGCTGCGGTATTTCAACCACCCGACCCGAGTAGGGGTTCTTAAAAGCCTTAAGCGGTTTGCCGGTGTCTACGTCGGCAAAATAGCTCAGCTCCAGCATAATCATTTCATAACGCCGGTCGTTGATACGCCGGTATAGCTGAACACTACCTGCATGCATCCTGTAGATCGGATCGATCCGGCCATCCACCACCCCGTAACGCATACCGCTTAGCCAGGAAAACACGGGCCTTTCATCCAGAGAGCCCCGCAACTTGATCAGCGCCCGCAACAATGCCTCAGGATTAGCATTAATATCCGTTGCCGCAGATACCCCCGGCAGCGCCATCGCCGCCAGACCAGCCACAACAAAATCACGTCGCGTGGTCATCACCAGGGAATAACGCGCCCGTTATAGTTAATCGGTGCGCCTTTATCTTTAACCGTTAGGGCTGCGATATTTTCCGCCACTGCTGCTGCGCTTTCTTCAGGCGTGATTGACGGTCCGTCCCACCCTGAGTCTTTAAGCAGCTGGGTACCCACCATGCCGGGCGCCAGCAAAGCAACGGTCACGCCTTGTGGCCGCAATTCGGCGCGCAAACTGCGCATCGTCATATTCATCGCAGCCTTGCTGGTGCGGTAATAGATCATTTCTTTCATTCCACCCATCAGCTTCAATGATCCTATGCCGCTGGCGAGGGTCACAATTTTCTTCTGGTCGCTAGCCAGTACGGAAGGCAGAAATGCCTCCGCCATTTTCATAGGACCGTACACATTGATCGCCATCGTCAGCTCGAATTGATCGTAATCCAGCGAACCAAAACGCTGCTTGTCCAAATCACCAAGCAAAGCCGCGTTATTGATCAGCACATCGATAGCGACACCCCGGTATTCCTCTGCCAGCGCGTCGATACGTGGCAGATCCGTCACGTCCAGCTGCTCAATAATGACGTTCGGGTTTGCTTTCGCAAAGGTTTGTAGCTCGTCTGCTTTCTCCGGCGAACGGGCCGTAGCAATCACATTCCAGCCGGCTGCCGCATAATGTTTAACGAAGGCATAACCTATGCCGCGATTCGAGCCGGTGATCAGCACAGTAGGCTGCTGGATATTGACTCGTGACGGACCGTCTGCCTTGCTCAATGCCTGCTGGCAGGCCGTAACCAAGACCAAAATGAAGATCGCCGAAAAAGTGCGTTTAAACATAAACTTTGCTCCCGATAAGCCAACTGTATCGCTGAGACCAATACTGCCCTAGTAGGAAGGTTTGCTTTTCGCCTATAGGACAGTCAATCCACTATTCGAACATCGCAGCGCAATAATAGCCGGACACTAAGTCAAGCCGATACATAGGAAACACCAGAATACACGTCCACCTTGCGACCAAGACCAAAGACCTGTAAAACAGCTTCTTAATCGGTCAACCGATTTTGCTATCATCCGTTACGGATAATGTATTCCAAACTTCGAGAGAGACAAATTATGAAAGCTATCCGAATTCTTGGTGCCGCTCTTCTGGCAACAGCAAGCATTAGTACTGCTATGGCTGCTGGTCACGACGGCCCTGAAATCACCGGTGAAGGTTCTTGCAGCTATACGCAGGAAAACATGTTTGCCGGCCCTTACAGTGTATGTCAGGAGCCTGTTGGTCCTGAGTCATGTGCTGCACTTGGCGAAACTGCCGATAATGCTGATGCAAAACACAGCGCAACAGAAGCTTGTGCAACCGAAGGTCTGGTTGGCACCTGCGATCTGGGCGCGACTAAACTGCATTACTTCGACGGCGATGCTGACGGCCTTGAAATCGGCTGTGGCTTCCAGGGTGGTGACTGGATACCTGCCGGTTAAAACCCGCTAAGAAGTTATTTAGCAAAAAGAAAGGGGCGGTTATCCGCCCCTTTCTTTTGCCTGACTTTTATAAAAAGCTTTAGGTTGTCGAACTATCCGAATATTCCTTTCAACAGGAAGAAGAAGATAATCGACAAGAAGGCGCCTGCAGGAATCGTAATCACCCAGGACAGGAAAATCCGGCCCACCACGGCAAGGTTGATCGCGCTGATACCACGCGCAATACCGACACCCAGAACCGCACCAACCAGTACATGCGTTGTCGACACCGGCATACCGGTACCGGATGCGAACACAATGGTAAATGCCGCAGCAAGTTCAGCAGAAAAGCCCCGGCTAGGAGTAAGTGCCGTTATATGACTACCAACTGTAGTAATCACACGCCGGCCATATGTAGCCAGACCAACCACAATACCCGCACCACCCAGAACCAAGATCCATAGCGGCAACGAGGCTTTCTGCATTACCTCGCCGGTTTGCGCCACGCTCACCACTGCCGCGACCGGACCGATAGCATTCGCCACATCGTTGGAACCGTGAGCAAACGCCATTGCGCTGGCCGTAATCACCATCAGTACGGCGAACACCTTTTCAACAGTGGCATAGTGAAAACGCCTCTCGGCATTCTTGTCCACTTTAATGCGCATCACGAAGAATCTGCCTATAAACGCAACGATCACCCCTGCGACTGCTGAGCCCAGATAGGCTTGCACAGTAGAGACTTCCAGACCAATGTGCTTGAGGCCTTTAAATAAAGTCACAAGACAGATCAGGAACACGGTAAAGAAAATATACATCGGCGCATATTTCTGAGCGCGCTCAAAAGGATCACTTTGAGAAAGGATGAGTCTCTGTATCGATGTAAAAATAAGAAAGGCAAAGATGCCGGCGGTCAGCGGTGATATCACCCAACTGGCAACAATCGTTCCGACCTTCGCCCATTTAACAGACTCCGGCCCCAGACCCACCGCTGCAAAACCGACAATCGCACCCACAATAGAATGCGTTGTGGATACCGGCCAGCCGCGCAATGATGCAATCAACAACCAGGTACCGGCAGCAGCCAGCGCTGCCAACATACCGAAAACCAGCAACTCCGGGTTAGTCGTAAACGCGGTTGCATCGACCATGCCTTTGCGGATCGTAGAGGTTACTTCACCGCCGGCTAACACTGCGCCCGCAAACTCAAATATTGCGGCAATGACAATTGCCTGTTTAATCGTGAGCGCTTTCGAGCCAATAGAAGTTGCCATCGCGTTTGCGACGTCATTGGCACCGATGCCCCAGGCCATAAAGAGGCCGAATGCGGCAGCGAGAGCCAGATAGATATACATTTGTTCCATTTAACTTCCCGCTTATTGCGTCATTAAGAGTTCGAGGCGACGGCCAACGCGCTCAGCCATATCACCGATATCGCCGACCTTCTCTATAATTCTGTATAAAAACATCACGTTAACTGGCGGCAGATCGGCTTCCATAGCAAACAAAATTCGCCGTAGATCAGCCTGCTGTGTATCGGTGTCATTCTCAATTTCATCAAGGTCATTAATCAGTTCAGCAACCAATTCAGCCTCGGCACCACGAAAACCGGTTTCGTAAAGCTCATCCAGTTCACGAATCGTTTTGCGGGCGCCTTTAGCAGCATCAACATTGCGGCTAACGAATCCGAGAAACGGTTTCTGCAGGTTGTCCGGCAACTCCATCTTTCTGCCAATAACCAGACCGGATACGTCACGCGACAAATTAGCAATCTTATCCTGCACCAACACCAACTCTAAGAGGTCGCCCCGGGCCACAGGCATAAACAGTGCTTTTGACAGCTGCATGCGAATCTGCTTTTTTACATCGTCGGCTTCATTCTCAAGCTGTACGATTTTTTCGCGGGACTCGGCTACCTTGTCCCAATCAGAAGCGACTACGCATTCGAAAAAATGAATCAACTCACGTGATGCCTTGTAACAGAGTTCCATATGCTCCTGTATAGGAGCTACCGGCGATGCGCCGAATATTTTTGAAATATAATTTCCCACAGTGTCTCCCCGCTGCCTGATTCACAATCTGATCAGGTAAGGTAATTCTCGCATGCAAACTGACGGTAATAAAGAAATTAGAAGAATCTGACCCGGCATTCTCATACACCTAATTGCAGTCGTTTTACGTCTATAATAGACGTCGGTCTGGAGAGTCCCTATTTCTATGAGTTCAGCACCTGCCATTCACATCGAAACGCTATCTGATAGCAGCACAACTGTGCATATCAGCGGAGACTGGCAACTCAGTGCCGAACGCCCCGATATTGACGCCACCCTGAATGCCGTCGCAACCCGGCAAGGCGCTATCGCTTTCGACACCGCGCAGCTGGGGGAATGGGACACCTCATTCATCACTGCGCTCATCAGCATCAATAAAACTGCAACCGGAGCGGGAGCCGATATTGACTGGTCGGGGCTGCCGGAAGGTGCAAGGCGCTTAATCAAACTGGCCTTTGCCGTCGAAGAACGTGAAGGCGCACGTAGAACGAAGAAACGTGAATCGGTTTTTGAACAAACCGGACAGGCAACCATCGAAATCCTGGAGTCTGCCAAGGAAGTCGTCACCTTTGTTGGTGAGCTAACCCTATCCTTTGGTCGCTTCTTCAGAGGCAAGGCCAACTACCTTAAATCAGATCTGCGGGTTGTGATTCAGGAAGCCGGTGCAGAAGCGCTGCCCATCGTGAGCCTTATCAGCTTCCTGATCGGCATGATCTTCGCTTTTGTCGGCGTCATGCAGTTAAAGAATTTTGGTGCCGGCATCTACACAGCCGACCTTGTGGCTGTAGCGATGGTCCGGGAAATGGCGCCTATTATGACCGCCATCATCATGGCTGGCCGTACCGGCGCGGCTTATGCAGCGCAGATCGGCACCATGAAAGTTAACGAAGAACTCGATGCCTTAACCACGCTGGGTATAGACCCTATCGACTTTCTCGCCCTGCCAAGGGTTATCGCACTCATCATAATGATGCCTTTGCTGACCATGTACGGCAGCTTGCTCGGCATTCTCGGGGGTATGGCTGTCGGTGTTTCAATGCTGGACGTAACCGTGGTGCAGTACATCGCTCAAACAGAACGCGCGGTAGGGCTAAACACACTTTATGGCGGCCTGTTCAAAGCAACGATCTATGGCGGGCTGGTAGCAGTGGCCGGTTGCCTGCAAGGCATTAACTGCGGAAACAATGCCATGGCTGTAGGTCAGGCCACCACCAAGGCTGTGGTTATGGGCATTGTCATGATTGTTGTGAGCGCCGCACTCCTTACAGTCATCTATATCAATCTGGGGATCTAGACGATGTCGAACCCGCACATCACAGTTTCCGACATGACGATGGCCTACGGTGATTTTGTCATTCAGAAAGACCTGAGCTTCACGATTAACCATGGCGAAATCTTCATCATCATGGGTGGTAGTGGTTGCGGCAAAAGCACCTTGTTGAAATGCCTCATTGGTCTGAAAGAGCCTGCTCAAGGTTCTGTCTCATTTGATGGCACCAGCTTCTGGAGCTCAGACGAGGACGTTCAACTCGAACTCAAACGCAAATTCGGCACTCTTTTTCAAAGTAGCGCTCTCTGGAGCTCAATGACACTGGCAGAAAATGTCGCACTCCCTCTTAAGCAGTACACAGAGCTCGGCAATACTGAGATCAACGAGATCTGTTCATATAAGCTCGCATTAGTGGGTCTCGCAGGCTTCGAAGACTTCTACCCCAGTGAGATATCCGGCGGCATGAAGAAACGGGCCGGTCTGGCAAGAGCTATGGCCATGGACCCTGAAATATTGTTCTTCGATGAGCCTTCTGCAGGCTTGGACCCTATCAGCGCAAAGCTTCTGGACGACCTGATTCTTGAGCTGCGGGACAGCCTGGAAACCACTGTAGTAGTTGTTACCCACGAGCTTTCAAGCATTTTTGAGATCGGCGACAACTCTGTGTTTCTCGACCCTGTCAGCAAAACTCAACTCACGACCGGCAACCCTGTAGAATTACGGGATAAATCGCCTATTTTTGAAGTAAGAAACTTTTTACAACGCGGTCTGGCAAAAGACTAACGCTGTCATGAGCAACTACAGAAAGCTAAAGGATTTTCAGGTATGAGCAAGCAATCCAATCCTGCAATGATAGGCGGATTTGTTGTCGGGGCAATGGCACTGCTGGTTATCTCCACACTCATCTTCGGCGGCAGTGAACTGCTCAAAGATAACGAAAAATACGTCAGCTACTTTGACGGATCTGTCAAAGGTTTGCGCGTGGGCTCCAGCGTTCTCTTCCGTGGCGTAAGGATCGGGTACGTGACAGACATCAACCTGATTGCATCGGTTGAAACGCTCGAAGCCAAGATCCCCGTTGTATATGAGGTCGATCACAGCAAGTTTTTGTTCGTACAAGGGCGTAGCGTGCTGGACGATGATGACATGGCACCCGGCATAGACGCATGGATTGATGCCGGTCTGCGTGCGCAGCTTGATTCTGAAAGCTTTGTCACCGGCCAGCTGGTCATCGAACTCGACTTCTATCCCGATACCGACGCCGAGTTCCGCAACGAAACACTGCCTTATGAAGAGATACCCAGCATTACCTCAGGGATAGCGCAGATCATCGAAGATGCGCAACGCTTTGTTGTTGACCTACAAACCGAGTTTGATGTTAAAGAGATCAGCGCGAAGGTAAACAGCATACTTGACGGTGTGGATGAACTCGCCAACTCACCAGAGATGCGCGAGGCTATCGCTGGCCTGGACACCATAGTGAACAGCCCCGACACGCAGAACATCCCGAAACAGCTCAGCGATTCGCTGGATAACCTGAATGCTGCCCTCTCGGACACCCGCACTTTGATCAACGATACAAACGAAAACGTTGCGCCGGTCGCTGCCAGTCTTGCAAACACCCTCACTGAAGCAGAAAAACTGCTGCGGGGCGCGCGAGCTCAGCTTGATGGAGAGTCGGTTATTGCTGTGCAGTTGGGCGAAGCGCTAACAGAAGTAAGCAGCGCGGCACGTTCCATACGGGCGCTGGCCGACTATCTGGAACAGAATCCCGAAGCTATTATTCGCGGCAAACAATAGGCGAAATCATGATTATTTCTTACCGGCATACCCCACAATTGTTAGCCAAGCACATCGGCGGCGCTGTATTGGTTGCCGCGCTGTTGCTATCCGGTTGCAGCCGAAGCAAAGAAACGGCTTACTACTCCCTGTCAATGCCTGAACCCGTTACACAGAGAGTTAACGCCGAAGAATTTGCAGCGATTCGTATCGGGCCCATATACACGGCCACCTACCTGAATCGCCAACACATCGTTACCCGCACCGGTAACAATCAATACCGGATTGATGACTACGCCCGCTGGATCGAGCCGCTCAACAAAACCATCCAGCGCTATATAAGCATCGGACTCAACAACCAACTGGAAGATTATTTTGTATTTGAATTCGGTACCGGCGACACTCTCTCAGAAGCCCGCTCATATCAGATAGTAATGGAAGTACGCCGGTTTGACGTTGATAGCAGCGGCTTAGCCGTACTTGATGTGCAATGGGGCATCGAAAGAATCAATGATGAGAAAATACTCTATGCCCACAGCGAGTCACTCACCAAACAGACTGATGCCGGGTCATACGCAGCACAGCTGAAGCACTGAGTGGACTGCTAGACGAGCTTTCAACCATCATGGCTAAGCGCATCGATGAACTCGGAGATGAAGCCGAAGCAGCAGACGGTGAGGATGAGGGCTCAATCTGACGCCCCCCCCCCGCTTAATCGGCGAGTTGAGTCTTTACCGAGTCATCAATCCAGAGAATAAAGTTGTCGTGCTGGGCGATGCCCTTTGCATTAAAGGTGTAATCCAGGCCCCGCAAACCACGGCGTAACTCCGACTGCACCACCCGCGCACCAATCAGGTTCGTGACCACGAGCACACGGTAACCGTCTGCCTGCGCCTGCTTAACGGTCTCCCGCATTTGCAAAACATTCTGCTGACGCACGTCATGTGGTGCGTCATCCTGCAAGGACGCCACCCCGGCAGCCGCAAAACCGCCTTCCTCTTTCAGGTGTTCGGCAAAGTCATTCAGCATAGCCAAAGTCTTCTCGTTATCTTCGGCAGACTCCGGGCCATGTGCCGCCACCAGCACGAACTCTTTGTCCGGGTCAGTGCTTATCTCCGCAGCATGATCCAGCAAAATCTGCCTTATTAGCGGGTGATCCTCCGGTGGTGATGCGAAGCGTAACTCGGCATCGGCGGTAACACGCGGCACTGCTGTGTATGCAGGCTCATCGCTGCGACCAAATATGTAGTTCCACTGACGCATCAGGCTATTGTGATTCCCGCTGACAACCGGAACGACCACGATAGTTTCAGCGCCCGCGGCCTGAAGATCATCCACCGCATATTGAAGATGCCCGGACATCGTCATGGCCATTCCTAAACCCAGCGCCGTCGGATACTCCGTAGAGACCTGTTCAAGGCGCTGCCGAAACACAGCGTCGCCCGCATCACGGTAGCCATGCGCCAGGATCAAAACGCCGGCATTACCGTTAAGCGCTTTATCACTGATGTACCACTCATAGCTGGAACCCATGCGACCCATCACCGCGGCGATCTGTGCATCATCCGCACGGGCAAACTGTTCCACCCTCTGGCGCAGCTCAGCCAATTGCTCTTCTGACAGACTGTGCTCCATGCCATGCATACGCCGACCCTGCTCGTCCATCCCGTACATTGAAGCCTGATGATGAGCATGATCATGCTGCGCATCGGCGGCGTTGCTTAGTACGGGAAGCATGCTGCTCACAAGCAACATCAGACTGCACAAAACAGAAGTCTTCATAATCTGGAACCTTTTGGTCGTTTGTCAGACAATTAAGCTCAATATACCAATCTAACTCCGGATGTCATTATGCGCAGGTCTCGTTTTATCGCCGCCGCTCTACTATCAACCACTTTAGCCGGCTGCAGCACTCCGGATAACGCGCCACCCCAAAGTACCGGGCAGCTTGCCTTTAACCCCGAAGAACTGAGTGACGGCATGCGGCCACAGGATGACTTTTACGGTCATGTGAACAGCAGCTGGCAACAACAGACCGACATTCCTGCCGAGTGGCCCCGCTACGGTGTGGTCATCAAACTGGTCGAGCGCACCGAACAGCAGATCCGCACGCTCATTGATGAACTCAACGAGGCTGAACACGACGACGGCACAGAAGCACAGAAAATCAGCGACCTGTATCTGAGCTTCATGGATCAAGAAACTATAGAGGCGCGTGGCCTACAGGACCTGCAAAACGACTTCGAACGAATCGATGCCATTAGCAGTTATGACGACATTCCCCGCTATATGGGCAATGCACTGGCCGATGGCATTACCGGACCGGCGGACTTTTACATTGATGTTGACGGAAACAACCCCGACAAAAACCTGATTTATTTCTGGCAGAGCGGTCTCAGCCTGCCCGACCGTGATTATTATCTGACCGACAATGACAAGTTCAACTTAATCAGAGAACAATTCGGCCAGCACATTAAGCAACTGTTTGAAATAGCCGGCCTGCAAGATGCGGAAGAGGCTGCAAGCAGCATTCCTAAAATTGAAAAAGCGCTGGCCGAGATCCAGTGGACAAGGGTTAAAAGCCGCGACCGCGAAACCATCTACTCGAACAAGTTCGACAACCGTAACGCGCAACAACTCACTCAGGAATTTGACTGGAATGAATTTACCAATGCAATAGGGGCAGGCGATGCTCTGAGCGAGTCCGTGCATGTCATTGCGCAGACTGATTATTTTGCCGGCCTCGGACCAGTCATTAAGCGCTTCACCGTAGAAGAATGGCAGCACTACTTTCGTTTACGTCTGCTCAAGCACTACGCGCCATACCTGAGTAAAGATATAGGTGACGAGAACTTCTCGTTTGATGGAAAAATCCTGCGTGGCCAACAGGAACAACGGCCCCGAGACAAACGTGCCATCCGTCTCGTCAACCGGGCCGGTGGCGAAATGCTCGGGAAACTCTATGTAGAGCGCTACTTTCCTCCTGCCTACAAACAACGCATGGAAGAACTTGTGGAAAATCTGCGGGCCGCTTATGCGATGTCTATCAATGAACTGGAATGGATGAGCCCGGTTACTAAAGATGCCGCACTGCTGAAGCTAAAGGCCTTCAATTCCAAAATCGGATACCCGGACAAATGGCGCGATTACAGCAAACTGCAAATCTCGCAGACCGACTTAAGTGGCAACGTACGCCGCGCTAACCGCTTTGAGCACAAGCGGCAGATCGCCAAACTAAGTCAACCGGTAGACCGCAGTGACTGGGGTATGACGCCGCAAACCGTTAATGCTTACTACCGCCCCACGTTCAATGAAATCGTCTTTCCGGCAGCTTTTCTGCAAAAGCCCTTCTTTGACCCCGATGCTGATGATGCTCATAACTACGCCGCCATCGGCTCGGTCATCGGCCATGAGTTCAGCCATGGATTTGATGATCAGGGTCGTAAATTCGATGCTAAAGGTCGCTTAAGAAACTGGTGGACTGATGCCGATGCAGAACGTTTCGAGCAACTTAGTGCGGGACTGGTTGCCCAGTACAATGCCTTCCAGCCACTGCCTGATGTCAACCTTAATGGCGAGCTCACTCTGGGTGAGAATATTGCCGACCTGGCCGGCCTTGTTACCGCCTGGAAAGCCTACAAGCTGTCACTCAATGGTGCTGATGCTCCGGTGATTGATGGTTACACTGCCGAACAGCGGTTCTTTATTGGCTATGCATTGTCGAATCGGTCGAAGTGGCGCGATGAGTTCCTGAGGAAAATCCTTTTAAGCGATCCGCATTCACCGGACAGGTACCGGGTTATGGGTGTACTGCCAAACATCGAGCTGTTTTATCAAACCTTTGATGTCAACGAAGGCGATGACATGTATCTGGCTCCGGATGAACGCGTCAAAATTTGGTGAACTTACGACCCCGCCTGATTAGTCAGGGTCAGGCGATACTCTCACTGAACGAATGCCGCAGTTGCCACCGGAGAACAGGTCCGCAAGTGCGCCCGGCATTTTCTCCAAGCCCTCGACGATATCTTCGCAGTTCACTAAGGTCCCGCTTTGATACCAGTCATACAACTGGTCTTCGGCTTCGGCAAAACGTTGCCAGTAATCAAAAACCACAAAGCCCTGCATCCGTGCGCGATGCACCACCAGATTGCGGTAATTAAGCGGACCTGCAACCTCGCCGGTTTCGTACTCGGTTGAGATTGCGCCGGCGATAGCAATACGCGCGTGCATCGCCAGGTTGCCCAATACGGCATTCAGTATTTCACCACCCACATTATCCAGGCAGACGTCGATACCCTCCGGACAATGCTCTGCCAGTGCCTCTGCGACACGGCCATCGTGATAATTGATTGCAGCGTCATAGCCCAGTTCGTTGACCAGCCATGCACACTTAGCATCGCTACCGGTAATACCCACCACTTTGGCCGCACCCTTCAATCGGGCAATCTGGCCGGCAACCGATCCAACGCCACCTGCGGCGGCCGTTATCACCACGACATCACCGGACTGCATAGCTGCGGCTTCCAACAAACCAAACCATGCTGTCGCACCGGCATTACCGAGAATCCCCAAGGCCATCGTGAGAGGGCGCACGGGATGACGCACCTTCTTCATGCTCCAGACAAAATCTTCAGACGGACTCAATACCGAATAGTCCTGCCACCCTGTTGAACCGACCACAATATCGCCGGGCTTAAAGTCAGGGTTGCGTGATTCAATAACTTCGCCCACGCCCCTGCCGCGCATCACGTCACCAATTTGTACCGGAGCGTGCGGCAGCAAGCCTCCTGATGTATAGGAACGCTGTGCCGGCGAGGTACCTAAACAAATCGTACGCAACAAAAACTCACCCTCAGCAGGCTCAGGTACAACGCCCTCAACCAACTTCAGATGCTGCTCCGTTGGCAGTTCTTTCGCCTGGGGGCGTTCATTGAGAATCCATTGCCGGTTCACGCTGTCTGCCATACTCAAATCCTGTTGCAACAAACTTGCCCTGTTTACTAAGATAAGTAACGATACAGCCTAGCAAGGTCGGTCAAAAACTTCACCGACGCAAACATTCACGCAGGGACTAACGGATCAATGCTTGAAAGACTGAATCAGTTCATTATTCGCTGCTCGTTCTCCGCCTGGAAGTTTATTCTGCTGTTTGCCGGCTTTATCGGCTCATTGCAGGTGCTGAATATGATCAGCGATAAGTTCAAACTTCAGGCCGGCGGGCATGAACCCTTCGACTTGCAAAACGGGCTGACAGCCGGCCAAATCTACGAACAACTGTCCACTTACACCGAGCAGGCATTTCTTCTCTACTACAGCTTTACCGCTGTCGATTATTTGTTTCCGTTGTTTGCCGGCTTTTTTCTGGCAGCCATCTGGGCATTTGTGCTTCGGCACACGAACTCGCGCTGGTATGAGGTAGCTCTGCAAAACAATCTATTTGTATTGCTGCTCGTTCCAACCTTTTTCGACTACGCCGAAAATATAGCGATCCTGAGCACACTGTTACTGTGGCCGGAACAAGCGGAGTCATTTACCGATGCGGTGGTTGTAGCTAAGCGCGCCAAATTGGTTACGGTAGTGCTTGCGCAAGGCTCAACATTGCTGGTGCTAATTTACGGATCAGTCAAATGGATTCAACGCCGACTCAAGTAAATGCACTGACTTAAGTCTACTCGCCCGCAGCCAGGCGCTCACTGACCGCCGCTGCTATCCATTCCTCGTAATTAGGATGTTCTGAGAAGCCCTTGTCCGCAAACTTGTAATCAAGACCCCGGAGGTCTTCCTTGATGTGGGCCTGAACACCGAAACTGGCGGATGCCGCGACAACCACAATCACCTGATCACCGCGCCGTTGCGCACTGCTAATCCAGCGCCGCAATTTCTTCACGTTAGATGCCCGTATAGGCGGGTAAGCATCATCCTGAATATTGATCAACTTAACGTCACGAAAACCGCCCTGTTCCTTAAGGCGGCTGACATGTGGCGCCAACACCTCCAGGTCGAGCACATTGTCTTCCACATCCTCAGGTCCGTGACCAACGATGATTACCGTTTCGGTCTCGGGGCTAATGCTTTGTTCGTTGACGTGATCCAGAATTATTTGGGTGATCAACGGATGCGCATCAAAGTGATTCGTCATTAACACCCGTGCTTCGGTGTTAACTTTCGGCACGTCAAGGTACGAAGACTCATCAATCATCCCAAAGACATACTGCCACTGCCGCGTCAGCGTGTTGTGCTCGGTCATTGCTGTTGGCACCAGCACAATAGTCTTTGCTCCTGAATCGGTCAGGTCATCTACCGCCGACTGAATATGCGAAGACATCATCATCGCCATGCCAAAAGAAACTGCTGTCGGCCGCAGCTCCGCCATCGGTCGTAAACTCTCTACAAAGAGCCTGTCGCTGTTTTCACCCACGCCATGAGATAAAACCAGCACACCGGTATCGCCCCGCAATGACGTATCACTGACATACCATTCATAATTTGGGCCCATCATGGCCATATTCATCTGAGCTTCACGGTCAGTAAGAGCGCGGTACAGGGCAATCTTCTCGCGCAAGGCTGCCAGTTGCTCATCAGTCATCTCATGACTCATCTTTTCACCAAGACGACGACCCTCCGCATCCATCTCAGGCACTGATGAACCATGCTGCATATTGTGGTGCGCATGTTCATCATCCGCTGCGAAACTCACAGACAAACAAGCCCACATTGCCAGCGTACTTATAATTCCGGTTAATGCAGTTTTCATGCTTTCTCCTGTCACAAACAACGCTTGCCGCTCAGTCTTCCGGCAAAGCTTTAACACCCAGCATCTGTGCAACAGATACCTTAAGTTCCCTCAACACAGACTGCTTCTCACCGTGCTGAATAATATGCATAGCAGCCGACTGCACCATGCCCATAATCATGCTTGCCAATGCGGCCCTGTCCCGACGGGCTAACGCGTCAATAGAATCCAGACTTGAGCGCAAGATCGTTACCGGCTGTTCATGCAACTGCATAACCCGCCCGCGGAACTCCGGACTCGCCGCACGAATCTCCCGCATCATTTGCATCGTGGCATGTGCCGGGCCCGTCGCGGCCTCGATCTGCAGGTCCAGCCAGGTACTGATTCGCCGCAAAGGACTGTCGATACAAGCGTCCAACTCTTCAAAGCTTTCGAGCAAAGGCGCCATATCGCGTTCTATACAGGCAAGCAATATGCTTTCTTTATTCGGGTAGTAGCGGTACAGGGAACTCCGTGCCAAACCCATCTGCTCGGCAATCTGCCGCATATCGGTATCTTTATAGCCGTGTTTGCGAAACAGGCTGTTAGCCGTATCCAGCAACTTCTCGGTTTGCTGGCGCACGTGTTTTTCAACGCTGGCGGCTTCTATACGTGGTGACACCTGCTTAGTCCTGCAGCCTGCCGTCGACAATACTGAGAGAGGCGTCTGCCACCTCCAGCATGCTGTGGTCATGGGTCACCATCAGAGTTGCCACTTCATGCTCGTGACATTCCTTAGACAGCAACTCGACAATCTGTTTGCCCCGCACCTGATCAAGCATTGATGTCGGCTCATCAACCAGCAGCAGCCCCGGGCGCGTCATCAAAGCCCTGGCGATACCCAGACGTTGACGCTCACCACCCGACAACTCATCCGGTCGGCGATCGACCTTGTGCGCCATATCCACTTCAGTCAACAACTGCATTGCCCGCGCACGCGCCTCTTTGCCGGTGCGGTTACCGCGCAGATGCTCCATCAGTAACAGCTGGTCCAATGAGTTCAGAGCAGCAATAAGGTTGGATTGCTGAAACACAAAACCTATAGAACCCAGCCGCAACTTTGTTAACGCGGCGGGTGTCATGGCAGTGATCTCTTTGCCGTCAATACTAATCGTCCCCGAGGTCGGGGTACGCAAACCACCACAAACTGCCAAAAGGCTCGATTTACCGGCGCCCGACGGGCCCAGCACGGCCATTAGCTGCCCGGATTCGACCCGGCAACTAACATCATCCAACGCCTTAATCTTCTGATCACCGTCACCCAGCTCCAGAGAAACGTTAGATACATGTAATCCGTTCATTCGTTTCTCCTAGCGTGTCCGGCCTAAAGCGATAATGGGATCGATGCGGCCAATCAGCCGGACCGAGACCAACGCACCCAGCACACCCGCAACCACCAGCAATGAAGATGAGCCGATCACATTGCTCATCACCAGCATGAAGGGACTACCGGATGATTCAAAAATGCTCCCCAGCCACAAACCACCACCGGTACCAAAGGCCGTAGCGAGAATCATAAGGATCAAAACCTGCGCCAGATTGTCCTTCAGAAGGTAAGCGGTTGAACCGCCCAGTGCTTTCACCAACCCTATTTCCTGAGTCCGCTGAATAGTCCATATGGTGAAAAAGGCGCCGATCACGAGCGCTGAGATCACCACCATAAAACCCTGAATCATCTGGACCGTCTGCACTTCTTCTTTATAGCCCGACGATGCGGCATAACCCTGCAGCTTGGTCATAGTGCTGGTTCCCACATCGATATCGGTGTTCTCAATATCTGCTGCGGGGTCAAGCTGCAAGGCAATCACGCTCGCATAATCAAACAGGATAGCCGGCAACTCCTCACCCGGTGGCGGACCTCCCGGCGGGCCGTAAGTCGCTTCCTGCCATTTACGCATTGGCGCGTAAATCACGGGGACATGGCCGATATTGTGCTCATCGGTAATACCAATAACGAGCAACTCGGTGAGCACGCGATCAAGAATTATGACGTCGCCAATCTCCACGCCTTTTTTATCTGCCAATAATGCCGAGATAATGACGCCGTTCCCGCGTTCACCCAATTGTTCACCCGATACCACCGTAGCTTCGAGAAAGCTGCCGTTCTCCACACCCCAGAGAACCACATCATCAAGCGGGACATTATCGGGGCGGCGCGCTGTGAACATCGTATGCCCCAGAGGCTCGGCTGCCAGAACGCCCGGAGCATCGCGCCAGGCCTCCCACATTTCACGTTCGACCATACTGTTGCGGTAGTTCGGCCGCTCGTTGTATTCAAACGCAATATGCGTGACATCAAGTGCCATCAAACCGGAGATATTATTTTTGATAAGACCCGATGCAAGGCCGCTGAGCAGCGTCATGAGAAAAGCGACCAGCGCGATGACCAGCCCCATCAATACAAATCGGCCTTTTGCATAGGCCAGATCTCTTAGTGCGAGAAACATAAAAGCTACCTTTTACAGCGACTGCGGATATGCCTGTGCAGCAGATATACCCATGTTAGCGACACCGTGTCAATAAAATGTCAGACAACCGGCAAACCAACCGATAACAGGACAAAACACAAAATGCCTGTACCGCAGCCCCAGCCAATTGGTTAGCCTAGAATAAGAACAATTAAAGACCGCTAAACTCTTCACCCCTATCCAGCCTTTTTATAAAGGACAAACGCGCACACTATGAAAGCATTGAAAATTATCGGTTACACACTGGGCGGCATATTCGGCTGCATGATTTTTGCGCTGCTGATTGCGCTTTGGGCATACCGCGACATTCCCGCGGAAGACCTGGAAGCTAAATACACCAATGAAGCATCGCGCTTTATGAATATCGATGGCGTACGCATCCACTACCGGGATGAAGGCAACCCTTCCGGCCCGGCCATAGTGCTTATTCACGCTCACTTTGCCAGTTTGCTCGGCTGGGAAGACTGGGTCGACGCGCTTAAAGACGACTACCGCGTTATTCGTTTTGATATGACCAGCCATGGTCTGACCGGCCCTGACCCCTCCGGCGACTACACCGTCGAGCGCACCGTCGAGCTCACCGAGAAACTGATCGATGCTCTCGGCATAGAAAACGTAACCTTCGGAGCAACATCGCTCGGCGGCACCATCGCGTTGCACTATGCGTCAAGGCATCCGGAACGGGTCAACAGCCTGGTATTGCTGAGCCCCGGTTCGCTTGAAGGTCGCGAGCAAATGGAGAAGCGTGGCGTTCCCGGCAAGTCAGCGAACATCCTCCACTACATACTGCCGCGTGCCCTGCCTGCCTATATGCTCTCCAGCGCCTGGGGAGAGACCGCACCGCTGCCGGAGGAACTCATCGACCGCTGGTACGATATGTGGATGCGTGAAGGTCAACGAGAAGCCGAACTTGACCGTATACGCCAATACAAGCCCGATGGCATCGAAGAGATCATTGCCTCTATTCAAGTGCCTGTCTTCATCCTTTGGGGCGAAGCCAACCCTCAGGCTCCCGTCACACAAGCACCCGAATTTATCCATCTGCTCAATAACTCACCTTCCGTCGTACTCAAAATCTATCCCGGCGTCGGTCACATGGCCGTTCAGGAAGCCGGCGAATTAACAGGAGTTGATGTACGCGCTTATCTGGACGGCAATCTAAAGCTGCCGGACGCCAGAGGTGAGGATGACACACGCCCGGCACCTGCCGAAGAGGGTTAGAGCAGGCGCAAAGCCATACACAGATAGCTATCAGTTAACGGAGAGTAACCATGCATAAAAAATTGATTCTAAGCGCATGCGCAACACTGCTTATTGTTGCAAACACGGCATCGGCCGACGGAGACCATGACGACGACAGCAATGCAGTCAAATACCGGCATCAGGTCATGGAGACCATGGGCAGCAGTTTCGGTGCCTTCATTCTGTTATTCACCAACAAAGTCGAGCAGCCTGCCGAACACTGGGTGGCCAATGCCAGGAACCTTGCAAGCGCAGCAGCATTAACCAAGGACCTCGTACCCGCAGGCTCAGAGGGTGGTGAAGCCTTGCCCGCTATCTGGAAGGACATGGATGAGTACCAGAAGTATGCTCAGGATGTGGCAGATGCCACCGCACAACTGGCTGCATCTGCAGAGGCAGGTGACCGGGCCGGCATGGGCAAAGCATTCAAAGCCGCCGGCCAGTCATGCAAAGGGTGCCACGATAAATTCCGTGAAGAAGACTGAACGACGCCAAACGTTTATTGCCGGTGCCCTATGCTGCACGGTCCTTTGGACACCGGTTGCCACTGCTGCCAGTCACACAGAAACAACAATAGAGCGGGGTAAGTACCTGACTCAGGCCGGCGGCTGCATCGCCTGCCACACCGCCGACAACGGTCCGGAACTGGCTGGCGGCAGGGCAATGGAATCACCTTTTGGCACCTTCTACACACCCAACATCACGCCCGACCCTGATACGGGCATTGGCGGTTGGACCAATGAGCAGTTCATTAAAGCGCTACAAGACGGGCGTCGCCCGGATGGCAGTCACTACTACCCCGCCTTCCCTTACCCTTCTTATACCGGCATTAGCGATACAGATGCCACGGCGATCAAGGCTTACCTTAACTCGCTTGAACCCGTAGCTCAGAGCACTCGGGAGCATGAATTGGTTTGGTACGCATCGATGCGCTGGACGCTAAGGTTCTGGAACTGGCTATACCTGAACAACGAGCGATTTACTCCGGACCTGAAGCAATCCGACGACTGGAACAGGGGTGCTTATCTCGTTCGGCATCTTGGGCACTGTGCCGAATGCCATTCGCCACGAACCGTGCTTGGAGGGTTGCGAAACAATGCCGAGCTAAGCGGCGCACCCGGCTTCGGTGACAGTAAGAAGGCGCCTAACCTGACACCCCACAAAGACGGCCTGAAAGGCTGGAGCCAATCCGACTGGGAGCTGTTACTTGAGATAGGCATGCTGCCCAACGGGGATTTTGCCGGTGGTGAGATGGGCGCAGTCGTCGACGACAACACCGCTCTGCTGACGGCCGCAGATCGTCAGGCGATGATTATTTATCTGCGCTCACTCAAACCGCTACCCGGCAGAGATTAGATCCCGAGCTTCGACAACGTATCGGCCATAGACTCAAGCAAACGTGCCGCTTTCGGGTGCTCTGCTTCAAATTCGCTGGCCATGCGGGTCAGCTGGTCATTAAGAGGCTCGTCATGTGCTGCCAATAATGTCTCCAGCTCTGCCAGACGAGCATCTATAGCGGCTTTGCCTGCTGCATCTATATCGCCGGGCTGCTGCATATCGTTACGCAAATCAGAAACGAGTTGACTGAGTCGGTTGCTTTCCATGATCTTATTCTCACTCACAAGATTAAATTCATCATGCCACTGACCGCATCAACAATAAAGACAGGGCCATGTAACAGCCATTAAAAAAGGCCCGCAAAGCGGGCCTTTTGTCAAGCAAATCAAATACAGACTAACGTGTACCTTGCAACTCAACCTGATTCAGGTTCGTATCACCGAAATTGTAACGCAGTCCGATATTAACTTCTGTCTGGCTTTCACCCAGTTTAGCGAATGCTGTCAGGCCTGCATTCTTAGTAAATAAATACTGCCCGCCGACCTTCGCCGCAACTTCAATGTTATTCCAGCGGTTCTTATTACCCAGAATCGTCGCATTCACCTCAACCGCCGGGCTCAACATAGAACGGAGTCCTGTTTCCAAGCTCCAGTAATTGTTCTTCGACTTCCCGCTACAATCGGCAACTGCAAAAGATGCAGCACTTATCGAATTATCTTCGGGATAAAAATCATAAGGCGGTTGAAAATTATCGCAGTTGTTAGCCTTGGCTTCAGCACGAGTATAGCTCACCTGCAGAAGCAGGTCGGTACTATCTGTTACCGCCGGGTGTATACCGGCAATTGCGCCCCACCCCTGAGTATCAAACTCGAGATCAAACTCGCCTTTTTCAAAGAAAGCACCTAAATGCCAAATACTGCCAACCTCGATCATGCCGTTGAGGTTCCAGAATTTGGTACCGTCATCCCAGCTCTCGCCAAAATTAAACGCATCATTCGGGCCTGTATTCCCCCGGTCATTATCACCAAAGGTGTAACCCAACTCCAGGTAGCTCCAGTTCGGGCCTGCGACAGAAGCAGTGGCCCACATCAGTGCAACCACTGCGGTTAATACTTGTTTCATTGTTATCCCCGGCGGCCGGTAAAACCAGCCGCCCATAAATTCTTTAAGAGTTCTCATTCATACGTGATGGATATCGCGCATGAATTACATTGTAAATCATTGCCGGCAAGCCACCAACACTAATGCGGCCAACAACACATCTTTCTTGGCAATCAGTATTTGTAATACTTCGGTATAAAAAAAGGCCCGGAGCGAACTCCGGGCCTTTTTTGTACTTTCGCTCTTTCCTAAGAAAGAACAATCAGACAACTAAGCTTACAGCTTGTTGTACTGACCCAGGTACCAACGGATGCCGGCGCCAATAGTAGACTCAGACTCACCGATTTTTGCATCAGCAGTAAGTGCCCAGTTGGTAGCAAAGTTCCAAGCACCACCAGCTTCCAGAGCAACTTCTACGTCTTTAAGATCAGTTTTCTGCATGCCGATTTTAGCGTTACCTTCAACGGTATCAGACAGCATAGAACGCAGACCAACAGCCAGACCAGCACCGCTATCTTTATACTTACAGCAAGCGCCGTTCAGAGCGTCAGATTTATATTCAGATTTCAGGTAGTTGATTTCAACAACAAGATCAGTTGAATCAGTTACAGCAGGGTGAATACCCAGAGTTACCTGATAATCACGACGTTCACTGTTAGTCTGGTAGTTTTGAGACTTGTAGTAGTCGCTTTTGCCGTATTTCAGCGCAGCGTGGTACATGCTACCGAAACCAAGAGAACCATCGAGACGATAGCCTTTGGTGCCATCTTCATATTTGCTTGAGAAAGCATTGAAAGGACCCATGTTACCAACATCGTTATCACCGAAGTCATAACCCAGTTCTACGAAAGTCCAACCTGGACCAGCCATAGCGGCACCTGACAGAGTCAGAGCAGCAGCAGCAATTGCATACTTAATAGATTTCATTTGTTTCTCCTGTGCGCTGTGCGCAACAATCGATTGACAGTCAAAAAATTCCCCCCTCAACGCATGGATTGCATATAGCAAGCGCATATCGCTTTGGAGTGCAACAGAATATGCCCCATTTGTTTTGTTTCTGCAACGCTTTATCAAACTAATTTTGTCAGTTTCGTGAAATAGAACATAACTTATTGTTAAATAATGATAAATTTGTGTTTCTTTTTTGCAACAAAGTGCATTTTCGAGCCTAAAACGGGCAAAAACCGCAAGTTTTTACAACACTGTTGCTGAAACGACACGCCCGAAGCAAAAGGAATGTCTCATATCGCATACAAATGTGGGCGCTACTAAAGCAATGAACCCGAGCAATGAACCCGACTGGAGCACGGCTGGCACATCTGGCACATCTGGCCGGGTGCAGACATATGGTTATGGACACGGGCAATAGCAAATGCGGAAATGTGAACCAATGCACAGAGCATCGTTGTCGTAGGACATAATCTGTGAATAATATTTTGTGCGTAAGCAGCTAACACTGCTTTAGCTGACACGAGACACTGTACGGGGAACCTCAATTGTCGCTGCCTTTGGTTTTTGTAATCTGCCTGATTGCCGCGGGAATCGCTTTCCTGGTCGGCTGGCTGTGCGCGAAAGTTCATTTCAGTGAACGGCCCGGCGATGAACTGCCTGCGGATACAGGACCGAGCGTTGCCCAGGACGACTCTCTTGATGACGCAAATGCAAGCAGTGCAACTCCTGCGGCGCACGAAGAACACGACCGCATACTGGCACAAGTTGAACAGCTCAAAGCAAAATTGAATGAACAAGCTCAACTGATAGCGAATATCACCGAAGACCGTGATCGCATCCGGGTTGAACACGGCACCCAACAGCGCATGATCAATAGCCTGGAAAGTTCAAAATTCGACCGCGACAAAGCGCAGTTGCAGTTCAACAAGCATAAGAAGCTCTGGCATCACGAAACCCGAAAACTGACAGAGCAAATCGAATCATTAGAGGCGAAGCTCAAGCTTGCCGACCGCGCACAGACAACAGGCCAGAACGGACCGCTGCCTACAGGTGTTGCCGATGGCGCCTCTGCGGATGTCAGAAGCGAACTGGCTGCAGGCAAGGAAAAGATCACGAGCCTCACCGCTCAACTTGAGGCGCTGCAGGAATGGGCACGCCCGCTGGCGAAAGAAAACGATCAATTCAGAGAGCTGCTGGAGCGCATGAAGAGCCAAATTATGGCTATGCGTAATGACCGCAAGCAAGCCGAGCTGAGCATCTCCGAACTCACTGCGCAGCTCGCAGCGACCAGCGAACTGCTCGAACAGGCTGCAGAGACAAAGGCACGCGCTTTAGCGGAAGAGTCAGCGCAACGATCGCATACCGCGACTGACAACGTGCCACACACCGCGCAGGGCGCGCAGCACCAGTCCGACCCTTTAGAAGAAACGCACACCGACCTCGAAACACCGGACGACCTGCAACAACTTCCCGGCATTGGTCCCAGCCTTGAAAAGAAACTTAACGGTGAAGGCATCTTTCACTATGAGCAAATTGCCGGACTGTCTATCGACGATCTGACATCACTCACCAAACGCTTAGCTGCGCGCACCAGCCGTGCAAAAAGAAACGCCTGGCCCGAAGAGGCCAGACGTTTACTCAGTAGCAAGAATAATCAGCCGGACCAGCCCGGCACTGCTCAGCTAAACGCTTAGCTGTCAGAATCTACTTTAAAGACCGAACCGGCAGGCTTGTCACCCTGCCAACGCTCATCGATGACCTTCTTCGTTTCGGTAACCTGACTTTCGTTCGCCTGCATGCCCTGCCACTCGCGCGGCGACTTCAGGTATTCAGGATGATTCGCTTCGGTGTATTTCAAAATATTCGCAGGTAACTCTGCGGCACCGCCCATGAGTTTATAAGCCGTACTATGAAAAACCATGATGCCGGGCGCTTCACCCATTTCCATAAACGGTAACCATTGCGACACACGTGACCATGAAGTCACGCAACTGGCAGAAGTCACATCGGGGTCCATGATTTCTTCCATGCGTCCCGATATCCCCCACAACTCCGCAGACTGATACACGTCACTGGCTGTATGCAGCGGATAATCATCATGCGGCATCTTGTGCTCTTCCGCCCGGAAAATACTCATCCGGAAAACCACATCGTTGCCGTGCACTTCGTAGGGGTAAGGCGGTGCAAAGCGGCCGCCTGAGAACGGATAAAAACGGTTAACCGGATCATTCAGGATATGCTGAACCTCGTAGGTATTGCCGTTGTAAGGATTGTCCCAGGTCTGCAAAACCTCGCCACTGACCGGGTCAAGGTAATACAACAACTCACGATGAAAGAACCGAAAGCCCTGCTCCACTTCTTCAATGTGGCTGCAGCCAATACCGTAGGTGTTGAACAACAGTTTATGACCAACACCCGGCACCCAGCCCCAGACCTGACCGGGAAATCCGCCCATAACATCGGCGCCGGATAAATCGGCCTGCATTTTCAACAATGCTTTCAGGTTATCCCGGGGGTCATCAAGATCCAGTGTCCATTCAACCGCCTTGGAGCACGGTTGAGGTGTTGCTGCCTGCGCAGTCGCAACTGCCATCCCGGCAGCACCGGCACCCATCAGTAAATGACGGCGATTAATTCCTGATTCGTAATATTTGTCTGACATTATTTTCACCCGTAAACGGTTAGAAGCTATTTGAAATATAGCACCGTAAGGCAGAACTGCAGGGGTCAGACAGCAATTCTCTGTCAACGAGTCCGTTAACCGGACGTTATATCGGATACACCTGTCACAGAGCCACCAGATACCGTCATGGACCAATTCAAACAGACCGTCTTCATCCACTCTCTGTTAATCGCTGCAGTCATATTGGGCGGCTGCTCAGCTCAACCGGACCCGATTATCGACAGCAAGGGTGTCAATATGACGGTCTACGAACAGGATCTTGCTGAATGCAAAACCTATGCGGACCAGGTGCCGGTAACTACCGGAGTTGCTAAGAGCGCAGCTGGCGGCGCAGTAGTGGGCGGCGCCATTGGTGGCGTACTTGAACGCAGGGATGCAGCCGAAGGCGCTGCAGTCGGTGCGATTACTGCCGGTGCTGCTTCCGCATCGCGTGAAACCAGAAATCAGGAACAAGTCGTAAAACGATGCTTACGCTACCGTGGTTACAGAGTACTGAACTAAGCCCGGGCGCTCGCTACAAAACGCTCTATTTCGGGCAAGACACACCGGTTCCACCCAAACCACAATAACCGCCGGGGTTTTTCGCCAGATACTGTTGATGGTAATCCTCGGCAAAATAAAAGTCCGGACTCAAAGCCAGTTCAGTTGTGATTGCGCCGTAACCATTGTCTGACAACTCGGCCTGATAGCGCTGCATCGACTCACGAGCAGCATCCAGTTCGGACTGCTCGTCCAGATAAATTGCAGAACGGTACTGGGAGCCCACGTCGTTGCCCTGACGCAAGCCTTGCGTCGGATCATGCGATTGCCAGAAGACAACCAGAAGGTCCTCAAGTGTTACAACCTTCGGGTCGTAAACAACAAGAACAACTTCAGTGTGCCCGGTTAGACCTGAACAAACCTCGTCGTACTCAGGATTCGGCGTATAACCTCCGGCATAACCCACTGCGGTTGAGTGCACGCCGGGCAACTGCCAGAAACACCGCTCTGCACCCCAAAAGCAGCCCAGTGCAAAAACCGCTGTTTTCAGGCCCTCAGAGTAAGGGCCGCGCATAGGCTGACCACTGACGTAATGTTTGTTGGTCAAAGGCAATGCAGCACTGCGCCCCGGGAGCGCCTTATCTTTATCAACCATCGAGGCTTTGCGGCCAAACATAGAGCACCTTTTTCAATGAACAGTTCAACGGAATAATAACTGCTCTAAAACGCAAAAAGGCAGGACCCGGGGGGAGGGTCCTGCCGTGTACCGGGCGATTAAGGGGGGAAACTCGCCCATTTGCGACATAAGTTATGACCGCCTTTATATCCGGAAGTTCAATTCCCGCA
>Ga0209692_10001959_pt1 | contig 24885 bp, 16 predicted proteins | sample tdDd472_FD_187129 | JGI IMG/M metagenome (GOLD analysis project Ga0209692, IMG submission 187129) | Marine sediment microbial communities from the Atlantic coast under amendment with organic carbon and nitrate - tdDd47.2 (SPAdes)... | ecosystem: Environmental > Aquatic > Marine > Coastal >... | reverse complement strand
CGAGATCCGCTTCCTTGCGTGACACCCGTTCGACTGCCCGTTCGGTTTTCTCCAGAAGGGATGAATCGTCTTCCAGTTCCAGGAGCAAGGCCTCGTATCGTTCCCGCGCCTGGGGGAGATCTCCGCTTTCTTCAAGAAGACGGGCAATGATCAGTTCGGATGTTCTATCACCTACGTAGAGTGGCCGGTCAGACGGATCGTCGAAATCTACCCCCTGAATCAACCAGAGGTAGGTATCGAGCAGATCCGTTGGCGGGATCGCGGCAAGAAGGTTCGCCGATAGTCTGGCCAGAATTTCGCTCTCGTCTTCAGAGTAAGTCAGGCATCTGTAGATAGTAATGATCTTGCAACGCAGGCGTACGTCCAGATCTTCACGATTCTTCCTGATTTCGTCGGCGAGCCTGATCGCTTCCACCTCGCCCTGCCAATAGGATCCTCTGGCCAGAGCAATAATCTGGAGATATCTGACATAGTCGTTGTTTCTTGCCGATTTCAACGCCATCGAGAAGTGCTCCATGGCTTCCTGGATGACTCTTGACGGATCTTCCGACTCGCGGTTGGTGTCCAGCCACCAGTAGCCAAGCATTGCATGGGCATAGGGATTGAATTCGTCCATCTCGATCGCGTGCCTGAAGTGGGACTCGACATCCAGTCTATTCATGCCCGCATAGTACCCCAGATGGTTCGCCCAACCGATGTGGGCAAATGCATCGGCAGTGATCTCTTGGTCGCTACCCGCAGCGCCGCGGTAGAGGACAGGCAACAACCGTTCGATGCATGCCCTCTTGCTATCCTTGTCCTTGTTGTCCCACACCCGAATCGGCACGTTCCTCAGCCATTCCATGGCCAGATCCACCTGCTGTCTGCGGATGAGCCGGGAGGAGGGGTCGACAGTGAGGGCCTTCTCGATCAGGTTCCAGGCGCCCTCGTGGTCGCCGGACGTGCTCTGCAGGCTGGCCGCTTTCACGAGTTCAGCGACGGCTTCTTGACGCTCCTGCCAGTGCTGGAAGAGGTTGTTCAGCTGTGCCACTCCCATGATGAGAGAGATCACCGCGGCGATCCCGCCGACCCACTTCAGGAAGTCTGCTGATAGTTTCCACCAGTTGCGCTGCTGGGGGGTGTGGCAATGACGACAGAGTTTTGCGTTTGCCTGTAGTGCCTCTCCGCAGGCTACGCAAGGCTTGCCGGCGTTGGTGTCATCAGGAGAGCGGATATCGGACATCGCTTGCTCCTTTCCTGCTGCCCACGCGGGACGTTTCTATTCTAGCATAGTCCGTGCAGCGATAATTATCACCTGACATTCTTCCTCTGTTCGAGTGCTCAATACCGGCCCCTAAATAGCCATTTCCGGCCAATCGAACTAAACTGTACCGATCAATTCCCCCTTTCTTCAACGCAAGAGGCTCGCCCCAATGATCGGCAAGACCCAGTGATCGGTAAAACCCTGGCCCACTACGAGGTCCTCAGCAAGCTGGGCGAAGGCGGCATGGGCGCCGTCTACCTCGCCCGGGACACCAAGCTGGGCCGTGAAGTGGCCTTGAAGATCCTCCCGGATCACTTCGCCAAGGACGCCGATCGTCTGGCCCGCTTCCACCGCGAAGCCCGGACTCTGGCCGCGTTGAACCATCCCAATATCGCTGCCATCCACGGCCTCGAGTCCGACCAGGGCGTTCACTTCCTGGTCATGGAGCTCGCCGACGGCGACGACCTTTCCGAGCGCATCGCCAAGGGTCCCATCCCGGTGGACGAGGCCCTGGCCATGATCCGCGAGATCGCCCAGGGGCTGGAGGAGGCCCACCAGAACGGCATCATCCACCGCGACCTGAAGCCGGCCAACGTGAAGGTGTCGGCCGACGGCAAGGTCAAGGTGCTGGACTTCGGCCTGGCCCGGGCCTACCTGGGCGAGAGCACCGCCGAGGAAGAGACCCTCGATTCGCCGACCATCACCGCCGCGATGACCGGAGCCGGGGTCATCCTCGGCACCGCTGCTTACATGAGCCCCGAACAGGCCCGGGGCACGCCCCTGGACCGGCGCTCGGATATCTGGTCCTTCGGGGTCGTGCTGTACGAGATGCTCACGGGTAAGCGCCTGTTCCAGGGCGAGACCGTCAGCGACACCCTGGCGGGCATCTTGAAGTCCGATCCCGACTGGGACGCCCTGCCCGACGACATCCCCGACACCGTGCGCCTGTTGCTGGTGCGCTGCCTCGAGCGCGACCGCCAGCAGCGGCTACAGGACATCGGCGAGGCTCGCATCCTGCTCAGTGGTGAGGGCAGTTCCCTTTATTCGGGTCTTTCCATGACCCGGGTCCTCGACAGCGACGTCGAGGTTGTACCAGCATCCCGTCGCCCCATGGTGGCCTTCGCCGTGGTGGCCGGGATCCTCGGCATCGTCCTGGGTGGACTGGCCATGCGCAGCCTGACCCCCGAGGCCCCGCCGGTTCCCCGGCGCCACCTGGAAGTGGCCTCACCGCAGATCGGCGAGGCCTCGGCCGACGCGCCGATGATCTCGCCCGATGGGACGATGGCCGTCTACGTGCTGGATCATCGCCTGTGGTTGCGCCGCTTCGACACCGGAGCGACCCTCGAACTCACCGGCACCGACGGTGCCGAGACGCCCTTCTGGTCGCCCGACAGCGAGCACGTCGGCTACTTCATCAAGTCCCGGATCATGCGCGTCGCCGCGACGGGCGGCGCTCCGCAGATGGTCTGCGAGCTGGCCATGGGGCGTACCGGTTCGGGCGCTTCCTGGAGCGAGACCGATCACATCGTGTTCAGCACCGGCGATTCCGATGGAGTGCTTTCAGTCCCCGCTCGTGGCGGCGTGCCGTCTAGCTACATGCTTCCCGACACGTCTTTCGTCCAGGATATCCACGATCCATACGCCTTGACGGGAGAGCGCGGCCTGCTGTTCTCGGCCCACATCAAGGACGCTTCGTTCACCCGGGTCTATCACCACCGCGATGGCCAGGATCACCTGGTCTTCGATGCTGACGAGAATCGGGTTTACAGCCCGGTGTGGTGTGAGAGCGGGCACGTGCTCTACCGCATGGGCGGCGCCAACGACGGCATCTGGGCAATCAAGTACGATCTCGATACGTTCCAGGTCGGGGGCGATCCGTTCCTGGTCATCGGCCATGGGCGCTGGCCCAGTGTGTCACAGGACGGGACCCTGGTCTGCGTCACCGGCGGCAGCATCGACAACTGGCAGCTGGTGCGCTGTGATAGCAACGGACGGGTTCTCGAGACCTATGGCGAACCCCAGAGCTACCTGCCGTTCTTTTCTCTCGACCCGGGAGAGGGGCGCATCGCCTTCTGTCTTCGCGACGAAAGCGATTCCCAGCTCTGGATGCTCGATCTGACCCGCCGCACCCAGAGCCGCTTGACCTTCGACAAGATCTACTATGGCATGAGCACCTGGACTCCGGACGGTAACTACGTCATCGCCTCCAGCGGAGCGTCCGGTGGCGCCAGCTCGTTCCATTTCCGCCAGATCTCCGTCGACGGCACTACCGAGCCCCAGCTGCTGACCAAGGGGAACTTCCCAACCCTGACCCCCGACGGCAAGACCCTGGTCTACTGCTACCCGTTCGCCGACACCAGCTGGGACCTGTCATTCACGAACATGGACGCCCTCGATCCAGCGGACCCGGAAGCCGGCCGGGATCGCGAGCCCGACCGGTCGTACACCGAGGCCAGCTGGCAATACGGCGCCGAGATCTCACCCGATGGCCGCCTGATGGCCTATGTTTCCCGCGAAACCGGCCGTGACGAGATCTATCTGCGCCGCTATCCCGAGGGCGACCAGAAGCGCCAGGTCTCGGTCGACAGCGGCGGCTGGCCCCAATGGAACGCCGCTGGCGACCGCCTCTACTTCATGAGCGGCCTAGACGTCATGGAAGTGGAGATCGAAACCCAGCCCAGCCTGCGTATCGGCAACCCCCGAACCCTGTTCACCCGTCCCCGCGGCGCCGACACCTTCGGCATCGGCTGGCCTCTTTACCTGCAGGTCAACGGCGACGGCACCTCATTCTACATGCTGCAGGCGACGGACGAGGAGCAGGGGAATCGACCTTTGACGTTGGTTCAAAACTGGGTTCGGGAGTGATCGTGGACTGACTGCCACCTGCTCGATCGCCTCGATTCATTTGCCGACAAATGTGTTTTGCGCAACTCGATATGCCGTATATAGTTTTTTTTTAACAACTTGAGCTAATTGCAACTCCTGCGTACATCTGGCCATTGGTGTTCGTGCGGAACTGCGTGTATAGGTGATTCACTCTTTTGGTGAGAAACCATCTTCAATCTGTGTTAATCTCCCGCTACCGGCTCGGGGGAGCCTGTGCGCCCGTCCCGCGATTCACTTACCGAACTCCAGCGTCTTGCTGACTACAGCCGGATTTCGCTAGGTAATTGCTTGCCTTGGTCAAAAGGGGAGATCATGAAGCGGCTTTCTATCACAATCCTGCTGCTCGCCACCTGCTGGGCGATTGCTGTCCAGGCTACCGTCGAGAATTTTGAGTTCTACAGTGAATCATTGGGCGAGGATCGCCAGGTCTTGGCCTACTTGCCTGTCGGCTACGATCCCGCTGACCCGGATGGCTATCCGGCAATCTATTTTCTGCACGGCTCCAACGGAAACCACACTTCGTATGTGTCGGTCTTGACTACACTGGCCGCGGAGATCGCCGCCGGGCGGGTTGAACCCATGATTATCATCAAGCCCAACGGCGCCGGTTGTAACTGGACCTACTTCGACGGTTGTGGCTGGACGAACTCGGAGTTGCAGGGCGACTACGAAGACTACGTGGTCTTCGACGTCGTGGCCGAGGCCGAATCGAGATACAACATCGACGCGAGGCCCGAGAAACGCGCCATCATGGGGCATTCCATGGGTGCCTTCGGGGCCATGCAGGCGGCCCTCAATCATCCGGATCTATTCTGCGCCGTGGCCGCGCATAGCGGCTATCTCCGCTTCCGCGAGTTCATCTCCCAGCACATTCCGGTCATGATCGACGAGCAGGCCACCGATCCGCCCTGGGAATGGACTCCCAGTACGGGAGTGATCACCAGCGCCTGGTTCCTGTTTGCCGGTGGTTTTTCGCCGAACCTGGACAATCCGCCGTACTATGTGGATTTCCCGCTGGATTCGGCCGGAGAGATCGTCTCCGAGGTCTGGGTGCGCTGGCTTGAGCATGACCCCGCCGCGTTGGCCGAGTCAATCGCCCCGGAAGAGGCCCCGGCCATTTATTTTGATTGTGGCACCGAAGACGGCTTTTTCCTGCATCCGTTCAACGTCAGTTTCGATGGACATCTGACCGCGCTGGGCATCGATCACGAATGGCAATCCTATGTGGGGGATCATGGTAGTTTATTGGATGAACGCTTCCCGATCTCCTTGAACTTCATCGACGACGCCATGAATGCCATCTCGCCGGTCGGCGACCCGGAGCCGGGCCGCGAAGGGCAGATGCTCTTTGCCAACGCGCCGAATCCGGTGGGCGGGAGCACTCAGTTCCGCTTCAATCTGGCGCAGAGTGGCCGGGTTTCGCTCAACCTGTATGACGTGTCGGGACGGTTGCGGGAGAGACTCCTGGATCGCGAACTTTCAGCAGGCGAGCACAGGCTTCAGTGGGATGCTTCCGGTTTGCCGGCTGGGATGTACTTGTATCGCCTGGAAACGGCCACCGGACATGAGGTTCGGAAGCTGTCGATTGTGCACTGAGAGGCTGGGTCGATCGCTGCCGACGACCGGGCGAAGTTGGAGCGTTGCTGCGACCATGAAAAGAGCCCCGGATCGTTCGGGCTCCGAGCAGTCAGTTTCTGGCCGGCCCAGCTCGCGGTACAGACTCTTGATCCGACTCCAGGTGCTTTCTTCCGCGGAGACGGTCACCGTCGTGTAGGTGAAGTCGTCCCTGCAGAAGTAAACCTGGAACCAGTGGCGAATCCGAAGCGCATCCAGGTCGGGGTGGGCGTCGTCAGCATGTTGTCGCTTTCGTGGACGAGCTCTCGATCCAGATACAGAGCGTACCAGACGATCAGATTCCCGGGAGCTGCCGGTCCACTGATCCAGGATCCGTCGAATACCCGTAATTCACCGAACTGGATAAGAGAGGAGTTTGCGCCCAGCGGATAGCAGCGAACGTCGTCGGAATGGGACGGGTAGTCGGTATCTGCGACATCGAAGGAGGCCCAGCTAGATGCTACGATGGCGACGCACGACTGTCGCATGTTGAAGGCTGGCGGTCGAACTGGCTCCAAATGGCTTTGGCTAAAACCAGTGGCGGGGATCTACCTCGCCATCGCCCCCTCAAAGCAACCATTCTCAAAAAGCCGTAGTCATCTGAGCCCCAGAAGGATGGATAGGTCGGTCTGGATGTCTGCTGAATCCTTCCGCTCAAAATCATAGCGCCCCACCCCAATCGTGACTTCGTTAGGGAAGAATGTCTCGACGCAGGCCTGGGGATGCCTGTTCGGTCATCAGAGACTCAACGCCCGCCTTTACCTCCGTGCTCACATCCTGTGCGTCCTGATGCGGACCTGCGTCGCCGGGGTCGGTCTGCAGAGGGGGTAGAACATGAGGTCGTTGAGATGCATGCAAGCTGTGGTGGTCGCGCTCGTGGTCGTGGCGGGATCGACAGCCATGGCCATGACCGTGTACGTCACGCCGGAGGGCACGGGGGATGTGCCGACCATTCAGGTGGGGTTGAACGAGTGCGCCCCCGGTGACACCATACTGGTGGCGGAGGGGATCTACTTCGAGAACCTCACCTGGACCAACACCGAGAACTTGACTCTGATCAGCGAGGCCGGGCGCGCAGAGACGGTGATCGACGGCGGCGGCGTCGGCGCCGTCATCACCATCGCGACCGGAGTGGATGAAACGACCCGGATCGAGGGCTTCACCATTACCAACGGGTCGGCCGTCACCGGTGGGGGCATTCATATCAAAGCGGGCTCGTCGCCCACCATCGTGGACAACGTGATCACGGCGAATGTGTCGAACGACGGGGGCGGGGGCATCGGGGTCTCCGACTCCGCGCCGATGATCACCGGCAACGAGATCTCACTCAACTACACACACGATATCGGCGGTGGCATCGGCTTACGGAACTCGAACGCGACAGTCGTGGGCAATACCATCACCGGTAATACGGTGTCCTTCGGGGTCTCGACCGGCGGCGGTATCGGCGTTTCCGACGGTGCGCCCGTTATTCGCGACAACATGATCATGAACAACGACGGGGGCGGTAGCGCCGGCGGCATCGGGGTCGTAGAGGGTGCCGATCCGACGGTCGTCGGCAACACGATCACCGACAACGTGGGCTACGCCGGCGGCGGGATCATGGTTCAGGAGAGCACGGGCCGCTACAATCTGAACACCATCTGCGACAACCTGGCGACCAACATCGGGGGCGGCGCCCTGCTCTGGACGTCGAAGGCCGAGTTCACCTACAACCTCGTCTGTGGAAACACCGCGGTCCAGATCAACGGCGGCGGAGGCCTCTCCATCATCAACGAGGACTCCTCCCTCGTCGACCATTGCATCATCACGAACAACGTGGCCCAGAACGAGCAGGGCGGCGGTATCCAGTGCCAGCGGGAGACCGGGCCGATCATCAGCAACTGCGTGATCGCAGACAACAACGGCTGGGGAATCTACTGCAATCAGAACGACGGGGCGCCTTATCCCATCGGCGGCAATCCCCTCGTCATTCACTGCAACATCTACAACAACGATCTGGGTGGCCTCTGCAACGCGGACGGTAGGGTGCAGGTCTCGGCGCGCGAGAACTGGTGGGGTGCCGAGAGCGGCCCCTTCCATCCGACTTTGAATTTCATGGGGATGGGCAACCAGGTGTCCGACTGGGTAGATTTCGTACCCTGGGAGATCGCGCCGTTGCCCGAGCTTTCCGACGCCGAGCCCCAGGGAACGCCGCCGCGGTTCGCGCTGGCGCAAAACTACCCCAACCCGTTCAACCCCCAGACGACGATCTCGTTCTCGCTGGGGCGAGAGGGACGGGCCGAGGTGGGCGTCTTCGACGTGAGCGGCCGCCGCGTGACGGTGCTCGCCGATCGCACGTTCACCGCCGGGACCCACACCCTCACCTGGAACGGTTGCGACGCCCAAGGGCGTGCCGTGCCGTCGGGCACCTATGTCGTTCGCCTGGAAACCGAGTCGGACGTGCAATCGAGAAAGGTGATGCTGATCAGGTGAGCTTGCCTCCTTGCTGAGGAGCAAAGTCCCTGGCGCCGAGGTCGAAGCCCTCGACGCTCCATTGGCCGAAGGATCCAGAATCCGATTCTGGATCCTTCGAATTCAGTCCCCGATCAGCTGGCGCACCCTTTCCATGAAGGCTTCCGGATCGGTGGGCTTGTCGACGAACATCTCCGGCTTGATCGGTCCCTCGTCGCGCATGTCCGCGATCATCTTGCGCAACGCTTCGCGCATGCAGTCGAACGGGCGCTCCTCGGTATTCTCGGCGGTGGAGTCCATTTCATCCAGGGAGGCAGCGACACCGGTGAGCATCAGCACCGGAATGTTTCTCAGTTTCTCGTTCCTTTTCAACTGCTTGAAGAGGGTGAAGCCGGTCTTCTTCGGCATCATCACATCCAGGACGATCAGGTCGACCTCGGTCTCCTGGATCTTCTGCCAGCCCTCACTGCCGTCATGGGCGGCCAGGGTCTCGAATCCTTCTTCTTCGAGTACCACCGAGAGGTACTTCACGGCATTCACGTCATCGTCGATGATCAGGATCTTCTTCTTGCTGCTCATGTTCTACTCCTCGAATTGGGCTGGGATATCGGCAGGGCGATCCCGAACAGGGAGCCCTTGTCCGGTTCGGTCTGCAGGGTGATCTCACCGGCGTGCAGCCGGACGACCCTTTTGCTGAGAGCCAGGCCGAGGCCTGTGCCCCAGTTCGACTTGGTGCTGAAGAACGGGGTGAATACTACCTGGCGGACCTCGTCCGTCATGCCCACGCCGTTGTCCTGGATCTCGACCCTGACGCGGCGATCCTGGTCGCAGGCGGTTCGGCAGACGATCTCGGGTGTTTCCTTGTTGCCGTATTCCTTCATGTCGCAGGCGTCCAGGGCATTGGTCAGCAGATCCATGAGGGTCATGTGGATGAGGCTGGGATCGCAATCGATCGTCGGTAGGTCGGGGTCCAGTTCGAGCCGCAGCACGGCGTTCTTCTCGGCGGCCACCTGGCCAATGGCCTTGGCGGTTTCGTTGACCATGGAGTTCAGGTCGGTGGGTTCCGGTTCGATCTGCCAGTTCCGTGCGTACTTCAACATGAGCTGGGACAGGTGGCTGATCCGTTTGTAGCCGTCCTCGATCATCTCGTACCCTTCTCGGATACGATCCTGCCGATCCCGCTTCATTCCGACTTCGAGGATGTAGAGCCCTCCCCGCAACGTGTTGAGCATGTTCTTGATCGCGTGCTGGATGGCGGTGACGGCGTGTCCGATGGCGATGGCCTGCTCCGACTCCAGCAGTTGATTCTTCAACTCCGTCTCGGTGGTGACGTCCTTGCTGATGCCGACGGTGCCGAGGACTCGTCCATTCTGGTCCCGCAGCCGCGAGAGGGTGAGGAATACGAGGCGTGCGGCGCCGTCGCGGGTCTTGAACCGGGTTTCGATGTTGGCCACGAAGTCTTGCTCGGTCAACTGGCTGATCGCCGTGGCACGCTCTTGTGGATCGACGAAAAGAGTCTCGACCGGCAAGCCGATGACCTCGTCCCGCCTGAACCCGAGAGCCTGCTCGGCCCCCCGGTTGAACGTCTCGATCTGTCCACCCGGATTGACTGTGATGATCAGGTCGGCGGTATTCTCGATGATGCTCTTGAGGTACTCGAGGGTGTGTCCCAGTTCGGTCTGATGGGCCTGTAGCTTCGTGGCCATCGAGTTGAAGGCCTCTTGTACCCGGCCGATCTCGTCGTCCTTTCGCAAGGCGTACCGGAAGTCGAGTCGACCGGAGCCAAGGGCGACGATACCGTCCATCAGGCTTTTCAACGGGGCGGCCAGCAAGCGGCGAAACGCCTCGAAAAGTCCGGCTGTTCCCAGCACGATGCCCAGAACGGCGGCCAGGGCCAGCAGTCCGGTCATCTCCGTGATCCGGTCGTCGACATCGGCCAGGGAGTACTCGGTGTACAGGAAACCGAGCATCGGACCCGAGTTCTGGTGGGTGTGGCAGTCCGCGGTGCGACACCCGGGCTCGTTCAGGATCGGAGTGACGACCTGCAACACACGTCCTTGTTCCACTCCAGGCAATATCTGGTGCTGCTGCTCGAGGCCGGCGGACGGGTGGGCACCGTTGCCGTGGCACTGGGCGCAGGTGCGGTCGTCCTGCTCCAGTATGTTGCCGGTTCCCATCTGGCGGGATACGGCCACAAGCCCCGCCGGGTGAGACACGAGGCAGATCTCGCAGTAGGTCGGACTCCAGCCGGCGATGTCCTCGATGTACTCGCGGACTCCGCTGTTGTTGCGGTTCATCATCAACTCGTGGATGCCGCTGCGGATGGAGGTGGAGTTGAACTGGAGGACGTCGCAGGCCACATCGCGAACAGCCCGGCGGGCGAGCAAATTGCCAATGAATCCCGTGCCCAGGAGGATGGCGACGACCACAGTGGCCACCACTGCGCTCATTCTCCAGGCCAGCTTGCTGTGTTGTCTCATTTCACCGAACTCGACTTCTTGGGCGGTCGGAAAGATCGATCGGAGACGAAGCGAATCCAGGCCTACTTGCGGTCGTACTTGCGGCGCAGCTCTTCTCCACTGACCAGGATCTCCCGGGGTGTGTGGCCGAGAGCCATCAACTCCGCCATCTCCTCCTGGTAGGCCGATTCCAGGCGCTGCTCGCGCCGATCGCAGGCATCCTTGATCAGCGAAATCAGTTCGTCGAACTCATAGGGTTTGAGCAGGTATCTGAAAGCCTTCAAGCGCCCGGCCTCCAGCGCCGAATCAACCGAGCCGTGCCCCGTCAACATGATCACTTCCAGGAAGGGCTGGATGGCACGAATTCTTTCGATCACCTCGATGCCGTCCATCTGGGGCATCTTCAGATCCACGACTGCCACGTCGTAGGTCCGTGCTTCCACGGCGACGAGGGCTTCGGGGCCGCCGTAGGTGGCCTTGACCGTACATCCCCGCTTCAACAGTCGGCAGGCCAGGAACTCGACCAGATCAGCCTCGTCGTCTATGAGCAGGATACGGATGGAACACTCGGTCACTGGCGTCATGGCATTACCGTCCGGAACAGTTCAGGGTCTACGATGGGGCAGGAAAGCGTCCCGCCGCCGGGTCAACCGATCAACTCCCTCACCTTAGTCAGCAATTCGTCGCGGTCTACCGGTTTTTCGAAGTAGCCGGCCGGATCCTTTACCTGTCGGGTGCGCTCGATGAAGGTTTTGAACTCGCGGGCCAGGCCCGTGATCATGATCACGGGGATATTCTGGGTAGCGGGGGTCCTCTGCAGGTTGCTGAACATCTTGACCCCGGATTGGTTGTCCATCGTGATGTCGAGAGTAATCAGGTCGATGCCCCCGCCGGAAGCCTTCGTAAACCCGTCTTCACCATCCACGGCAGTCTCCGTATCGAAGCCGTGGTCACCGAAGAATGCGGCCAGCCACGCGCGTTCACCGGGCTCGTCTTCGACGATCAGGATCTTCTTCTTGTCAGCCATCTTCATCGCCCTTCGCTCATGGTCATATCTTCGCTAGCGGGTCGGCTTCCCGGCCCGCCGGATTCGTCAGGGATCCGGCTCGGTCTCCTCCGGGTCGCCAAAGGCCTCGTGCCACGCGGCCCTCTGCAGCCCGTCGCAGGATGCCGTCTCTTCCAGTTCCTCTGCAGGCTCGCCGGGCGGTTGACGACGGGGAATCACCACGACGAAGCGGGTGCCCTGTCCCAGCTCCGATTCCAGATCGATCCGGCCGCCGTGGGCCCGGACGATCCGGTTGGCAATGAACAGGCCCAACCCTGTTCCACCGGATCCCTTGGCCGAGAAGAAGAGGGTGAAGGCCTTGTCCAGGACCTCCTGTGTCATGCCCACGCCGTTGTCCGTGAGCTTGAAGCTGATCTCCTGTTCGTCGCCGTCCACCACCAGGGTGACGGAGTGTTTCTGCTTCTGCTTGTCCACCCGGCAGGCGTCGAAGGCGTTGTCGATCAGGTTGACCAGCATCGAGCGCAGGGCCTGTCGATCGGCCTCGAAGCCGTCATCGGCGGCGACGATCTCCGTAGTGAAGTCGATGCCGAGGGTTTCGGCCTTGATGCCCATGAGGCTGCTGATCTCGGCCACGACGGCTGCCGCGGTCAAGTCCTGCCGGTCGGGCTCCCGGTCCTTGGCGTAGTAGAGGATGTCGAGCACCGTGCTGCGGATGCGACCGACGTTGCGCTGGACCATTTCCCAGCCGGTGTCGAGACGCTCCTGGTTGCCTTTCTTCAGGCCCGTGTCGACCAGGTACATCCCGCCATCCAGACCATTGAGCAGGCCTTTCAGGTCGTGGGAGATCGTACTGATGATCATCCCCACCGAAGACAGCTTGGACTGCAGACGGCGCAGCTGGGTGATGTCCACGCTCATCTCGATGACGCTTTCGATCTCGCCATCGGGATCGGTGATCGGGGCGGTGGTGACCATCACGTTGAGCTTCTGGCCGTCGCGCCGGGTGACCACTTCCTCGTGCTCCCGGGCCTGGCCGTCGGCAAAGGTCTGGCGCACGATGCAGGGTGTGCACTCGGTGTCCCGCTGCTTGTAGATCTCGTAGCACTTGCAGCCGTAGCCGGTCCCGAAGGCCTCCCGGTGCTGGCGGTTGGCCTCGATGATCTGCAGGTTCCGATCCTGGATGGAGAGGTAACAGGGCACGTCTTCGAAAAGTGAGCGGTACCGCCGCTGGCTCGTGCGCAACTGGTCCTGAAACTGCTTGATCTCGGTGATGTCGGTGGACATTTCCATCACTGCGGTCACCTGGCCGTCCGGAGTGCGTATGGGAGCCGTGTTGACCAGGATCGAGACATCGCGCCCATCCAGAGTTCGGACCAGCTGCTCGCTGCGGTGACCCCGGCCGTCATGGAAAGTGCGCTCGACGGGGCAATCCTCACATTTTTCCGGTCTGCGCTTATAGACCTGGTAGCAGTACCTGTCTTCGGGATCCCCGAAATTCCTGACAAATCGCTCATTGGCCGCGATGATCTTCAGATCACGGTCCTGGACGGACAGGAAGCAGGGCATGGATTCGAAGTAATCCCGATAGGTATCGATCCTCATTGCAGCCTCCTTCCTGCCGACTCGGCCTGTCCCGGGTGCCTCGGACTAGTGCCGCACGTTCAGCACCTTGCGCACGTTCATCAGCAGATTCTCTTCCGTGATCGGTTTGTCCAGGTACCCCTCGGGAGACCGGAATTCACCGGCATAGATCAGCCGTCGCAACTCCGGCTGTCCGGTGATGATGAAGACCGGTAGCGACCTCAGTTCCGGATCCCGGCGCAGTGTCGCGAAGACGTCACCGCCCGACGTACCCGGCATGGACAGATCCAGCGTTATCAGATCCGGTTTCTGTTCCCGCGCGATCTTTAACCCCTCGTCGCCGCTGTAGGCCCGCAGAACCCGGGCTCCGTGGTCCTCCAGAACGGCTGCGGCGAAGGTGACGAAGTCCGGCTCGTCGTCGGTGACCAGGATCGTTCGTCCGGCCAGGTCGCTGGCCGGCGCCGTGTCTTGTGCGGCGACCGGCTCTTTCTCCTCGACCGCCACGGCCCGGGTGCCAGCGACTGACACTTCGTCCGTGATGGCGGCAACCTGTTCGGCTGCCGACGGCACCGCTTCCTCGACCGCAGGCGCTTCGATGACCAGCGCCCGGGCCACCAGATTCACCAGCTGGCTGACCTTCATGTCCAGCTTGTAGTGGCGAATGACGTCGGCCAGTCCATCCACGCAGTTGTGACACGAGGTCACCACGATCTCGGCGCCGGTGGCCGCCAGCTGCTCGGCCTTGATCTGGCCCGATTTTAGTCGGCGGGGAGTGTACTCGGACATGGACATGGCCCCGCCGCCGCCGGTGCAGCAGTAGTTCTCGGCCCGGTTGGGAGCCATTTCGCGGAAGTCCTCGCAGACCAGCCTCAGAAGCTCCCGTGGTTCCTCGGTCAATCCGCAGCTGCGGGCGTTGTTGCAGGAGTCGTGAAAGGTCACCGGGGTGGTGTTCTTGCTCTTGTCCACCTTGATGCGACCTTGCTTGATGAAACGCAGCATGGTGGTGACGGAACTCTCCATATCGAAGCCGATGTCCATCTGGGCCCAGTTCTGGCCTTCGCAGCGGGTCGAGCGGTAGCCGTGGCCGCACTCCGAGATGACGAGTGTCTTGCCGCCCAGTTCGGTGACTTTCTCGTAGAGTTTTCGGGCCACCGAACCCCCCAGATCGTCGTCGCCGGAGAAGAGCCCGAAGTTGGTCATGTCCCAGCCCTCGCTGGGCATGGTCCAGTCGGCTCCGGCCTGGTGGAAGATCATGGCCGCATCGGAGATGGTGCGGGGATCGTATTTGACCTCGCGCGGGTTGATGGAATAGACGTAGTCCGCCCCGACTTGATCGATGGGAATGACGGCTTTTTCGTCACCCAGATCGTCCTGCATTTCTTCCGAGAGCCAGTCGAGAGTTTCCAGGTAGTCCTCCTTCAGGACGCCCATCTGGTTGCCGATCTCCCACTGGTCCTTGCTGACCACCGCCACTCCTTCGGGCATGACACCCACGGAAACGAGCAGACCGCGGGCCATGCGGTTGAAGGTGGCATAGTCTACCCCCATGGGGCAGTTCAGGGTGCAGCGCCGGCAGTTGGTGCACTTGCCGAAGACGGTGTCCTGCAGCTTCTCCAGGTCCTCGTCCGTATAGACGGTTTTCGCCTTGACCCACCACGGAATCACGCGTCCGGTCCAGTCGAAATGCCGCTTGAAGAGCTTGCGAATCTGATCGGCCTTGTAGGCCGGCGCATAGGTCGGGTCACCCGGGTTGGCGAGCACGTAGTGGCACGAGTCGGTGCACAGGCCGCAGTGCACGCAGCCAACCAGCGAACCGACCATCTGCCGGTTCAGCTTCTTGCCCATCCGCTCGATGACCTTCTCCGCCTTGTGAGATCTTTGCCTGTTCCTTCTCATCATCTGCTCCATTTACCTAAGTCCACTGACTGTCGCCGGTTCATCCGGACTAGAGCACGCGTCTGACGGGGAACACTCCTCGGTGCCCCATCGTTTTTCCCAGGTAGTAGCGGGTGAACGGATAGTACAAGTAGTGCGAGATCTTGCTGAACGGTACGTAGACCAGAAAGAATGCCGTCATGAAGAAATAGGTGACCAGGTGCCACTCGCCCCCAGCGGTCGAGTTGTTCACCGCGAAGAACGCGAAACCGAACCAGACGATCAACAGCACGAGAGAGAAGACATCGTCCGGCGTGCTGATGGCCCGCAGATAGGAGCTGCCAAGGCGCCGCACGAGTCTCATGACGCCCACCAGGAAGGCCGCACCGATCACCACTTGCAGTACCAGCACCAGTGGCGGCCAGGCCAGCCAGTGGGCGGCATAGGGGATGACGAAGGACAAGCCGATGGCCGCCACGACTCCCAGGTGGAAAACCACGAACTGCAAGTAGAGGAACTTCTTCGTGCGGGTGCTTTCCATCGCCCAGGGCATGCCGACGTTGGCCCATGAATAGATGAAGCCTCGGCGGGGATTGGTATCGCCGAGTCCGGTGGCGGCCTGCCGCTCCTTGCCGGCCTTGAAACGCAGCAACCACCTGACCCGCAAGGCGTAAACGATGGCCATGAAGACCAGCGCTCCCTCCTGCAGCTGGTGTTCGGAGAAGTGCAGTAACTCGCTCATGATCCCTCCCCGAGGTTTATGCCGGCGCGCCGGCGGCAGCCTGCATCGCCAGTTGTGCGGCGAACGGGCCATACTCCCGGTTGTCCAGCATGCAGAGGACAACTCTCTTGATCTTCGTATTCAAACTCAGATAATCCCTGATCGCGCGGATCGTCGTTTCGGCGCTGAGCTCCAGCGGCACCCCGTAGAAGCCCGTTCCCATGGCGGGAAAGGCGAGGCTGGAGATCCCTTTGACCTCAGCCCGGCGCAGGCATTTGAGCACCGTGGTCCGTAACTTGTGTCCCTGGTCTTCTTCCTGAAATCGCGGACCCACCGCGTGCAGTATGAAATCGGCCGTGAGCTTTCCGGCTCCGGTGATCACCACCTGGCTCGTTTTTACCGGCGCCAGCTCGTCGAGCTCCTCCTGAATGGAGGGTCCACCCCGCAGCGAAACGGCGGTCCCGAATCCCGAGCCCAGCTGCAGATCGTGGCGGGCGTAGAAAACGAAAGCGTCGACTTCCAGCAGGGTGACGTCGCCTTTCACCACCTCGATGAGGCTGTTGTGAATCTTCATGCTTTCGGACATGCGGACCTCTCCTTATCCAGCAGCGAAGTCACTCCGGGCATTCCGGCCGCGGGGCCGGTGCGCTCATGTCAATCGGATGGGCATGCCCATCCACGGCCAGATGAAATAGACGAAGAACGCCAGCACCACCAGCAACAGGATACTGGCCGGGATACCCACCTTGAAGAATTCTGCAGACGTGAATTGTCGGCTTTCGTAGGCGATGGCGTTCGGGGCCGCACCCACCAACAGTAGGAACGGCATACCAGCACAAACCAATGAGGAATATAGGATTAGGTCCGGGGCTACTCCCATGTACGACGCCAGCACCAGGGCTACCGGCAGGGTGATCGCGATGGCTGCCACGTTCATGATGACGTTGGTCATGATCAGCACGAAGAACGCGATGGCCATGACGAACACAAACCAGGATGCATCGTGGAACATGACCAGCCACTTGACGGCCAGCCAGTTCGCCGCGCCGGTCTGCCACAGGCAGAAGCCGATGCTGATGGCTCCGCCGAACAGCAGGACGATGTTCCAGGGGATCGATTCCAGATCCTTCGCCGACAGGATCCGAAACAGGAAAAAGAGCACCGTGGTGACCAGCAGTATGGCGGACTTGTCCAGTACGACCATGGCAGGAACGAACGAACGCAGGCCGAAAACCGTGATGGAAGACCCGACGATCACCATCGTTGCTATCTCCGCCGGGCTGATCGGCCCCAGCTTCCCGTGGAGTTTTTTGGCCCTTTCGGTGAGTCCCGGAACGGTGTCCTTCTCGGGTTTGAAGACGATCATGAAATAGGCCCAGAGCAGGACGGTCATCACGACGCCGACGGGCAGCATGTAGGCGGACAATCCGAAGAAGGAGACGTCCTGCCCGGTGAACTTGCGATAGAACCCGAGGGCCACGGCGCCGCGGGCTGCGCCCAGCAGGGTCACGATGCTGCCGGCCCCGGCGACGAAGGCCATGCCCATGAACAACCCCTTGCCGAACCGGGTCTTTTTCCCTGGTTCGCCGTACATGGAGTTGATGGTCACCAGCAACGGAAAGACGGTCGCGGCGACTGCCGTGTGGGCCATGATCAGAGTCAGTGAGAAAGTCAACCCGTAGCAGCCCAGGTAGATCATGCTTGTTCGCTCACCCACCAGGGACAGGGTCCTGTAGGCCATGCGTTTCGTCAGACCGGTTTTCGTGAAGGCGATGCCGATCACCAGCGAGCCGAATATGAACCAGACCGATGGGTCCATGAAGTCGGTGAACGCGGTCCGCGGATCCCTGATCAGGAACAACCCCTGGATCACGCCAATGCAGATGCTGGTCACGCCGATGGGGATGATTTCGGTGACCCACCAGGTGGCAGCCAGGAGAAACAGGGCGAGGGCTGCCTTGCCCTGGCTGGTCAGGGGAAACGACTCTCCCATGGGGTCAACGGCCGGACCGGGAGTGGGTAGCAGCATGACGGTCGTGAACAGGAAGAGACCGAGCAGAGTGCAGAACAGGTCCCGTTTGTTCAAGCCGTCCAGTACCGGTTTGAATCGGGAAGGTCTTGCTGGTCGGCTGATCTCCGCCCAGGCTTCCGGCACCCGGGACCGGGAGTCTACCCGTTGGTCAGCAAGGTCCTTGCCCATCAAACTTGTACCGTCCTTTCATTCTTTCGACCCCCCGGCAAGCAGCCGGGGGCGAAATGGGCGGTCGTCCTAAACCATCTCCAGGAATCCGCACGGGCACTCCTCGGCGCACTTCTTGCAGCCGTTGCAGGTATTCATATCGATGGTGAGAAAGGCACCGAGCTTCGGCTCGGCGACCTTTCCGAAACACGAGGGCGTGCAATACATCCAACATCGCTCGCAGCCGAAGCAACTGCCACACGAGAAGCAGCGCGCAGCTTCTGCGAGAGCGGCCTCGATGCCGATGCCGGGATCGATCTCCGCATCGGGCCGGGCCAGACGTTCGGCGGGCGGCATCACCACCTGCTCCGCACGCTCCTGCGTCTCGTAGAAGTCCAGGATGATGCGATCCGGACCGATCTCAGGACCCGGTGTCTCGGCGATGGCAGCCTCGCCCCGCAGAGCCGCGTGCATGCTCAAGGCCGCCAGACGGCCTTGCCCGACCGAGATCGTCGCCAGACCCAGATTGACGTTGTCGCCCCCGGACCAGACGCCGTCGATACCGGTTCGTCCCCACTCGTCCACTTCCATCCAGCCCTTTTCGTTGAAGGCACCCAGGCTCTCGGTGTCCGGCGCCTGGCTGACGGCCGTGATCACCGTGTCGCAGGGGATCTCCGTCAGTTTGCCCTCAATGGGAACCGGGCGGCGGCGGCCCGAAGAATCCGGTTCACCCAGCTCCATGTGCTGGATCAGCATTCCGGTGACCGTGCCGTCCTCGTCGCGCAGAATCCGCGCCGGCGCAGCCAGGTATTCCAGCTGGATGTCTTCTTCGAGGGCCTCTTCGATCTCGCGGGCGATGGCCGGCATCTCCTCGCGGGTGCGGCGGTAGAGAATCGTGACCTGCGAGCCCATCCGACGGGACACACCCGCTGCGTCGTGACCGAGACGCAGGGTCACTCGAGCCGCGTCGATGGCGGTGTCGCCACCGCCGATGACGACCACGTTTTCGCCGACGGTGGGCACCTCTCCCGAGTTGGCCCGGCGCAGGAATTCCGTACCGGTGTAGACGCCGGAGCCGTCTTCGCCGGGACAACCGAGTTTGCGGCCCTGGTGGGCACCGATGCCGACGAACACCGCTGCAAAATCCCGGCGCAGATCCTCGAAGGCGATGTCCTTGCCGACGGTCACACCACTCTTGAACTCCACGCCCAGATCGAAGACCCGCTGGTACTCGGCATCGATGACCTCGCGGGGCAGGCGATACTCCGGAATGCCGTAGCGCAGCATGCCGCCGGGCTTGGCCAGGCTCTCGAACATGGTCACTTGATAGCCACGCCGAACGAGCTGGTAGGCACAGGACAGGCCGGAGGGGCCGGAGCCGACCACGGCGATCTTCTCGTCACGCGGCCCGTCTCCGTCGAGGAGCGGCGGCTTGAGGTCCCGCTCCAAACCATGGTCGCCGATGAACCGTTCCACGGCATTGATGCTGACGGCTCCCTCTTTCTCCGTACGATTGCATTCGCTCTCGCAGGGGTGGGGGCAGACCCGTCCCATGATCGCCGGCAAGGGATTGGTCTCCATTTCCAGCGCCCATGCCTGGTCGCAGGCTTCCTCGAGACTCAGCCCGAGCTTCTCGCGCTGGGCGATGGTGGTCAACCAGCCCCGGATATCGTTGCCGCTGGGGCAGGTCTTGATGCACGGAGGGTGTTTCACCACTTCCTGAGGGCGGTAGGGAGACTGTTCGCCGACAGAGGCGCTCCCGTGTATCTTCAGTGGCTTCTTCTTTTTGTTCTTCTTCAGAAGACCCATGACAAACCTGATCCCTTCCTGGCCGGCGTTTCCCGTAGTGGAAAACGCCGGCCGATATCCAACCCTCCGTGCACCGGTCCCTGCTAGATGGCCACCTCGCTCTGGTAGTAGTCCATCAGGATGCGGGCAACCTCAGGCCTGGCGAACTCCACCGGGAGGTCCTGACCCGCCGCCAGCATCTCGCGAACCTTCGTGCCCGACAGGAAGACGAAGTCCTCCTTGCGGTGGCCTTCGGGCGCGTCCCTCATCATGATGACCTCGCCGAGCACCTTGGAGAACGCGGTGTGATCGGCTTCGAAGATCTTCAGTTCGAGGGCATCTGCCGGGACCTCCTTGTGGAAGATCTCCTGGGCATCGAAGGGTCCGTAGTAGTCGCCGACTCCCGCATGGTCACGGCCCACGATGAGGTGCGTGGCGCCCATGTTCTGCCGGAAGACCGCGTGTAGGACGGCCTCTCGCGGGCCCGCATACAGCATGTCGAAACCGTAGCCGGTGATCTCGACCGTGCCCGGTTCGAAGTAGAGCTCGGCCATCTTGCGGATGGCTGCATCCCGGACATCTGCGGGGATGTCGCCCTTCTTCAGCTTGCCCAGCAGCATATGGATCACGGCACCGTCGAGGTTGTCGTGAGCCATGGCCATCTTGACCAGCTCCTCGTGGGCCCGGTGCATGGGATTGCGGGTCTGGAAGGCGACACAGGTGCGCCAGCCGTTCTTCTCGATCGTTTCCCGGATTTGCATCGCCGTTTGGAACGTTCCGGGAAAATCAGTCTCGAAGTAGGAGTAGTTGAGCACCTGAATCGGACCCGAAACGAAGGTCCGGCCGACCGAGTTGAAGGCGTTGACGCCCGGATGGTTCGTGTCCGTGGTGCCGTAGACCGTTTCGGTCATCAGCTTCATCTGCTCCTCGCTCGCTTCCTCGATCGCCTCCACGTCCTGGATGGCGATGACCGGATTTCCCGCGACGTTCGGATCCAGGAGGGCGATCCGCTTCGCGTCCCCGATCGCCGCGGCGTCGGGCACGACATTCACGATCGGTGTGGGCCAGAAGAGCCCGGAAGCAGTCTTCATGCTCTTGGCTACCGAAAGCGCGTCGGCCAGGTTCATGTAACCCTGCAGGGGGTTGAAGTAGCCGCTGCCAAGCATGACCGCGTTGGCGGCGGCCTGGGAACAGATCTGCAGTTTGGGCAATCCGGCCGCTTCCTCCAGCAGCGCAGCTCGCTTGGTATCATCTGCGACGAACAGGGGATTCAGCGTTTCGGAACCATGCGGCTTAATCATTTAATTCAACCTCCACTGGTGGGTGAATGCAATCGTCCCGGTTTCACCGGATCTCCCCGCGTGAACCCGAGGGTTTTTCGGCGCCCGGTTCAGGCGCGCCATCTCAACTCGTCGCGGCACCGGGCGCGCTCATGCGCTCGTGCACCAACGCCAGGGTGCGATAAACCATGTGGGCGAACTTCGAGTACGGAAACGTCAGGAACAGGCACAGCACGGAGCCCAGGTGAACCACATAGATTCCCACTGCCAACACCGGCGCCATGACGAATGCACCGACTTCGGCCAACACGCCGGTGATGATCACCAGCACCACGATCGCAAGGAAGAACCGGTCGAAGGGCCGCATCGCGCCGGCGCGTTTCCTGTCGCCCCGGCGGTTGGCCAACATCGCGACGATTCCGACCAACAGGAGTACGGCCGATACGTTGCCCAGGATCTTGTAGGGGTGGATCTGGGCCAGGGGCAGGGGAGTCCGCGAGATGTACATGGCCACGATCAGCAGCCCCGACGTGACCGCGGCGCCGACAAACCCCCAGAGTAGACTGAAGTGGGCCCAGCGTCGGGCCGCGGACGCCTCGCAGGTGCTGAATCGTTTGTGCGATCCTATTTCGCCGAGCACGGCCATCAGATTGGCCCAGAAGGATCCGGACCGGTCGCCGTGTCTACCGAGCAGCTTCCAGAACCTTTTGCCGCTGATTGCAATCGCGAGCAGGACCAGGAAGGCCGCGGTGAAATAGACGCCATAGATCAGCTTGTGGGGCACGAACTCTTCGTAGACGAGACGGGTCTCGCTCCCGGTGACGTGGGTCAGACCGCCGCTGCTCTGGTCATCTGCTATCGCCGTGTCCACCAAGCTGTGGGCGGCCAGGCTATGGATGGTTTTCTGGTTCGTCGCCTCCGGGACGTGGAAGCCGGTGGTCAGGCCCAGCAGGATCAGCCAGATGAGGAGTGGGGCTCCCAGCAGGGTCGGCCAGGTCCTGTCCGCATTCCCCACAAGCTTGCCCATGAAGCGGGGAGCGGCCAGGCATTCGACGCTCAGAGCCCGGATCGACTGCATCACGTCTCCCGGTCTCGCGTCCCGTGGGCAGGACACGTTGCAGTCGTTGCACTGGTGGCAGAGCCAGGCTCCAGGATCTCCGGCGAGCCGGTCGGCCAGGCCCCACTGCGAGGCCAGAATCTGCCGGCGGGGAAAATGCGAACCATCAAAGGCCAGGTCGCATACGCTCGAGCAGGTCGCACACTGGAAGCAGCGGGAGGCCGTAGCGCCCCCGCGAGCGGCGAGTCTGCGGCGAAACTCGGCTGAGGGGAGCAGTTCCGTATCTTGCACCATGACTACCCTCCTTTTAGAACCCCTTGTAGGGGTTGGGTCCCACTTCCTCGATGGTCTCCAGGAACTCGTCGAAGATCTCGGGGATCCTGGCATATTCGTTCCGGGCCAGGTCCACGATCTGAACGCGTTCGGATTCCAGGGTCAGTCGCTCCATGGTTTCCTGGACGTTGGTCATCCTGTAGTCAGCGAGATCGGATCCGCGAATGTAGTGGCACTGATAGTCGTCGCCCTTTTTGCAGCCGATGAGCAGGATGCCGTCGATACCGTTGGAAAGGGAGTCGGCGATCCAGACCACATTGACCGCGCCCAGGCACCGGACCGGGATGACGCGGACCCACGGGTTCCAGGAGAGCCTCCGCTTGGCGGCCTCGTCGAGGGCGGGCACGGCGTCGTTCTCGCACATGAATGCGATGACCCGGGGCTTCTCATCTTCCTCGTCGGGCACTTCGACGGCCTTGATCATGCCGGCAATGGAGCCCACCGAATAATCGGGGAAGTTGACGATGCGCTCGGGGCAGGAGCCGAGGCAGATTCCGCAGCGGCGGCAACGGAACTGGTTGTACTCCGGTGTGCCCTTCTCGTCCTCGTTGAGGGTGCCGAACGGGCATTCTTCGGTGCAACGCTTGCACTGAGTGCAGCGCTGAAGCGCGAAGTCGGGCACCGAAACGTCGCCGGATCGGGGATGTACAGCCTCACCTCGGGCCGCCATCTCCAAGCATTGCACGGCCTTCATCGCCGCCCCAAGACCATCTTCGGCTGCCTGTGCCGGTTCCATCGGAGCCCGCATGGCGCCGGCGGCGTAGATGCCGGTGCGGCGGGTTTCGTAGGGGAAGCAGATGTAGTGAGAATCGTTGAACTGGTAGCGCAGCGCCGGAAGGTCCGGCCCCTGGCGGTAGCCGAGGTTCAGGATCTCGCTGCCTTCGTGGGCCTCCAGTTCATCCACGATCTCCTGGGCCGCTTTGACCTGGGATTCCGATTCGTTCTTCTGGATTCGATCCTTGGCGTCCCGAAGCTCACGAATGGCTTCGCCGTCGGCCGTATTGGGGACCATACCTGTCGCCAGCACCACGAGGTCCGCCTCGAGAGACGCCTCGTCGCCGAGCAGGCTCTTACCGATATGGACCATCAGGCGGCCGTCATCCCCGTGCTCGACACGAGAAACCTCGCCGCGGGCGAAAAGGCTGTTGGGCGATTCCTGAACGCCCAGGTAGAGGTGTTCCAGCTGGCCTGATGCACGCAGGTCTCGATAGACCACCGCCGTCTCGATGTCGGGGTGGTCACGGTGGATCGCCGCTACCTGCTTGAGAGTGGCCGAACAGCACTCGCTCGAGCAGTAGGGCAGGTGTTCGGGGTCGCGGGAGCCCGCGCACTGCACGAAGACGATTCGACGGGGCGTCTTGCCGTCTTCCGGACAGTGCAGCTCGTTGGTCGCGAGCATCTTCTCCATGCTATGGGTGGTCAGGACATTCTTCGACTCCCAGAAACCGAGGCGGGTCAGTTTCCCGGGGTCATAGGGGCGGGCTCCGGTCGCCTGCACGATGGCGCCGACCTGCAGGCTGACGTTGCCGTCGGGGCCTTCCAGTTCGACCTCGAATCGCCCGGGCTGTCCGTCGATCCTGGCCGTCTTGTGCGACATGAAAACCTTGATCTGCGGATTCGACATGACCGAGGTGACGAGCTCGCCGATCCGGTTGGGCTGAATGGTGTCGTAAGGAGGGACCTCCGGTACGACGTCCTTCATGAGGGCAACGTGACCGCCCAGGCGGGCCGCTGACTCGACGAGGACGACCGGATTCCCCATTCCGGCGGCCGCCTTGGCCGCCTGTAGTCCGGCCAGGCCGCCGCCCACAACCATCACCGTACGGTCGATATCCTCGGCCTGGCTGGTCGCCGCCGCTGCCGCTGTGGCCTTTGCGAGCCCCATACGCAGCAGATCCTCGGCCAGCATCTGCGTGTCTTCCTCACCGTGCGGCTGGCACCACGCCACCTGCTCACGAAGGCACACCCGTTCGACGTGTACCTTGGTGGGATCGAAGCTGAACTCAGCTGACTTGGCCCGGTGGGAACAGGCGGCGATCACGACGCCATCGACACTTCCGTCGTCCACGGCTTCCTGAATGATCGCCACTCCTTCGGGGGAACACAGCTTCTCGTTGACCAGGTAGCTGGTCGCTCCCGCTTCGGTCGCTACTTCCTCGAACTCCTCCAGGGACACTGCGGCACTGATCTCACATCCGGTGCAGACGAAGACTCCCACCTGATTCATGGTGCGCTCCTTAATGCCCCCACACAGGCTTTTGCGGCGGTTCCCGTAGCATCTCGTACCGAGGCGGCAACGTCCTCCGGCCGTTTGGCCACACCGGCGACAAACAGATTCGCGTCGTCATCTTCAAGCCCAAAACCGTCGTCGTCCGTCCGAACCGCGAATGGCAAGGTTCCCTCGCTCAG
>Ga0209692_10001953_pt1 | contig 24954 bp, 20 predicted proteins | sample tdDd472_FD_187129 | JGI IMG/M metagenome (GOLD analysis project Ga0209692, IMG submission 187129) | Marine sediment microbial communities from the Atlantic coast under amendment with organic carbon and nitrate - tdDd47.2 (SPAdes)... | ecosystem: Environmental > Aquatic > Marine > Coastal >... | reverse complement strand
TGCAGAACATGTCAGAAAATATATCTACGACAAATATGGGGAAACCGCCCTATATAAAGGTGGTATGAGAGTCGATACCGCACTTGATATGCAGGCTCAGTATTATGCTCAGGAAGCCTTGTATTATGGTCTTCGAAACCTGGATCATCGTCAGGGTTATCGTGGCCCACTTGCCAACATTCCAGAGGGCAAGTATGAGGAAATGATCAAAAATCTCGAGAAAAAATACGCCAAAAAGGGACTTGAACGAGATTATCTCTACATCGGTCTGGTAACAGATGTCAGTGACAAAAAGAAAAGAACCGAAGTTCAGGTTGGCAGATGGAAAGCCTATATTCCTTTCGACACCATGAAATGGGCCAGAAAACCCAGAGAAGATGTACGCTGGGAACACGACCTGATCAAACGACCTTCACAGGCTTTAAAAAAGGGTGACGTGATCTATGTTCGCCCTTCAGATCCTGTTGGAATAAAAGAACGATTCGATTTCAGACACAGCTACGCCATTGATCCAAGCTCAATGATTTGGATACTTGAACAGACACCAAAAGCACAATCTGCAATCTTGTCAAAAGAACCCGACTCGGGATATGTGGTCGCCATGGTGGGTGGATACAACTTCGAGGAAAGCGAATTCAACCGGGCCTTTCAGGCTTGTCGTCAACCTGGTTCGGCCTTTAAACCTATCGTTTATTCTGCTGCAATTGAAAAAGGCTGGAACGTATCAACCACGATTCTGGATTCGCCAATAGTGGACGGTGAATGGAAATGGAAATGGAAACCGGAAAACTATGGCGCTAAATTCAAGGGTGAAGTTTCCCTTAGATACGCCTTACAAAACTCGTTAAATATTCCTGCGATTAAAACTCTGGATTATGTCGGCATCGAAAGATCCAAGGAAATGGCCATCCGTATGGGAGTTAAAACCAATATCCAGGAAGACCGCTCTATTTCTCTTGGAAGTGCCTGCGCCACAGTCAACGACATGGTTAATGTATATGCTCACTTTGCCAACAAGGGTAAAAAACCACGTACTGTATATGTGACCAGAGTAATTGACAGAGATGGCAATGTGCTTGAAGATAACCGAAATTATTATGATATCACCCTTGATCCGAGAGAAAAGCTGGACAGACTTGAACAGGAAGCACTCAGCAACGATGAACAAATTCTCTCCGAAAACGATGCTTTCATCATGGCGTGGTTATTGACTCAGGTTGTCAAAGGTGGCACAGGAGTGGGCGCACTGCCTCTTAACAGACCCTGTGGAGGAAAAACTGGAACCACTAACGACAACTACGATGCATGGTTTATAGGCTTTACTCCGGATATCGTAACCGGTGTCTGGATCGGCCATGATGATAACTCCAGAACCCTTGGCAAAGTTGAAACAGGCGGAAAAGCCGCACTACCCATCTGGCTGGACTACATGAAACGCACCCTGGATGGCAAAGAAGTTCTCGACTTTGAAGCACCACCGGCCATAAGCTGGATGATGGTCAATAAAGTAAACGGCAAAAAAGCGGTGGAAGGTGCCATGCAGACAATAAAAGCGCCCTTCAGGCCCGGTGAAAAGCCAGCAGAAACTATGATTATTGAAGGAGAGCAAGACCCGGATGAACTTTATAAAATGACAGATCTTTACTAGAATGTGATTTTATGAATTCAGGTCTTTTTTTGATATTACACAGGAGGTAATCCATGTTTGGATTGGGAATGTGGGAGATACTGGTAATTCTCGCACTGGCCCTGATATTTATCGGCCCTAAAAAACTGCCTGAACTGGCACAAACGCTTGCCAAAGGGTTGATGGAATTCAGAAGAGCCACCAATGAATTCAAAGATACCGTCAACATCGACCCTAAAGACGAGATCAAAAATTCACTAAAATCATTACCTCTTGATTCTGAAGTAAAAATCGAGGAGGCAGATACCACAACACCAGACACAGAATTGAAAGCTGAAAAGCAACCAGAGCCGATAGCAGAAGAACAAGATGACATCAAGGCCCACCTTGCAGGACTTGATAACGAAAAAACAGACTCAACCCCTGTTGAAAGTGAAACCAAACCCACCAAAACAAACGACCAAGACAAGGAACAAGAATAGTGTCGGATGAACCCCAGACAATACAAGGTCATCTTGAGGAGCTTCGAACAAGGCTTATCAGAAGCGTTCTGGCGATCTTCTCAACCTTTATAATTGGCTGGATATTCCGCAGAGACATCCTTTACATCCTCAAGAAACCTCTTCTGGAAGCACTGCCGGAAGAAATGCGCCATACAATACTATTAAAAGTAATAGACAAGTTTTTCATAGATCTCAAGGTAGCATTTATCGGCGCCCTGTTTCTTGCCATGCCTTATATAAGTTTCCAGATATGGCGATTTATTGCGCCGGGTTTGTACCAGCACGAACGAAAAATGGTCTGGCCACTGTTTCTTTCCGGAGCATTCTTTTTTACAGCAGGTGTTCTCTTCTGCTATTTCTTCGTCTTCCCCTTCGCCTTTAAATTTCTGGTTAATTACAGTCTGGCTGGTGGCGACTTACTGCTTTCCGGTGCAGCTATACCAGAAATGGCCGACAAACTTCAAATAGCCCTTAAAGAACATATCAGCCTAACCGCATCCATCCTGTTTGCCTTTGGTATCGCCTTTGAAACTCCCGTATTCATGTTCATAATGGGACTTTCTGGTATTATTTCTCCAGATTGGTTCGCCAGACAACGAAAATTCGCTCTTATCGGCGCCTTTGTTTTTGCAGCCATGCTGACCCCTCCAGACCCCTGGACACAAATTGCCCTTGGCATCCCTCTTATCCTGCTCTATGAACTGGGAATTCAATCTACCCGGCTGTTTAAATTTCTTAAAACAGACAAGTCTAAGCAAACTGCCGACAAAAAATAACTGGTTACCAATTAAAATTATCTCAAAAACTGCAATTTCCTTCGTTTTTCTATACTGTTTCAGTATGTTTTAAACAGATACCATGATTATTCTCATAATTTTATCTTTTTAAATCGCTCTTCCTAAAAAGCCATCCAACATCCTACTAGCCGTTGTTTTTACTACACTTTTTTAACTCCATTAAAAAACACACAGTGGAAGTATATCGAATTTCGGGGGCTAATTTGTAATTATTCCAAATTTTTCTATTGACACTCTTTTTGTGATGGTTATAATTAACACATAACAGATGATCTTTTAAAGCATAACTTTTTCACTTCAGACACAACATCTGAAGAAGAAAGGCAAGATAATGACATACTTAAATAAGAACACAAACGCTGAACATAATGAATTCGAAGAAATTGCCCTGCCACACATGAGATATATCTATCAGATCTCTTACAAATTTACCGGCAACAAAGAAGCTGCCGAAGATCTTACTCAGGAAACATTCACCGTAGCAATGCAGAAGTTCAATCAGCTTAAAGATCCGAAAAAATGCAAGTCATGGCTTTTTGTAATAGCCCGCAACTTGTTTTTGAGCGTGGTTACCAAAATGAACAATAAATATTTTCTGGACTACGAAGATGTTTCCTACATGATCCCGGACAACTCTCAAGGTGCTGACAGATTTGTACAAAATGGCTATAGCGACAATGTTCAGCACCATATGGACAGACTTTCTCCCAAATATCGAGAGCCGTTTGAAATGGCGGTTTTGGGAGACTATTCCTATAAGGAAATAGCCAAAGAACTAGACATTCCCATAGGAACTGTCATGTCACGTATAGCCAGAGGCAAGGCTTTCTTAAAGCGTGAAATAGGCAAAAACTGCGAAAGCTATAAAGATTGCTTAACTTAATTTCTTTCCTCCTCCTAATTTTTTTCCTTGTGTAACGGCCCCCTTTGGGGTCGTTTTTTTATTGCTAATCATTTTTTAATATAAAATGTATTGGAAATGGTATAATTTACTACTATCTTATAGCTGTAATTTACTGACTAACAGGATTTTGGAGAAATATGAGAAAAGTAAAAATTGTATCGACTCTGGGCCCTTCCACTCAAGGCGTTGAAAAACTTGAACAGATTTTAAAAGCGGGTTGCAATGCTGCAAGATTAAACTTCTCACATGGAAGTCGTGACGAGCATGTCAAAATGGTCAGCGACTTAAGAGAGGCAGCCAACAACCTCGGCATGCCGATCCCGATCATTGGAGACCTCAGTGGCCCTAAAATAAGGCTGGGAAAATTTTCCTGCGGTGCTTTCAAAGTTGTTCCAGGCGACAAACTTACCCTGACATCGGAAGATATCGACGGCACAGAAACCCTTTTGCCACATTCATACAAACCTTTGGCAGAGGATATCGCTATCGGAGAAAATATTCTGATCAACGATGGTATTATCCGCCTTAAAGTAGAAGAGAAAGACGGTAAAAAAGTAAAATGCGTGGTTGAAGTTGGTGGTGTAATCAGCAACAACAAGGGAATCAACTTGCCAAATACCAAGCTCTCTACTCCCGCACTGACTGAAAAAGACAAAAGAGATGTTGAATTGGCGAAAGAGTTGGAACTGGATTTTCTGGCCTTAAGTTTTGTCAGATCGGAAAAAGATATTGACGAAATCAAGCAGCTCTGCCCCACCCTTCCAGTTATCGCTAAGATTGAAAAGCCGGAAGCCATCGAACATCTTGATGAAATTCTAGAAGCCGCAGACGGCATCATGATTGCCAGAGGCGACCTTGGTGTGGAGCTTGGACACGAAAAAGTTCCGTTGGTACAAAAGAAGATTATCCAAAAGATTAGACAATATGCCAAACCTGTAATAACGGCCACACAAATGCTGGAGTCGATGGTTCAAAACGCTACTCCAACCAGAGCAGAAGTCTCTGATGTTGCCAATGCGGTTTTAGATGGCACCGACGCAGTAATGCTTTCCGGCGAAACTGCCGTAGGCGACTACCCCATTGAGGCCATTTCCACAATGGGCTCTATTATAGACGAAATAGAAGAAAGCGACCTGTTAGCTACAAGTTGTAGCAACATAGACGTAATGAAAGACTCCAGTTTTTCAAGCGCGATTGCAGAGGCAGTTTCCTCTGCCGCCAGAGAATTTAATCTCTCGGCAATTGCGGTCTACTCGCAATCGGGTCGTTCCGGCAGACTGGTCAGCGCAGCGCGTCCGGCTGGAAACCTTGTAACATTTTGCTGGGACGAAAGAGTCCGCAGAAGACTTAACCTCTCCTGGGGAATCATGCCACTGCAGGGCGACTGGGTTAACGGACCCGCAGCAGTTATCAAGCAGGTGGAGTGCGAACTGGTAAGTCACGGTCTGGTAAAGGCCGGTGATGATATTGCTGTAACATTCGGACTGGTACTGGACGACGAACCCTTCCAGACCAACATCTTGAAATTGTGGAAGATCCGCGCAGATCAGACACGCCCGTTAAAAAACGCATACTAAGAGGGGAATAAGGCTACAGAATGAAATCCGGTTCCAAATCCATTGTATTGATAGCACTGGCTGCCAATTGTATAATTGCAATTATCAAATTCGTGGTAGCCATTATTACCGGCAGTTCTGCCATGCTCGCCGAAGCGGTACACTCGGCAGCAGACACCGGAAACCAGATTTTCCTTCTGATAGGAATTAAGCGCAGTTTCAAAAGTCCGGATTCGGCGCACCCCTTTGGTTACGGACAAGAACAATATTTCTGGTCTTTCATGGTGGCGATTCTGATTTTCTTCATAGGTTCAATAGTCTCGCTTTACGAAGGCTTTCACAAACTTTCTGCACCAACAGAAATTGAATCTCCCTGGATGATTTACGTTATTCTGGCGATTTCCATGTGCCTGGAAAGCTACGCCTTTTTTGCAGCCTACAAGGAATTCAACAGCAAGAGAATTAAAGGCGACGGCATATTTTTGTCCGTCCACAAAACCAAAGACACCAGTGTTGCGGTTATACTATTTGAAGACAGCGCGGCCCTGCTGGGTTTGAGCATCGCCTTTGTGGGCGTGCTGCTTGCGGATCTCACCGGAATCCTCATTTTCGATGCTCTGGCCTCGATTCTGATTGGCGTGCTTTTGGCTTCGGTCTCTTTCTGGCTGGCATATGAATGCAAGGAACTGCTGATAGGAGAGTCGGCCAGCAACCTAAATCTCGCCAAAATCGAGCAGTCTATAAAAGGCTTTGAGGAGATCGACAAGACAGGTGAAATTTTAACCATGCACCTTGGCCCAAACCAGATTCTTGTGACACTTTCTGTTGAGTTTAAAGACGAACTAACAACAGATGAGATTGAAAAAGCCGTTGATACAATTAAGTCCAACATTCGTGAAGGCGTTCCTGCGGCCACAAAAATATTTATCGAAGCCAAAAACATTCTGGTTCAGAACCCGACAGTATAAGCTTTTATTTTTTTTGAGCCAGAGGATCGGCCAGATAATTGGCACTTGAAACCAACTCGTTTTTACCAAACGCAGAGACAACACTCTTAAACTCGTTGCCACGCTGGTAGTATTTCATTCCGGCAGGTGAAGCACAGGCAGGGCTGAATAAAACCGCTTCGCCCGATATTGCATTTTCATATGCCATTTTAGTAGCAGCTTCAAGATCAGCCACTTCAAAACACTCAATATTCTTATCAACGTCAGCTATGGCAGCATTAAACGGCTCAGTGATTTCATCAAACAAATAAACCGCTTTCACACAATTTTTACAAGCCAAAGCAACTTCATCAAATTCAATGCCCTTGTTGATACCGCCAGCCACAAGATGCACAGGTTTGGTCATAGCTTCAAGAGCTTTTATGGTTGCATCAGGATTTGTGCCTTTGCTGTCATCAAAATAATCAACCGCTTTTAGTCTGTAAAAAAGTTCCACTCTGTAACTAACCCCGGCAAATTTTCGTATGTCCGATTCAATTTCACTATGTTTAACACCAAGCAAATAAGCAGCCAGCGCAGAGGCCATAAGGTTTTCCAGATTGTGTAATCCTGAAAACTTGTACTGTTTCATGTATGAAACAAGACGCAATTCTTCAAAATCATCGTAATTGAACACCAGATCATCACCATCAATAAACGCACCATTTTCAAGTTTTCTGCTTCTGGAAAACGGTACCATTTTAGCTTTACAGCCCTTTGGCAAAAGATCATTAACAATTGTCTCACTATCAACATTGTAAATAGCGTAGGAATTTTCCTGTAACAGTGTAAAGATTTTCCCTTTGGCATTTACATAACCCTGCATATCTCCATGTCTGTCGAGATGGTCGGGAGTTATATTAAGCAGTATTGCTGCGTCCACCGGCATGGAAGAGAGTTCTTCAAGTTGAAAACTGGAAAGCTCTATGGCAGAAAAAGATTCGGTATTAAGTCTGGCAAGGTCATCTAAAACAGGGCGCCCAACGTTGCCAACCAAATGCGAATTGCCCTTTGTAGCATTGGCAAATAAATCTCTCGTAAGAATTGTAGTAGTGGTTTTTCCGTTAGTGCCGGAAATAGCAACTTTCTTTCCCGGGGCCTGTTTTAAAAACAGCTCAACATCACTCATCACAGGTACGCCACGCAGTCTGGCCTCGGTAAATTCCGGCAATTCGGCAGGAACTCCTGGAGAGCGAAAAATTATATCACTGTGCTTGGCACCAGTAAGATAAGAATCTCCCGTAACAGCTTCAATCTCAATCCCGGTAAAATCCAGTTGCAACTGCTCCTTTACGGAATTGTTTTTGTCACGCACCCGCAAAAGTGCAGGGTTCTGCTTTGCCAGATACTTGATAAGGCTTTTACCAGTGGCACCGTATCCAACAATATCAATTGTTTTGCCCGAAAAATCGGAACGTATGTCAACTTTTCTCACTTTAAATCTATCCCCAACACCCAAATTATGTAGACGTTTTTCTATTTTTTCAACTGCACCGTTTGTGAAAACTCTGGTTGTTGTGGTGGTATCGCCATTGAATTTATCGGCAGCCAAACATCTGACATCAAGATAGTTTTTCACAAAATGGGCCATAGATTCTGCCGGATTAATCAACAGGCAGTTATCTTTCACAAAGCCACGAATTTCATTTTCAAGTTCAGGAAAATGCGTACAGCCAAGTATAACAGCCTCTGCATCTTTTGCAGCAACTTCCTTTTCAAACACTTCTTTCACCGCTTCTCTGCGTAAAACTTTCTCCTTAGCAATGTCAGCAACAGGATTTTCAATTCTTTCAACCCATTGCTGGGCCGATAGTGACAAGACTAGGCTATCAGGTAAAATCTGCTTAACCAGTTTTTCATAGACGCCACTTTTAACAGTCAGCTTGGTACCAACAATCGTAACATGCAAAGGTTTCACCAAAGCCAATTCAGAGACAGATTGACTTGTTGTAATGGGAATCACATCCACACCAGCCTGCTTTAATTTTTGTTTCAGCGGATGATTTCCAGCAAGCTGCAAAAAGACAACCGAGGCAGTATTACAGGCAATGACCAGTAATTTCACTCGCCTCAAAAGCATGCCGTCAATAATTTCTGCGAGATATTTTTCGATGACTTCATAAGTTTTATCGCCGTAGGGATTATTAACAGTGTCTGCGAAATAATAGATACGCTCGCACGGCATAAGGCTCTCCAGCTTTATAAGAAGCTCCAGTCCGCCAACCCCCGAATCAAAAACACCTATGCGATCATAACGATTCACGTAAACCTCTTTTACTGCGGTGGCCATTGCCCTTTGCTGATAAGCTCTGCAACCATTGGTGTATGGTAAGACAAAATAATATCTGCACCAGCTCTCTTAAGACCAAGCAAAGATTCGTACATCACCCGGTCTCTATCTATCCAGCCATTTTGAGCAGCAGCTTCGATCATCGAATATTCACCACTAACTGCGTAGGCAGCAACAGGCATGGTATATGAATCTTTCACGCGCCAGATAACATCCATATAGGCTTGTGCCGGTTTAACCATCACAATATCTGCGCCTTCATCAATATCAAGCTCAACCTCGCGAAGTGCTTCCTCCACATTTGCCGGGTCCATCTGATGCGAACGCCTGTCTCCAAAAGCCGGAGCAGAGTCGGCAGCCTGGCGAAACGGGCCATAGTATGCTGATGCATATTTAGCCGCATAAGACATAATTGGTACATCATCAAAACCATGATGATCCAGAGCTTCACGAATTATTTCCACACGACCATCCATCATATCAGACGGCGCAACCATGTCCACACCAGCCTCGGCCTGCGCCACGGCGGTCTTTGCAAGCAAAGGCAAAGTGGCATCATTCAATATTTTCTCGCCATGCAGCATTCCACAATGACCATGGGAGGTGTATTCGCAAAGGCAGACATCACCAATGACATACATCTCGCTTCCACTTTTTTTAATGGCCTTGATAGCCTTTTGCACAATGCCATCTTCGGCGTATGCGTCTGAACCAAATTCATCCTTATTCTCCGGTATTCCAAAGAGAATAATAGCCTTCACCCCAAGCGTTGAAAGTCGTTTAACCTCAGGCACCAGATTATCAATCGACCACTGGTACTGCCCGGGCATCGAGGCTATTTCGTTTTTAATATTTTCGCCATAGTGAACAAACATTGGATAAATCAGATCATCCATTCCAATTTTTGTTTCACGCACCATATCTCTAAGAACCGGATTATTTCGAAGTCTACGCATCCTCATTTCAGGATAGGCCATTATAAATACTCCTTATGAAACTATGGTTTAAAACAATAACCCTGCGCACGAACCGTTAATATATGTTTAGGTTCATCCGGATTTTGTTCAAACATTTTTCTCAATTTGACTATAAAATTATCTACTGTTCTTTCACTTGGCGTAGCATCCATACCCCAAACCTCATCCAGGATATCGGCTCGGGAAAGTGTTTTCCCCGGAAATTTTGAAAACAATTCAATTAACATACTTTCCTTATCCGTAAGCGAAACATTGCCGTCATTGCTTTGCGCCATTTTTGTTTCAAGATTAATTTCAAAGCTTCCTATCCTTATTATCTGGCTGGATGGTAGCTCCACACCGTTTTGGCTTCTGCGAATAAGCGCACGCACGCGAGCGAGAAATTCATCCATCTCGAAAGGTTTGATCAGGTAATCGTCGGCACCAACATCCAAGCCCCGAACCTTGTCATCCGTTTCGGATCTTGCTGTAAGCATCAGTATCGGTGTACCAAATTCATTCTTACGTATCTCTTCGGCGATTTCGAAACCATTTTTATGAGGCAGCATCACATCCAGCACTACAAGATCCACCGGATTTGTTTTCACCTGCTCCAGCACCAAAGCTCCATCTGTAAGCCAGTTTACCATGTAGCCATCCTGCTCCAGATTGAGCTTGACCATCTCGCCGATTAATTCTTCGTCTTCCACCAATAATATTTTATCACTCATTTTCATTAATCCGAAGCAAATGGATAGTAAAGACACTACCCTTGTTTATACCTTCACTTTTGGCTTCAATACTGCCACCGACAGCCTCTATCAACGTTTTTGCAATGAAAAGGCCAAGCCCGGAACCTTTAATTCTTTTTTGCTCAGCTTCGGGCAGCCTGAAAAACTTACGAAACAATAGATTTTCATGGCCAAGTTCGAATCCAATACCATTATCGCAAATTTCAATATTACACCATTTGTCATCAGCGGTAATCTTCACCTTTACCTTGGAATCTTTGCCTGAATATTTATGCGCATTGTCCAGAATATTTCTGACCACATGCTGCAACAAGTCTGGATCAGCCTTTGCTTTAACCAGCTCATCACAAGAACTGACGAAAGATGTGTGTGTATCACTAAATATTTTGTTTCGCACCTTGACAATTCGCTCGACTGTTTCAACGATATTTACTTCAGTCATTCGCGAGCTAAACAAGTTTTCATTTATCCTGTTCGCCAGAAGAACGTTTTCTATCAGTCGCTGCAATCTTGTAGTTTCCTTCAAACCCAAATTTGCATAACGATGAAGTTCTTCTGGTTTAATCGAACCGCTTTCGATAGTTTCCAACAGTGCCTTTACGCCAGCCACAGGTGTCTTCAGTTCGTGACTCACAGCATGAAAAAAGGTCTGCATTTCTCTTCTGCTGCGCTGCTCTGCCAGCAGTAGCCGGTACAACATAATCACGCAAACAAACAGCAAAACCATCAGTAAAGTACCTTCACCAGAAACCATCAACCGGCGACTATTGTGTTTGTCTATTACTTTATCTATAACGGCCTTCTTTATCCGCAAATAATGTTGTGGCCATTTGGGATACATCTGTATCGCGTAACTCTCATTGGCCTCATTACTTGTTACAATCTCGAAGTCACTGCCATCTTCCAAAACTGGAACAGAATAAGTTTTTTCCGACCTCAACAGGCTTTCAACTTTTTCTCTTGCTTCCAGCTTCAATGTGTTTAATTTCCCCTGATGCACCGCATCCACCTGAGACGCATGCAATACTATCCACCAAACCGCCAAAACGATCAACGTCAGAAGAGAAAAACCAAACAGGATGTGATAAAGTTTATTCCGCAACTAAAATTCCTTTACATGTACTTTTTGAAAATATCTTCCCAGGCATTTGCAATACCTTCAATATGTTCTTTTTGATGTGCCACACTGGCAAAAGCAACCTCCCAGGCCGAGGGAGCAATGTAGTAGCCTCTGTCCAGAATGTCACGATGATGCTTATTGTAGAGTTCGATGGCTTCTGGTTTCACATCAGCAGGACTGCGAGGCGAATCGCCTTCTGCAAGGTGCAACCACGAGACTGAACCCTGTCGGACAAAATTGAAAAACGCGTATTTTTCTTTAAGAGCGTTAAAACACTCATCCTGAACTTTACCTAGCTGATTCAGATGCTCAAACACTGAGCCCTCTTTTAAAAGTTCTAGTGTGGCTTTTCCGGCTGCCATTGCCACAGGGTTTCCAGACAAGGTTCCAGCCTGATAAATTGTTCCATTGGGTGCAAATTGCTCCATAACTTCTTCTTTTGCGACCAAGGCACCCACTGGCATACCGCCACCAACAATTTTACCAAGGGTAACAATATCGGGTGTAATACCGACCTCATGCATGTATCCACCAAAGCGCAGTCTGAGGCCAGAAATGACTTCATCGAAAATAAGCAAGGCGCCATGTTTCAATGTAATCTCGCGCAAAAACTGTAAATATTCTTTGCGCTGCACCAATAATCCTGCATTTGCTGGCATAGGTTCCAACACTATTGCTGCAATCTCATTGCCCTCTTTTTCAAATATCTGCTCAACTGCTTTTTCATCATCCAGAGGGGCCACCAGAGTTTGCGAGGCAATCTCATCGGGAACTCCAGCCGAACTGGCAATAGACTGGGTAATAAGTCCACTACCGGCTTTAACCAGTAAATGATCCGCATGCCCGTGATAGCAGCCATCAAACTTTAATATTTTCGAACGACCAGTCACACCACGAGCCAGTCGCACTGCGCTCATTACAGCTTCTGTACCAGAGCTTACAAAGCGCACACGGTCGTATTCACCAAAAGCTTCAAGCACCAGATCTGCCAGTTCGATTTCCTTTTCGCAACAAGCTCCAAAGCTAAGACCATCCTGCAAGGCAAGCGTTGCAGCTTCAACAACTTTCGGATGAGCATGCCCAAGAATCAACGGCCCCCAGGACTGACAAAAATCAACATATTTGTTATCATCGGCATCGGTTACAATTGCGCCCTGTCCTCTTTTGAAAAAGACAGGTTCGCCACCAACGGCTGCAAAAGCGCGCACAGGAGAATTAACCCCGCCTGGCATAAGTGTAATGGCTTTTTTGTATAATTCTTTAGACTTCGTATATCTATCGCTCATCTTTCCTCCAGTTATTTAATCGCTTTGCAAACAGCTTCCAGCAAAGCATTTTCATCTGTATTTTCAGCAAGAGTTACTTTCATATTTATACTTTTTAAAAACTTTTCAGTCGTGGTTCCGATAGCAATCGCAGCAGTATTTTTTGCATGAGGGTTGGCCTCTAAAAATCTTTTGGCACCCATTGGACTGGTGTAAACAACTGCTTGATAATCTTCTAAAATTGTATCAATATATGGCTCCCGATTTTCATAGACCGTTAGCGGAAATATTTTGCAGCCTTTTTCAGCCAGTTTTTTGCTGGCTGCATCTCTGCTGGTGTTTCCTCGAATAGCTAGCACCCTTGCCCCAGGCGTAATTTTCTCCAATAGCCGTGTCGCCATTTCTTCACCCGTTGCAGGATCGGCCACCAGATCTACCTGCCAGTTTTTATCACCAATAACCTTGGCGGTTTTTGGCCCCACAGCAGCCACGATCCTTGGCCGGCCTTGCCCTCTGAGTTCAGGTTGAGATTCCAGCCATGTGAAAAATCCAGCCACACCATTTTTGCTGGAAAAAATAATCGCATCAAATTCTGAAATCCCAAGCAATGCATCTTTCTCAACACTGGTAGGGGCAATATAGGCTATTTCAAAGCAAGGGGCTTCAATAACTGCTATACCTTTTGCTACAAGCAGTTTTTTCAGACGTATATTATCGTTTGTCTGTCTGGTTAATACGACAGTTTTATTTTCTTCGCTATCGTACTGCAAAACTCGTCCTCCTCGCGTTTGTTTTCAATAACGCGCATTAATTTTTCGTAGGCTAGATTCTTCAACTGCTCGTCATTATCTGCAAGTTCTTTTGCAGCAAACCATCTTCCTTGCTCATCTTCAAAACCCACCAGTACTTCCATTGCGTCGCCAACTGGTCTTGCCAAAGCACCAAAGGCTGTATGACAACCACCTTCGAATTTAGTCAGCAAATCACGTTCAATCTTGACAGTCCTTTTGGTATTATCGTCATTTATCACAGCAATAGCTTCGCGCACTCTTGAATCGTTTTCACGTATTTCAATACCAAGGGCAGCCTGACCCGGCGCAGGAAGCCAGACTTCCGGGTTCAGTTCGAAGACAAGCAGATCAGACAAGTCAAGCTCCAGTCTGTCAATCCCCGCACGGGCAATGGTTATGGCCTCGTATTCTCCACGGCGAAGTTTTTCCACTCTTGTCGGAACATTGCCACGTAAAAATGTCGGTCTCAAATCCTGTGCAAAGCGACGCAATAAAGATTGTCTCCTAAGCGAAGTGGCTCCAATTCGGCTTTCACTTTTTACCGGAATCACCCGGCTCTCGTCCACCATATCCGGACGCACCAGCAGCAAGTCGCTTACCGCCGCGCGTTTGCTGACAATGCCCAAAGTCAGACCCTCAGGTAAAATGGTGGGTAAATCCTTCAGGCTGTGAACCGCCAGATCGACCGTACCTGCTAAAAGCTCGTCTTCAATTTCTTTGGTGAAAAATCCTTTATCGGCTTGGCCCTGCAAATTTTGATCCAGGAACTTATCACCTGAAGTTTTTATAACTTTTATTTCGGTTCCATTGCCCAGAATACCCGCCACGTGGTTAGCCTGCCACAATGCCAACTGAGAACCTCTGGAACCTATCACCAGCGGTTTTTCTTTTGTACTATTCTGCATCCAGATTATCTCCATCCTCTATGAATCCAGTTTCGCCCATAGAAGTTTTGTGTATTGAGTTAAAAATATTATTTGTATATTCACGAATCATGCCACGCAATTTAAAGGCCAAACGTTTCTTCTCTTCCAATGCGAGGCCTGGAAGTTCATCCTCTACAAACTGAGGGATAACCTCATTCACATAATGTTCGTGCTGGGTCTGGGTGGTTTTCAGCACATTCACCATATCGCGTTCTCGGCAAAATCTGGCGAATTCGCTGATAATCTCGCCGAGAATCAATTCCAGCCTTGATTTCTGCTCTTTGTCAACCACATTGGCAACTCCGGTCTCCTGCAATTTATCCAGATCCAGCAACTGAATATTGTCCAGTTCCTGTATGGCCGGATCGACCTGTATCGGAATACCAAGATCCAGCACCACCAGTTTTTTATCTGATGAAAAATCACTCAGCAACTCGGCAGTTATCACCGGTTGCATGGCACCTGTGCAGACAATCAGCATTTCGGCTTTTTCAAGGTATTGCCCTATTTCCGTCAGTGGTTTCGCAGGCTCTGTACCAACAATCACCGGACTTCGATTGACTGAAACGACGTTCCAGTTCGTCCTTGCATGCAGTCCCTGCACGGTTCTTTTTCCTACATCGCCGATACCTGCAACCACAACATTTTTAGAAGCCTTGACATCGAAATTCATTTCCAGATATCTGATAGCGGCATCGTGTACACCGCGCAACATATTGCCACCAAGATCAATTTTAGCAGCTTCTCTGCTAGCCTTTCCGCAGGCTTTACCAAGTCCGTTTAAAATAACTGAAGCATGACCAGCTTTTCTGGCTCTCAACAATGCCGAATTAAGCTGGCTGGCAATCTGCCTTTCACCCATTACAAAAGATTCCATACCTGCCGAAACACGCACCATATGTTGCACAGCCTCAAGCCCTTTATAAACATAAGGTTCCGGCACATTGCTTTTGCCACTTTTTGCTTTAAGGCGATTTATCATCTGCGCCCTTAATATTTCGCCAGTCCATCTGGGTGTCGCGGTAGAGGCTATCAGTTCATTTCTGTTACACGTTCCAAGCACCATCAAACCATTGGCCATCCCGGAATCTTCCAGGCGTCTGGAAAGCATTTCCTGCTCGTCTTTCTTCATCACCAACTGCGATCGCCAGTTCGTGGAAGCCCTCATAAAATCGTATCCCACTACAACAAGGGGAGGATCATTTTGACTATTAAGCATAAGTCCACACTCCTAAACCTTGTTTTTATCCAACAACTGTCTGGCAGCTACCTGCCCGCTTAGTACAGCATCATTCATTCCCACACCACTTAAATAATTCCCGGCAAGCTCCATATTACCCAACTCATCCGCCAAATTTTTTATCTGTTCAATCTGTTCAATGTGCCTGAGATTCAGTTGTGGTATGGCCTGCGGGTGTCGCAAAATCCTGGCAAACTCCGGCTCAAACTTCCTGCCGAAAACATTTTCCAGATCAATCAGCACCGCTTCAAGCAATATCTCGTCCGACAGGCTGATAGCTTCTTTATCAAAAACACCGCCAATATAGCAGGATAAAATATGGCATCCTTCCGGCGCGCGTTCTTTAAAAATACGTGAAGTGAAGACGCAACCTAAAGTCCGAATGCCCTCTCCGCGTGGTGCCAGAAAGCCAAAGCCATCGGGAATAGTTTTGGCATCTTCGCCTTTAATTCCAAGATGAACCACCGCCACTGGAGACATTTCGATCCTGGCCAACAATTTGGACATCTTTTGGGAAACGTCAACAATTAGGTTTGAAGCAGCTCCCGGTGGTACCGCCAGAACAATGTTGCGACATTCATAACGAGCCACTTCGGTGTCGATTACCCAGCGCGTAGAATTCTTGTATAGGTTCTGAACCGACTCTCCGGCATTGATATCCTTGCCCAGGTCATCACCAAGGCGTTTTGTCAAGACACCCAGGCCACCTTTGAAACTTAGCAAGCCACTTTTGTATGGCCTGCCTTCACGCTCTTTTTTCTTGCCTTTCATATATTTCATCGCACCGCGAATCATCGAACCTGATTCTTTTTCCCAGAGCCACATTTTATTAAAGGCATCTCTGGCGCCAAGTTTGGCAGGGTCTCCTGCATATATCCCAGAAACAAAGGGGCCGATCATCCACTTGACAGCCTCTTGGCCCAGCCGTCTGACGAAGAAATCGTAGGCCGTATCATCTTTGCTGGCTTCACCTTTTCTAAAAGGTTCGGTCATCAAACGTAACTTGGCACCGAAGCTTATAAGTGGAGTGCTTAAAAAAGAGCCCATACTCATTGGCAGTTTAACAAGCTTGCCCTGCTTAAAGATGTATCGTTCCTGACCCGCAGCAGAGGCGGGCTCTACCTGATCCACCAGATCAAGTTCTTCTATCATTTCCCATACGGCATCGGAAGAAGGCATAAAGCTGTGTGGCCCTTGCTCAAAGGTGTAGCCCGCTTCCTGCTCTGTCCGGAGGTTTCCGCCCACAACATCATTAGCCTCGATAACCAGAACTTTCATTCCAGCTCTGCGTAAAAGCCAGGCAGCAGTAAGGCCGGAAACGCCTCCACCAATTACAATCACGTCTTTCATAACAAGTCCTTGCTTTCAACCTTAGCAATCTTATCTCTAACCAGCTCAGCCAAACCCGAAACAAATCTATCGTCTGCCTGTACTGTTTTCACTCTTCTATAATCTTTAATGCCAGCTTCAAACGCCAGCTCTTTCAGTTCGATATCAAGCTCGTGCAAAGTCTCGATGTGTTCGGAAACAAAACTCACCGGAACCAGAACAATCTCTTTCACACCTTTTGTACCAAGCTCGACAACCCTGTCCGTGACATAAGGTTTCATCCACTCAAGTGGCCCAAGCCTGCTTTGAAAAGCCAGCTCCCATTCGACATTTTCCGGGAGATAACCTGCCAGTTTTTCTGCCGTCTGCTGCACATGGGCAGGATACAAATCTTTTTTGGCTACTTTTAGTGGTAAACCGTGTGCCACAAAAACCACAGTCGGTTTTGTCATCTGGCTGACCTTAAAAAGCATGTCTTCTTTAATCGCGTCGATAAAACCAGCCATTACCGGATATGATTCAATCTGATGCATGGGCAAGCCTATGCTGTTTGCCTCAAGTTGCAATTCTTCTAAAGACGAGCCACTGGTGGTTTTGCTGTATTGTGGATAAAGTGGCAAGGCGAGAATATTACTTACCGCTTTATCTTTCAGTTTCGCCAAAGCATCATCGGCTCTAGGTTCGGTATAGCGCATGGCTACTTCAACTTCGCAGTTTACATCCGAAAGTTTCGCCTTCAAAGCCTCTGCCTGTTTTTCCGTTTGCTCCAGAATCGGCGAGCCACCACCAATGGCCTTGTATCTCGGCAATACAGAAGGTGTTCTTTTGTGGGCTATTCTTTTAGCCACCAGCCTTCGTATCCATCCCATGGGGATACTGATGATTCTAGGGTCGGATAACAGGTTAAACAGAAATGGTTCGATGTCGTCCAGGGTTTTCGGCCCACCCATATTGAGCAACACGATTCCCCATTTTTTGTTTTTATCGACTCCTGTACTCACCAAATCCACCTTGATTAAATTGTCTGGCTGTAACGTCTTTCTGCCGGATCCTGCTCCAGATACTGATCAAACACCATGCAGATATTTCTCACGAAAGCACGACCAAGCGGTGTAACCTCAATTGCCTTTTCGCTCAAACTCAAAAGACCGTCATCCTGCATCGCCAGAAGCCTGTTGTTTTCATCGGCAAACTTATCGTTAAAATTCAATCTCCATTTACTACCGAATTCTTCCTTGTCCAGATAGAAATTGCAGAACAAATCCGTAATCAGCTCCCGACGCATGTCATCTTCAATGGAGAGAAAATAGCCACGCTCCATGGACATTCTGTCATCCGACATCGAGCTATGATAATTTTCGAAGTCCTTGGTATTCTGGGTATAGGTACGATTGACCGACGAAATCGCCGAGACACCATAACCTATCAGATCAAGCCCACGTCGGGTGGTATAGCCCATAAAGTTTCTGTGCAGGCTTCTTCCCTGCAAGGCTTTAACCAGCTCGTCGTCAGGCTTGGCAAAGTGATCCATGCCCACTGGCACATATCCGGCTTTTGTAAACACATCGTAGGCCACACCAAACAGGGCCAATTTCTCTTCAGGGCTTGGCAAAGGATGACGTTCCAGAAGCTTCTGCTGTTTTTTCATCCACGGCACATGGGCGTAACTGTAAAGGGCGATTCTCGATGGTGAGAGCTCAACAGTTTTCTCGGCAGTATGCTTGATACTCTCCGGGGTCTGGCCCGGCAAACCGTAGATCAAGTCGAAGTTGATCGCATCATGTCCGGCCGTTTTCAGCATGTCTACCAATTCAGTAGTATCCGAAAGGCTTTGTGGCCTTCCAATTGTTTCCAATACACTTTCGTTAAAATCCTGCACACCCATGCTGAATCGATTAAAACCATGTTTCATCAGCACATCCAAATGCTGCTTACCAACTGTGCGTGGATCAATCTCAACCGAAATTTCTGCCTCATCATGAAAATGCCAGAAGCTTTTCATGTCCTTCATCATTCTATCAAAGCGATCCGGCGTAAGATAGGTCGGCGTTCCACCACCCAAGCTCAGTTGTTTTATCGGCCTCTCCGGATCAACCATGCTGGAGACAAGCTGAAACTCTTTCTTCAAGCTATCCAGATATCTGTCTGTAATAGAATCGTCTTTGGGTATACTTGTAAAACAGCCACAAAACCAGCAGCGTTTCGAGCAAAATGGAATATGCACATAAAATGAGAGGGCACCGGGGCCAACCTGACAGTTACTGATTACCCACTGGTTATAGATTTCAGCGGGGTCTGCATCCGCTTCGAACTTTGGCGCAGTCGGGTAACTGGTATAGCGCGGGCCTCTGGTATTGTATTTCTCAAGTAATTCTTTCGGCACATTGGCCGGATTTGGAGGAATTATAATTTCGTTTACAGCCATCATTTATCTCCAAGTTTCAGCACTTCATCCACAAAGGCTTCCACACCGGCAATCGGTGTTTTGGGGGTGACCCCATGCCCGAGATTGAAGATATGTCCTTTGCCACCGCTTTCCCGATGAATTTCGCGCACGCGCTGTCTAATGCGACCCGTATCACCGTATAGCTCCAGCGGATCAAGGTTGCCCTGCACAGCAAAGTTATCGCCAACTCTTTTTCGAAATTCGCCAATGGAAATTTTCCAGTCCACGCCCAAAACATCGGCCTTGGTTTGTGGCAAAAGGTCTAGTAGTCCGGCTACGCCGTTGACAAAATAGATAATCGGCACACCTAAAGGCTTGATAGCCTCGACGATCCTTTTAATTCTCGGCAATTCAAATCTTGCAAAATCAACAGGCGCAAGCTCTCCGGCCCAGGTATCAAAAACCTGCACCACATCCGCCCCGTGACGAATTTGCATTTTCAGATAGTCGATTACAACATCTGTCAACATGTCGAGTAGGCGATCCACAAACGCAGGTTTCTGAAAAGCCAGAAGTTTCAGCTTGCTGATTTTTTTCGAGCCACCACCTTCAACCATGTAGGTTGCCAGGGTATAAGGCGCACCTGCAAAACCGATCAATGCCTTGTCCGGGCCAATACCATCGCGAATGGCTTCAAGGGCTTCACCCACATAGCCGAGCTTATCATCAACATCCGGCATCTGAAGTGAGTCCAGTCCGGAATCATCGTCAACAATTGGTGCTAAAGTCGGGCCGCCCTTAGGATAGTCTACAGTCAGTCCCATAGCTTCAGGAACAACCAGAATATCGGAAAACAGAATCGAGGCATCCAGTTCAAATCTGCTCAGTGGTTGCAGAGCCACTTCACGGGCAAGTTCCGGTATCTTACAAAAGTCCAGAAACGAATGCTTTGCCCGCAACTCCATATATTCAGGTAAATATCTGCCCGCCTGTCGCATAATCCATACTGGCGGTCTGTCAACTTCTTCGTTTCTGCATGCAGCCAGAAATCTCTCTTTAGATGTCAGCATACTTTTCCTCCAATACCGTCTCCACCCATCGTCATAATACATATTTTTAACGAAATTATGTCATGAAATTGTCACAGATTGATAAAAAATCACGGCATTTAACAAACCCTGTCGCAAATATCACAATTTCATTGTATTTTCATACAGTTACATAGAACATCAGCATTCCTGAAAATCGGCACATATTTCGGTCTACTCTTCAGTTTCAGCTTCAGATGCGTCTGCTTCGTCAATATCGCCATCAGCACTTTCTGAAACTTCATCTTCACTGTCCAAGTCACCATCGAGATCATCTTCATTATCACCGTCAGACACCAGAGAAGTACCCGTTAGCGGCACCTCCAAATCGCTGTTGTTAATATCATCAACCTTAATGATCAATTCAGAACTGTATTCCTGCGAGGCAGTCGGGCTGAATGTAACCTGAATCTCAATTTCACTCTCCTGCTCAATCAAAAGGTTTTCAGGTTGTGTTAAATCGAAACCCACGCCATTGCTAAGACTAATCGACAATATCCGCAATTTTCCGGTTGTAGAACTGTTGGTAATTGTTGCTGATTGTGTCATTTCTTCATTGATTGCCACATAACCAAAATTAATAGCAGCACTTGCCTGAGCAATACCCGTGGAGGCTCCGATGCCATGCAAACCAATCTCCCAAATGGGGATTGTCGGATCATTGCTGGCAATTTCCAAGAGAGCTTCATAATCAGTTTGGGCCAATGGTGCAAAGATGACTTCCAGATCAATGGTTTCACCCGCAGCAATAGTTGCAGGCATATTGATTGCTTTGAAACTGAAAACGGTATCGTCATCAAGGCTAATCGCCGAGATAACTAGGTCGGCTTCACCTTTGTTTTCAATTGTCAACGTATCGGTATATGAATCTGAAATAGCAACCAGTCCAAAATCAACCTGGTCGGTGGTCAGAATTTGAGGCTGATAAACAACGGGGTCATCTCCGTCCCCGACCATTGCCCCAAATGTACCAAACATTTTACTCTTGCCAATGGCCCATGTCTCAGCAACATCCGGCTCATCATCAAGAAATTCCCATTGGCCGCTTCCATTAGTCGCAACTCGGATCTCAGTCTCCTTGGAACCTTCGGGCACAGAATTTTTGTTATATGGAATTTTAACCGTGAAATTTTTAGTAAAAACGGTTTCCACCGGTGAGATTTTATAAAAACGGCTCACTTGAGTAATATCAACAATACCGGGAGGTTGAGTTTCGATAATCTCGAATTCGATCTCACGATCAATGGCACCTGCGGGAACAAGCAATTGCATACCATCAGGCCCGATAAAAGAACCACCCTCGGCATCAACCATCATCTTTTCCGTCTCGGCATCATCAGTACCATCACCACAGGAAAAAGCAAAAACAAGCATTAAAAGGGCAAGCAAAGCGATCACAAAGTATGTTTTTCTCATCATAACCCCATTTATCAGGAAAAGGGAATGCCAGTATAGCCATGTAAGTCCATATATTCAGAGATTTTAAGGTTTTATGCCTGCAAAATCAATGTTTTCCTAATAAATGTTGACGGCTTCATGATGTGGATGTAGACCTTAATACTAGACTTTGAAAACAAAAGAATCTTGACATAAATATGAATTTTATAAAATGCGACATTAAAGGAGGTATTTCTTGACTGAACAAACAAAAGATCTAGGCAAAGTTGGCAACGAATTTCTCGAAGATTGCAGAAAGCAACAGACAAAAGCTAAAACACTCTGCGAAGAGATTAAAAATTCCAGTGGCACAGCCCTTGAAACTTTGCAGAAATATAACCAAATGGAAATGACCCTGCAGGATGCTTTCTGCAAGGCCGGTCTGCTTCAAAGCGTTCACCCGGATGAAGGCGTGAGAGACGCGAGCGAAATCGTCGAGCAGGAAATGGTTGCCCTGATAACCGCTTTTTCCCTCGATCACGAGCTGTTTGAAGTTTTCAACAAGCTGGATCTTGAATCAACAGAGATTGACGCACCAGCCAAAAGGCTTGGCACGAAAATCCTTAAGGATTTCAAGCGTTCCGGCGTGGATAAAGACGAAGCCACCAGAAAGAAAATCACCGAGCTGAACAACATAATGACTGAATATTCGCAAGCCTTTGGTCGCAATATCCGTGAAGACACCAGATTTGTCGAAGTGACAGACCTTGAGAGACTGAAGGGTTTGCCGGAAGATTTTATCGCCGGACACAAGCCCGACGAAAACGGTGTAGTCAAGTTAAGCACCGATTTTTCGGACTATCTGCCGGTGATGACCTACGCCGATGACGATTCACTGCGTGAAGAACTATGGAACAAAAAGATGCACATCGGCTATCCCAAGAATCAGGAAACACTGAAAAACCTGCTTTCGGTGCGTCATGAGCTGTCTAATATTCTGGGCTACAAAACCTACGCCGATTATTCAACCGAAGAACTGATGATAAAAACCCCAATCAACGCCGGCGATTTCATCAATAAAGTTGCAAGCTTAGCCAGAGTTAGAGGTGAAAGCGATGTTGCCACATTGCTGGAAATCCAGAAAAAAGAAGATCCATCAGTCAGCGAAATCAAACCATGGCAGAGCCTCTATCTGGTGCGCAAAACCAAGTCTGAACAGTATAACTTCAACACCAAGCTGGTTCGCCCCTACTTCGAAGTACAAAAAGTTTTAGGCGGAATCCTCGATATCAGCTCCAGATTGTTCGATATCGAATTTGTCGAAGCCAAAGCCGATGTCTGGCATGAAGATGTAAAAACCTACGATGTCAAAAAGTCCGGCGAAACCATCGGCAGAATCTATCTCGATCTCTACCCCAGAGAAAACAAATACAAGCACGCGGCAATGTTCCCCATGGTGGGCGGTGTAGAAGGCAGTCGCATTGCAGAGGGCGCGATTGTCTGCAACTTTGCCGACCCGTCCAAAGCTGAAGACGAAGCACTTCTGGAACACAACAATGTTACCACCTTCTTCCACGAATTCGGCCACCTTTTGCATCATATTTTATCCAGCAAAACCAAGTGGCATCGTTTTTCCGGTGTGGCAACCGAATGGGACTTCGTCGAGGTTCCCTCCCAGCTTTACGAAGAATGGGCCTGGGACGTTGAGATGCTGCAATCCTTTGCCACCAACAAAGCGGGCGAAGCTATTCCTGTGGAGCTGGTTGAAAAAATGCGCGCAGCCAACGAATTCGGCAAGGGTCAGAATGTCATGCAGCAGATGACCTATGCTGCTATTTCACTGGGCTTTTACGATAAAGATCCGGCAGAGATCGAGATCGACAAGTTCATCATGAAGAAGTTCAGCGACTATTCCATGTATCCATATATCGACGGCAGCCACTTCGAATGTGGCTTCGGTCATCTGGTGGAATATGCCTCAAACTACTACACTTATATGTGGTCGCTGGTAATCTCCAAGGATCTGTACCAAACCTTCAAGAAAAACGGCATGTCCGACAGCACCACCTCGCTGGCCTACAGAGACAAGCTGCTTTCCATGGGTGGCGAGAAAGATGCCAGCGTTCTGGTAAAAGATTTCTTAGGCAGAGAATTCAGCTTCGAAGCCTTTGAGAACTGGCTGAAACAGGGAATGTAATTTAAATTAAAGCAACCCACAACGGTGGTCGTTTGCAACCACCGTTGTGGGTTTTTGATTTTTCCAATCAGCTAAAAAACCAATAAGCAATCAAAGTGATATTTTACTGAACTGTTTCCGAACTATTCATCAAGTTCAGGATATAGTTCTGCCACACATTCAGGGCATAAACCATGCGTGAATCTGGCGTCATAATGTTCAGTCATATAAACCTCGATCTGACTCCAATAACCATCATCATCTCGAACTTTTTTACAGCCCGCGCAAATCGGAAACAATTTTTTAAGTTGATTAATCTCTTTTCTAACCTTATTGAGAACTTCCTGCTGTTTCTTGTATTCCGTTATATCAACCCACGAAACGATTCCCGCAATAGTCACCCCAGAAGAATCTTTTATGGGGGCAGCAGAAGCCAAAGCCCACCGAAGCTCTCCATTGTCCAGTTCAACAATAATTTCTTCATTATTTACAATTTCATCATGCAAAACAGCTCTGGCAAGGGGCATTTCCTCACCAGTCATTAGGGTTCCATCGGGATAAAACTCCCGCCAGGTTGAGACATACTCCTCTATTTTAATTCCATCCAACGGTGCATCCGTATCTCCACGAAATACTTTTACTGCGTCGTTAATGTAAACTATATTTCCGGATGGTGCTTCTGCAAGAATTACACATGCAGAAGAATGTTTAAGTACGGCCTGTAAAAGAGGCATCCCCAGAGCCTTTTCTATTTTTTCGCTATCTTTAAATATTGTCATGATTCCCTTCCAACTGTTGCTGCAGACCTACCTCCACCTTTCATACGCCCCGTTAAAACATAACCTTTTTAATGATATTTTTCAAGAAACACTGTCTTGTTTATTT
>Ga0209692_10001949_pt1 | contig 24965 bp, 20 predicted proteins | sample tdDd472_FD_187129 | JGI IMG/M metagenome (GOLD analysis project Ga0209692, IMG submission 187129) | Marine sediment microbial communities from the Atlantic coast under amendment with organic carbon and nitrate - tdDd47.2 (SPAdes)... | ecosystem: Environmental > Aquatic > Marine > Coastal >... | reverse complement strand
AAAGGAGATGGCCAATGCCCGTATACGAATTTATATGCAAAAAGTGTGATAATGTTTTTTCCTTAGTCATAACTATTTCAGAGTATGAAAAGAAAAATTTTACGTGTCCTAAATGCAAAAGCGAAAAGGTAAAAAGGCAGATTTCATCCTTTCAAGCTATCACCTCCAAAAAAAGTTAACCCTAAACCGAGCGTTTCTCAAATTTTTAAATAAAATGTAATTGCTAAAAGCCTATTTGACATAACTCCGTAAAGAGATCACTCCGAGATGGAACAATCTTTTAACCGTGTGAAGACATCTATGATCTATCTTTTAGCCGCAGATGCAATCCTGATTCTGCACGTGTTATTCGTAGCTTTCGTCGTAATTGGTCTATTGCTTATACTCCTTGGTAAAACTCGTGGATGGTTCTGGATTCGTAACCCTTGGTTCAGGTTGGGTCATGTTGTAGCTATTGGTGTGGTCATGGTTCAGTCGTGGTTTGGAGTGATGTGCCCATTAACAATTTGGGAAAAGACGTTGAGGTTGCATGCCGGCGAAGCCGTGTACACCGGTTCTTTTATTTCTCATTTACTTGAAACCATTTTATATTACAGAGCGCCCATGTGGGTATTTGCTGTTTGTTACTCTCTGTTCGGAGCGATAGTTGTTGCGAGCTGGATCTGGGCCCGCCCACGTCCGTTTACTAAAAATTCAAGCGATTACAATTCCTAGCTGAGCGGCTCGCCATGATAAACACGCGGACCCGTAATCAAGCTAATTCTGGGCCCACATTATATCCACATAAACCGGACCCCCCATAGTCCAGGGGTGTTTGTCCTGGTTTTTGCTTTTGGGGGTTGCGGATCATGTAGCGAAAGCGCAAAAAATATCTGGAAACATCTTTGACGAGCTACAAGTTAAAACATGTCAGGCCTTTGGGTTCATGAAAACCAGAGACTCACAGGAACAAGGTCAACAGCAGTTTTTTTCTCTGAAGCAGTAAATTCACTGACATAATGTCAACTCAAGAAATTTTGAGAAAATCAGATTGTGGAAGTGGCAATATTAACCACGGTTAGACTATTCTTTATCCAAAATGTGTGATATGTGTGTGACACCTGACGGTTTATGTATTTGCTATTGATAGTAAAGTCAAAAGACCTAACCTTATTTGTTCATAGCGTGTTGTCTCATTATGTCATTTACTATCATTAGAATAATTGCTGTTTTTGTTGCAACTGCCATTTTCACTCTTCAGTCCAGCAATGCTGCAGAAATTGACAGTGTCACCCCGCGCAGGATTCACCTAGATGACAGCCTTCATGCCATCAACGCAATATTCAACCAGCGGATGATGGATGGAATAGCAAAAGCCAATGGCAGAAGAGATGATATCGAGGATTTGACAGCAGAAGAATTCTGTGATGAAGAAATCCTCTACGCGGAACTGAGAAAGGCAATTTTCCTATCATTTACAGCTTCTTGGGGCTTGAAGGGCTACAGTCTGGACAAACAGCTTCGAGAGTTGCTGGCTGACCGAAGTTATTCTTTGTCACTGAATGACTCGATCTATCGTGATATTAATTATTTTGAAGGGTTTTCTCTGAACATCAAGGAGTTGAGCGATGTGGTAAGAGTCAGCGGCCATCTCGTCGGACTCGACAAAATTGGCCATTTCTTTGCGGAAGGCTGGCAATATTTTGAGCTTACGCGAGAGGAAGGTAAAAATATTGAACAGGACCTCCAGTGGGGAAAGGAGCAGGAGAGTGGTAAATATGGTTATACCACAACAGGAATTTTTTCCTTTGCCGATCTTGTGGCAAATTTTAATGGTTTGCGATTCTGGAACAGAGTACTCGGGAAAAACAACGACCCATTGCTGGGTTTTGTGGCCAACCTGCTTGATAGTCCATATGTGACCTGCGATATTCAAGTTGTTGCTTCGTTCAAGCATATGAAAATTGTGAAGGCCTGGGAGCGCAACAAGCAATTCGATCTGTCTGTGTACCTAGACGGTGTGTGGGACGAAGGGAATAACTGTAACAGCTATGCCGACCCTGCAATCGAAGAAAAAGTGTCATTACGAATAGGGGAAGTCGATTCGCAATTCACTTGTCCATTTATTCCGCAGATCTGCCTGGATGCCCTGGAAAAATACGGTAAGTATGCAAAGCAGATTCTCCACCCTTACTGCCTGGTTGTGCCAGAAGAATAAGCATCTGAGTAGGTGATAAAAATGCGGTGCAGGAATGATCAGCAACAGCTGTACAGTGAATACTGAGGTAAACCTTATTCCTGTTAGGTCCATAAATAATTCTACCTAAAAATATTCCCCTAAAATGAGCAGTTGGGTCAAAGATGTATCCAGAATATTTCTGCCATTAGCCATTTTAAAATGATCTTAACTTGGGATCTTAATGTTCCAGATCGGTCTCGATGTGCACATCTGATTTTGTACTTATGGTGTGGCTGGAAAACAATTTCGTACATTTATTTACATTATATTTTTTCTGGGGGACGCGTTTACAGCGCTATTTTTATTTCCCAGCTAATTTTCAAAAATTTTTCATACATCATAGATACTCCGCAATATTTATCATGGGAGAGTTTTACAGCCTTGGAAAGTTTTTTTTCATCAAGGCCGTTTCCTTTAAAGGTATAGGTAATGTGCATTGCTTTATAGACTGATGGAACTTCTTCAGTGGCTTCAGCTTCCACGGTGATCGCGAGTTCATCGATTTTTACCCGCATTTTTTCTAGTATCGATGCGACATCAATTCCAGTGCATCCGGCAAGAGATGCAAGCATCAATTTTTTGGGGCTAGCCCCTGTATTGTCACCACCAAATTCCACAGAAGCATCGGTTGCTACTGCATGGTCTCCTACCATTGACTCAAAGGCTAGATTTCCTTTCCACTTTGATTGAATTGTATCTTTCATGTTTTATTCAAACCTCTTTTAAGAATTTTTCATTAGTTTCTACTATTTGGAACTTACTCTGGACAAAGCTTGTAGCAAATCAATTGATTTCTAGTTTTATACTAGACAGCCTGTGTATATTCCTCAATAGTGGACAGTTTTGGCGAAATCTTGGGATTTGCATTCTCAAGCGTGTAAATATTACCTACTTTTGAAATTTTTCAATGTTGTATTCATGATTTCACCTTATATAGTCTTTTCCTGGGAGACTACTTGAGCCGTGTCCGGAATTATCTCAGACGTGACCAAGGTAGGAAAAAGGTTGAATGATGGGCCAATTCGTGGACGATTATCAGTTTACTCTCTTGCAGGTTGCCTAACCCACATTCTTTCTGTATAACCTTACAAAAAATATGTTTTACAGTTTCTGCATAATCACCTGTTAGCTTCATAAATGAACGCCTTCTACATGAGAATGCTCAATAGTTAATGGAGCCTATTATGATAAAAAAAGCACATCTTTTTATCGTATCTATTTGTTTTGTTAGTGCATGTATTCTTCCGGGGTGCGACGATAAAACCAATTACTTCAACCAAAACACTTCATCGGATGTAAACTATGAAACCTATACATTTCCGACGCGAAATGTTTCCGGTTTCAAAGAGCTAGTAACCGGAGACCGTTCCTCCAATTTTGAAGGCTTTGGCAATCTATATTTACCCACAAACGTATCTGCAACAAATAAAGTTCCTCTCATGATCATCTTGCACGGAAGCGGTGGAACATGGGCTGGTAGAGGAGCACGACATGCTGAATTTTTAAGCCAAAACGGGATAGGTGCATTAGTCATCGACACCTTCTCCAGCAGAGGGCTAAGTGAAAAAGATAAGTATATTCCGAGACTGAAAGAAGCGAATTTTCCGGATCAGCTAACCGACGCGTTCGGCGCTCTAAATGCTTTACAAGGACATCCGTTCGTTGACGGAAACAATGTAGGGATCATGGGCTATTCTATGGGCGGTATATCCACCATACTTGCAGCTTACGAAAATATAGCAACTGCAAGTTCGAGAAACAGCGTGCGCTTCGTGCTCCATATTGCATTTTATGCTCCTTGTATCGTTCAGCCAAGCAAACGTGTACCAACTGGCGCACCTGTTGTCGCTTTATGGGGCTTGGGAGATGGATCAACACCAAAGTCACGATGTGATGCATTTTTGAGAGCATTCGAGGGAGAGGGACGTTTTGTCCAAACAAAGTGGTATGAAGGGGCAGCACATGGCTGGAACGGAATTAAACCGGCTAAATTCTACAAGAATGTTCCAAATTTTGCCCCGTGTGAATTTCTCATTCATGAGAATGGTCACATCACGGAAGCAAAGACTGGAAAAACCACTGATACAGACAAGCAGATGATTGAAAATTCCGAATATTGTGTTGATTTTGGATACTCTATTGGACGACATGATAAAACGAACGAATTAGCTAATGCAGAACTTTTAAAAACCATCAATCAACATATGAGAACCATTAATTGATAAATAAAATAAGCCAACCAATCATTTCACCATCGCTCCACTGCGTTCCGCTGGACTCCCTGAAGCTCGCCGGTGAAAAAAAGGTTCTGCGCCATTTCTGACCATCGTCGGCGTTGATGCTACTTTCCTATCTGGCGTTTCAATTTGAATCATACTGGGCTATTCAGTTTCAGCTCGATACAGACCGACAATCAGTTAGTGTCTTGCACGCTGCCTAACGCCTTTTCTGAAATGAAAAGCAAATACAATCTGGGATTATCTCGGATGGGCTGCTCGATAAATATTGATAGGCATTCGGGCTCATGAGAACCAGAACTTAACAGACATAATGTCTGACAAATAACAGATCACCCCAACTCCTGTTAAGATAGATTGTAACTACACGTTACAATAATTCTACAACAAGGAGGGAAGCCACGAGGGACCACGTCAGAGCTGTGAGGCTTCTCCTGCGCTTGCTCATAAAGCTGGGTAATACAATTGTTAATCTTATTCCTGTATCTCAAAACAAAGATAATTTTAGCTTATTAAGCGAGATAATTGCTCCATTCTTCCGGCATCAGATGACTGACAGTCGATAAACGCTATTTTTATTAGTTTACATGTGATCATGGTCAAAGAACTTGCCTTAAAAAGAGCATTTTGGAACTTTTTAAAATCCATAATTATTTCCGGAAAATCGGCAGCAAATGGAGTACTCCATTTCTGGAAAGTTTTTTAGGTAGAATTATTTATGAACATATCAAGAAACATTTCAATCAGCCCCTGCTGTCATTTTAGAAACGTTGCTATTTCTTAGGTAAATTTGACCGCTCAGGTAAGGGTAACTTGTCCTACCTGTGACTCAACTTTACTCTTGCAGGACCATGAACCAAACTAAGCTTAACAATTTTATTTTCCAAAGTTAATCCAGGGCAACCTCCTGCCATGCAAAAGCCAGTTTGCCAATAAGCATGATCGAATAAACATAAGCCTCAGTCTATCCCCAAAATACCTATAGCATCCACGCCCCATATTACCTCCCCCCGAACATCTGACACAACATCTTATAATGGTTATTATTAAAATACAGTGTTGAGTACAAAGTTTACCCCTCTAAAAAATGGGAATAAACACCGGACCCGGACCGGAAGGGTTTAACACATTTGCAGAGCACCCTCACCTTTCTGTGTACTGATCCGATACTCTCAGCTTGCGGCGTTGCAATGGATGGAGGTATCTGATGCTTGGTTCTGTTCTCGAAATATTGAATAGGTCGGCGCGGTTGCTACCGGCAAGTAGTGTCTTATTGTTTGTTACCCTCCTCACAATCACCCTACCTTTGAACCCTTCCTTGCTGGCAGACGAATCTTCCCAGGCTGTAGTGCTAGAAATCCAGGGGGCCATCAGCCCCGGCATAAGTGATTACCTAAGAAAGGGCATGGAAAAAGCAGCTGCTGGTAATGCTGACCTAGTGATTCTACAAATGGACACCCCAGGCGGCCTCGATCATTCAATGCGGGATATCATCCAAATGATTCTTGGTTCTCCCATACCCGTTGTCACCTACGTTTCACCTGAAGGAGCAAGAGCGGCGAGTGCCGGGACTTATATTCTTTATGCCAGTCATGTTGCTGCAATGTCGCCGGCAACAAATCTTGGTGCCGCGACTCCCATTAGTATCGGCGGAGCTCCAGGTTCACAGAAGCCCTCAGATAAAAAGGATGAGAAGAAAAAAGAAGAGCTGGCAACTGATGATGCCTCAACCCTGAAACGGAAAGTGATCAACGATGCCTCTGCATACATAAAGGCTCTTGCTGAGCGACATGGGCGCAACGCTGAATGGGCTGTGCAAGCTGTACGTGAAGCTGTAAGCCTGTCCGCAGAAGAAGCGCTTAAATTAAACGTCATTGATTTCGTCGCAAGGGACCTGCCGGATCTCCTCCAACAGCTGGATGGTTATGAGATAATGTTCGACTCCAGGATCCATATTATATCTTCGAGCAATATGACCATCATAAGAATAAAACCCACAGGGCGGGACAAGCTGTTGGCGGTGATCAGCGATCCAAGTGTTGCATACTTTCTCTTGCTCCTCGGATTTTATGGTCTCATCTATGAGCTTGCTAATCCCGGAGTATTCCTACCGGGCGTTGCCGGGGGCATATCTCTGCTACTTGCCTTTTATGCCTTCCAGGTCTTACCAATCAATTACAGCGGCTTGGCCCTGCTTATACTCGGTCTGGTCTTTTTGATCAGTGAGGCCTTTATCCCAAGTTTTGGCTCTCTTGGGATTGGCGGTATTGTAGCCTTTGCTGCTGGTTCACTCATCCTAATAGATGATGAAAGCCTCAAAATCCCAACCACAATGATAATAGTTACCACAGCCGTCTCTGCAGTCTTCCTTCTGTTGATGATGGGTCGTGTGATGACCATCAGAAGGAAAAAAATAAGGACCGGCTCAGAGGCGCTAATTGGCATGATCGGCGAAGCCTCGGCAGATTTTGAAGGCGAAGGCAGAATCTGGCTTCTTGGAGAGTCATGGCAGGCCATAAGCTCTGAAACAATTCGAAAAGGAGAGAAGGTACGAATTACTTCTCGAAAGGGATTAGAACTGACCGTGGAAAGCCTAATACCCCCCAAGGGGTAATAAAAAGAGCACCCACTACAGGAGGGACTATAATATGATGATATATCCATACTTGGAGTACGTCTTACCAGTAGTACTCATTCTCGGTTTCATTACTCTTTCATTTAAAATAGTAACCGAATATGAAAGACTTGTTGTTTTTTTTCTTGGCCGCTTCCAGGGGGTAAAACGACCGGGGCTGAGAATTGTCGTCCCCGGAATCCAGAAAGCCTTTCGTGTCGACCTTCGTGTTGTCACCATGGACGTCCCACCACAGGATGTTATCTCCAAGGACAACGTAACCGTACGGGTGAATGCGGTTCTCTACTTCAGGGTTGTGGATCCTGAAAAGGCAATCATTCAGGTTGAATATTTCCTGGTTGCTATAAACCAGCTGGCGCAAACAACATTACGCTCGGTGCTCGGTCAGCATGATCTGGACGAAATGCTCTCAGAACGGGAGAAATTGAACGAAAATATCCAGGAAATAATCGACAAGCGGGCAGATGCCTGGGGAATTAAAGTGATAAATGTCGAAATAAAACACATAGACCTCAATGACTCAATGATCAGAGCCATTGCCAAGCAGGCTGAGGCGGAACGGGAAAGGCGGGCAAAGGTCATCCACGCAGAGGGCGAATTTCAGGCCTCTGAGAAATTGCTTGCTGCCGCTAGAGTTATCTCCAAAAACCCACAGACATTGCAGCTTCGTTATCTGCAAACATTGAGTGATATTTCAACCAATGAGAATACCAACACGATTGTTTTTCCGTTCCCGGTGGAAATTATGCGATCCATCTGGAATAACAGCCAGTCCAAACAGTCTGAGGAAAAATGAGTTGGCAGTTGATAAGATCACTAACACCCAGCGAGGGTGGAATGTAACGAATGACAGCCTGTCAGGAGCACTCAGTTTAGTGCTGCCTCATTGAGGGGTAAGACCCTAAGGTCAGTAAGGAAGAGAATGGCGAGTTCTAAAGAGGGGCAAGCGATAAGAGATAATTTACTCTTATCGACCTTTCCGTTTTGAAGGGGAGGGGACGTATGATCTTTATTAAAAGAATCTTAGTCGCTGTTGATTTCAGTGGAAATTCAAGCAAACTTCTTCAAAAAGCAGTTTGTTTTGCGGAAAATGTGACGCAACGATTGTGATTTTTTTCGTGTTGGAGCATTCCATAACCTTCAAAATGCTCGTATTGAGCGATTTCTGTCTTTTGAATATCATTGGTTCTGATTTAACGTCCTGTATTAATGACGTAAATACAGAAATATGGGTACTGTTGCCTATATTGTGATGGGTATATAACTCCATTGTAAATGCCTGCAGTGCTACATACTTTTTACTGATTAGATTGTGATCAATGAAGACTCTTCAACGTTGCCTCCACATTAAAATTTAAAAAGGAAGGTGAACCATGGCTAAATATCTAATGTTATGGAATTTGAACAGAAATCTCATTCCCGTTTCTCTCAAAGAAAGAGGCAAGGCTTATTCTGCTTTAACCTCATTCGTATTACAAGATATGGAGAATAAAATTATTAAAGATTGGGGTTGTTATGTTGGAGAAGGTAAAGGTTATCTCGTAGCAGAGGGAACCGAGGTCGAAATTAGTAAGATGATACAGCGCTATAGTCCTTATTGCATATTCTCAACACATCCTATTGCTTCAGTACAGCAAATGAATGAGGTGCTTAAATCTATAGCTGAGTAATGTTTTGTAACTATCTATTGCATTTAGAGAGCAAATCTCATTCATATTTTTTGATACGAGATAAATCGAAATCTTTCATGAAGTCAAATTTCTACGGCTAGATCAAGGAAACAGGTTTGTATGGCAATATAGGTGTCTAATCTTTGAAGGGTTCTACCAAACTAGGACCATGCAAAGACTTGACACCTATTTTCTACCCTAGATTTTAAGCACCCATTGAGATTGCTATCATCTCTGATTCTTGACACAGTGTTCGAAAAAACCAAGAATAATAGATAGTAGTAATATGATTGCGGCGTATGCTCCTCTGTTATACTACGCAAGTCACAAGACCAAAGCATTGCCAAGCTTAACAGCTCCTTCCAACCTCAAAACAACCACAAAAAATAAGATCAGGAGATATGCAATTAAAAGATTACCGCCAATGTTGCATATTCCAGAGCATTCCGGACACCGATTCCATGTGAATCCGGACAGTGACCATAGAGGGGTCATTGTTGCACGCTGAATGACAGTCTTTGGTACAGCCAAGGCAGGCGATGCATGGCTGAACCTTGCGCTTAGACAACTTGATAAATTCTGTTTCAAGACCGGTGTTTTTAAGAACTGCCTGGACAACTCTGTCAGTATTTGAGTTTTTAATAGGACTGCCGGATATAACAAAACGTTCCAATATCCGGACTGTGTTTGATGGACGATACAAGTACAGCCGCTATTTTAACTCCCAGAAACATAACCGGCCGTCAACTCTTGAACAAATCTTTGCCGTCAACGATGTCGAGCTGTTCGATCTAGAAAACGATCCATATGAAATGAACAATCTCGCCACAGATACAAAGAAGAATCGTGATCTATTGCTTGCCATGAACGACAAGCTCAACCGCTTGATAGATAGAGAAGTGGGTAATGACGATGGCTCACATTTACCAGACATCAGCGGCGTTGACTGGGCCTTTGAGCGTTTTGATCCATGATACTTGCCTGTGATGCTTTTCGTTGCACCTTTGGGGTACTTATGGCTTTACGAGTCTTGGGGGGTGTATGCATTTTCAGGTGATGACAAAACCATCTGGGGCATTGTGTAATCTGAGATGCACCTATTGTTTTTATACGGAAAAAGAAAATCTGTACAATGGGCAAGCCCAATTTCGCATGGCCCCGGAATTACTCGAAAGTTTCGTTCGCCAATACATTGATTGCCAGGACACAGCTGAAGTGCAGTTTGCCTGGCAGGGTGGTGAACCCACCCTCCTGGGTGTCGACTATTTCGAATTGGTTGTGTCACTGCAACAAAAATATTCCGCTGGTATAAAGGTCACCAATACCATTCAGACTAACGGCACCCTGCTTACCGATGACTGGTGCAAGTTTTTCAAAAAGAACGATTTTCTAGTTGGACTAAGCATTGATGGCCCGCAGGAACTTCACGATAAATACCGGATCAAAGGAAACGGGACCCCGACATTTGATGCAGTAATGTCAGGGCTGGCATTACTGAAAAAGCACAAGGTTTCCTTTAACATTCTCACTGTCGTGAACGATCAGAATTCCCTTCAACCACTTGAAGTGTACAAGTTCCTTAAACGGATAGGAGACGGACATATACAGTTTATTCCGGCAGTGGAACGCTTACCTGAGGACACAGACGAAAATCTCGGATTGCACCTTGCCCTTCCACCATTCACTGGCGATGTAAACGGAAAACTCAGAATTACACCATGGAGCGTATTACCAGAGCGGCTGGCAGAGTTTTATATCAGTATCTTTGACCAGTGGCTGCGCAATGACGTGGGCACAGTTTTCGTGCAGTTTTTTGATGTAGCCCTGGGAAACTGGCTTGGCGCGGGTTCCGGACTCTGTCATTTTTCACCGACATGCGGCACTGGCGGTGCCTTGGAGTTTAATGGTGACCTGTACTCTTGCGACCATTATGTATATCCCCAGCACAATTTGGGAAACATCATGGAAACTCCTCTGCTGGAACTCATGGCCTCGGAGAAACAAGGAGGGTTTGGTAGTGCAAAACTGGAGAGTCTGCCAGAGTGTTGCAAAGTCTGTGAAGTTCTAACTGCCTGCCATGGTGACTGCCCCAAACACAGATTTGTTAGGACACCGGCGGAAGGACCCTGCGTAAGCTATCTCTGCAAGGCCTATAAGAGGATTTTCATCCACATGGCACCATACCTTAGTGTTATGGCTGACTTGTTACAATCGGGAAGACCAGCGCAGGATATAATGGAGATTCTGAAACAACACGAAATAGAGAAGCGTTCCGCGGCGCCAGGCAGAAATACATTATGCCCATGTGCAGTGGTAGAAAATACAAACGGTGCTGCGGGGCTTCATCAAAATAACAGGTCACTTTACACAAAGGGGACAGTAGTAATGTCGGAATCATTTGTGAAACAAAAACGTTGTTGCAGCAGAATCATTGCAATAATAATGGCATGTCTGTTTTTTGCCTCTCAAGGCAAGCGGAATCGAACACCACGGCATCAATCGAACAGGACCAAGAACTGGATATCGATAATCCCGGGTCAATCGCCAAGAGACTTGAGGAAGACAGCAAGCAAAAGGAATATCTTTTTCAGTTTCCGGGCCTGGACGGAGTCATGAAGCCGTGGTACGAGATGAAGGCTGAACTCGCCGAAAAACATGGATTAAGATTTGGATTATCGTACACAACACTCTACCAAAAGACGAACGACAATTTTGGGCCAAAGGATGAGGCTGCCAGCTTCGATTTCGATCTCAGCGGTACATGGACCTTTCTCGGCCGGAAAACCACATCGCCGACTATGCTTGGTTTTAATTTTTTCTGGCGCGATGACCTGGGCACCTCAATGACTCCCCAGCGTTTGTTCTCGCAGTACGGTGCCCTGTATTCAGGGGCTGCGCGTTACGACGAAGAGGATCCGGTTATCGGGGAGCTCTATATCCAACAGAAATTTAAAAATACCTTTGGGTTTCAAATTGGCAAGATTTTCCCGATTACTGCCTATGACTTTTTTGCTTTTAAAAATTTCCGGACAGATTTCATAGACTTTAATCATGTAACCAACGCAACCATCCCCCTGCCTGGAAATGGATTGGGCGGATTCATGGTCTATAGGCCACAACCTCACATGCTGCTGCGTTTAGGTGCCCATGACGCGAATGCTGATGTGCAGGAATCCGGTTTTGACACCTACGATGGTGAGCTGTTCACAATTCTTGAGGCTGGCATAGATACAGAATTATTGCCGAGGGCACCGAGCGGCGTTCCACAAGGCCATTTCCATGTCTCGCTTTGGCACCAGGATGAACGTGATGATGCCGGAGTTGATGATGGCTGGGGGATAGCCAGTACACTGTTGCAGCATTTCGGGCGTTTCACTCCCTATGTGCGCTACGGATACGCTGATGTCAATGCCGATGGTCCGACACCGGCTAAACATATGGTGAACGTTGGACTGGTTACCGACAGAGTTTTTGGGCAGAGTAATGATCGTGTTGGGCTCGGTTTTTCCTGGGCTGATCCAGCTGATAGCGATCTGGATGACCAGAGTGCAATTGACGCATATTATCGTGTGCAGGTGACGCCGGAGATCCAACTTGGGCCGACTTTAGAAGTCGTCATTAACCCGATACGCAACCCCGACGAAGGTACGGTTGTTGTCTACGGATTGCGAGCACGAGTGGCCTTTTAGGGGCGGACCTCTAGAGTCTGCAACAAATAATAGGTGATTGTTCAAGACCACAATTTTTTAATATCACTGGTCCTTTTCTAAAGAGAGCAGATAAGATCTTAGATTTTTGGGGCTGTTTGTTAAGCCCAGTTTCTGGCGAAGTCTCTTGCGGTGAAAATCAACGCCACTCACAGAGATACCGAGCACATCTGCGATTTCCTTGCTCGTTCTGCCGCTCCGAACCATATTGGCAACTTCAATCTCCTGTGGGGTGAGCAGCATTGTCAAGGCGCTTAGGCTGCGAAGAAAAGGAGAGATGATATCTCTGAGGTTCATGTCAACGACCTCAATTAAGGTTTGCTGTTTTTCAGTCAGCCTTCCTTGCAGGAGTCTTTCCACATAGGGGAGAACGAGCCGGTCAACATTTGTGTAAATGGTCTCTTCAATCCTGGTTTTATCTTCGTCACGCTGCCGCAGCAATACTCGTAAGGCGATATTGGTTTCTTCAAGACGCTCCCGCTCAGCTAATAGTTCAACTTCTTTGGCCTCCAACGCTTCTTGTATTTCAATTATCGGGGTGATATTCTCGTGGGTAACAATCACCCGGCTGAGTTTCTCACCACGAAAGGGGACCACCCTTACGGCGTACCATCTTTTCTGGTCGGGAGAATGACACGGGTAATGGGTTAGAAACTCGTCACTTTCTCCAGCGATAACCTGACGAATACCTTTTGCAACTTGCCCGGCCTCGTTATCCTTGTCATCGCTTGCAACCTCACAGATGGAAAAGTAGTTCACGCCAACGCTATCAAAAGATTCTTTCATACCATTATCACGGCCATAATTCTGCCAGGCCCTGTTCGTTTCCACGATTTGGCCATGTTCATCCAGGATAGCAACATGGGCTGATAGCGAGTCGATGATGACCTTATAGAGATTAGGTTCCAACATTTGTGCTCCTTGTAATGATATTATTTACTATCAACTATCTATTGATTGCCAGCCATTGTGTCAAGGGAATTGTTGTGAGTGAGAGAGGGATGAGATGCAACTGTATTTCGTCTACTTAGTCTCGAAAGGAAAAAAGGTGGTGGTTGGAGGTGTCGGGATTATTGTGAGATCACCCCACACCAATTGCATTAACCAGGACCTTCGCTTGGCTCAGTCCGGTTATGCTCCCAGTTAATAGTGCTATAAAGAAGATACGACCATTTTTCTAAGGCTCCGATTTTACCTTAATACTTTTGCTATTAAGGGCGAAGGGCCTGCTCCCTGGTCTACACATTGCACGAGATGACGATACTTATTACCGGGATGAAGTGGACAAAGGCAACGGTTTTTGAGAAGCAAGGTCCTGTATAATATTTGGTGCGCATAGAGGCCCAGCATGGCCTTTGTTGGCCGTCAACTCTGCTAAGGCTAGTGCAGCGTGGTTTTTTTCAAAATAAGTTTTTGGCTCAATAGTCCAGCCAGCGGCAACCCGCTTTTCTTCTCTTTTCATTGTCCAATAGATATATCGACCAACTACGGGGGCCACCAGTCGAGGTTGCCAGCCCAAGGTGGTGTAGATATCCCTCAGAAGATCGGCAAGTTGAAGATGTAGAACCTTGTCATGCCGGCACCATTTTTTCATGGCCCAGACTGCACCTGCATACATGGTGCGCAACGGTTTGACATCTATGAGGTAGCGGTTTCGTATCCGATTATCCGGATGGGATTGGTAACGCTGCCAGCCCTTGAGGATAGTCCGGATAAGACGGGAGAGGCTGGGGCCATTGACCTTGAAGTCCCGTTCAAATGCATTTACCAGTATCTTTTCTTCTGCGCCTGCCGGGATATGCGGGTGGCGATGGTTGAAACGGAACTGACCATGGCTGTCGGAAACCTTAAACTCTTCAGGCGGCAATAAAGCACCGCTTTCCTTTAACTCGGCATAGAGGGGGGTCCCTTGATTGGCTGTGTAAAGCATGAACTGGTGGAAATCGGTTGCATGTGAGACTGCATAGTCGATGACCTGATCGATATTTTCCGGAGTATGTTCCTCCAAACCGATGATCGATGAGCCGAGAACCCGAATACCATGGTCCTGCAACTCTGTGATCAGTGATCTTGTTTCAATGCCCTCAAGTTTTGCATACTGGCTTTGTTTTCCCTCGAGGCCCATCCATACCCAGGAAATACCGAGAGCGACAAGTTGGTCAATCCGATAGGAGCGTAGAACCTTGGCTGAACTAAAGACATAGAGGGCCCAGCTCTTCTTATGTTCTTTCATCTGTTCGAGCAGACTTAAGGCCCTTTTTTGATGGAGGAGAAAGTTTTCATCAAGAATAAAAAAGGAGTTTACTTTGAGTTTTTCTTCAAGATCAGCCATTACGCCATAGAGTTCTTCCCCACTTTCAAAAAAATTCTTGAATTTTCCCTTACCGCCAAACAGGGCAGAGGTTGAGCAAAAATTGCACCCCATGGGGCAGCCAACCGAGGGTACTACGATAGCAGCAGTATCACCTGGCTTATCAGACAGATTCTGGCCGAGAATCCTTGCGCCAAAGGCCGAAGCCACGGCCGGATGCTTTACCGGTTTGGACATGTCCTGTCCCAGATATTGACGGAACCACTCTATACCGTCCCCCCGGACGATATGATCAGTCTGGATTATATCATCGATCCCATCCATATTGCTGATATGTCCGCCGACCACAATGGTTGCATCCGGCTGATAGGTGCGTATTAATTCGCACATTTTCTTCACCTTGTTCACATTGGGAATAATGGAACTGATGCCTATAATATTATAGTGGTTGGAACGAATGGTATCGATGAAACGTTGCAGGTCCGGAAAGTCCAGAAGAGTGCAGGGTGCTTCGATGTTTTCCTTGATCATCAACAAACCAAATGATCGGTGAAACATGCGCAGAGAGAAAACCCCCTGTACGCGGGTGACTTGATTATGGTACAGTTCCATCGGATTAATTGCGCTGCTGCCATATTCATCGTCCTGGGCATATGGACCAAAAACACTGGTCAATAAAACCCGTGCTTTAGAACCGAGATGATGGACGGGGTGACTGTTTACCATTGGCATACCTCTATAAATGAAAGAATGAAAAAAGAGAGTTAGGGGTAGAGTAACTCATTAATTTGACGGAAGATAGTCAGGGGAGACAAATGACAATTCTTTTACAAAACAGCAGAAAGTAATGAAGCATTCCATCTGGTTTCTCCATCCTATCGCTATCTTTGTCTATTCCATAATTGCCCTCGGCCTTTCTCTTTTTTTGTATATTTACTGGTATGTTGAGGTCAGTTCCGGCCTCAAGGCCGTCATTGAAAAGACCAATCTTGATCCGAATCAGTTCGAATCCTGGCAGACCTGGGTGGTTATCATGGTCCTGTCGATTCTGGTCGGGATCATCCTGCTTGGCATCTTCATTATCTTTATCTATCAGCGAAAAACCCTGGCCCTCTATCGGTCACAGTACAATTTTATCAACAGCTTCACCCATGAGTTGAAGACTCCGACGACATCCCTCCGGCTCTACCTGGAGACCTTCATCAAGCATGAACTGCCAAGAGACAAGCAGTTGAAGTATCTGGAGTATATGCTGGCGGATGTAGGACGGCTTTCCGATAACATTAACGGCATCCTCCATCTGGCTCGGATCGAAGCCAAGATTTTTAGCGGAGAGGTAATCGTTGTTGATCTTGTTGAAGAGGTAAAGGAATTTTGTCGAAAGAATCGACAATTATTTCGAGGCAGTGAAATCGTCATGCAGCAGCAGCCCCAAAACTGTTATTATTCTGAGATTAACCAACCACTTTTTCAGATGCTGCTGATGAACCTTCTGTCCAATGGGATCAGACACAATGAAAACCATTGTCCACGGATTACCATTACCTTCAGTCAAACGGAAAAATATGTGTTGATCTGTTTTGCCGATAACGGGATAGGTTTTGACAAATCCCAGAGCAAGAAGATCTTCCAGAAATTTTTTCAAATCGAGCGAGCGGACTCACATCATGTAGGGGGAACCGGCCTGGGCCTCTATATGGTCGAACAGGTGGCCAGGTTTCACAAAGGTAAGATAACCGCCCAGAGCGACGGGATTGGAAAAGGGGCACAATTCACCCTTTCTTTACCTGGGCAGGATTCCACTCTTATTGGAACAAGAGGAAGCGAGTGAATGCAATGGTCAAAAAGCGCATCTTAATTATAGAAGACGACCCCCATATCGCCGAAGGCATCGAGCTTAACCTGAGCCTGCAGGGCCATGAGGTGAAGGTCGCGCAGAACGGCATCGAAGGCCTGGAGTCCTGGAAGCAGTGGTGCCCACATTTGATTGTGCTTGACCTGATGCTACCGGGCATCGACGGCATGAAGATTCTGAAAAATATTCGCCTGGAGGATGAACGACTCCCCATCCTCATTCTGTCAGCCAAGGTGGATACTGCCGATAGAGTCGATGGGTTTCTCGTTGGAGTCGATGATTATATGACCAAACCCTTCAGTCTCGAAGAATTCCTGCTACGAGTCAACCGCCTCTTGACCCGGGATCAGTGGCAGCGGGAACAGGACGATTCCCTGAGAACACATTCGAAGAAACAGAACTTGTACCACTTTGGCGCCAATACCATCGATTTTTCCAGCGGTCAGGCCGAGTGTTGCGCAGGTACCATCCAATTGACTGAGCAGGAAATCAAATTACTCAAACTCTTTATCGTCAACAAAGGAACCCCCCTGTCGCGCAGCAGATTACTGGAAATCGGATGGGGCTATAACAAGGGGACATCGACCCGCACTGTCGATAACTACATTGTCCGTTTCCGGCGCTATTTCGAGGAACATCCCAAAAAACCCAAATACTTTAAAAGCAGACGCTCTCTAGGGTATGTGTTTGATCACGACTAAATTCGATGGTGTCATGGGCTACATTGCACAATAATTAAGGAGATAGTCATTATATCTGCTCATATTATGTGCCAAAAAGGTTTTATTGAAATGCGCCTTTCTCTTATAGAACCCTGACTCACACCCTTCATGAGCTTCTGACTCATTTTTTAGATGAAGTTGGCCCTCTGTTGTTTCTTCCTTGTACAGTCATGGGTTTCAGGGACAAAACACAATTTCTTCAGCTTATTCTAGTATTCTTTATAGTCTTAGATTTACGGTATTTAATGTTATGTGGCATTGTCTCTCGCCTCTGAAGCTGACAATTTTTTTATGGCTCTGTGTCTGAGATGTTCTGGAACATCTTTTAGCGTAGAGCTAACTTACAGCCGAGCTGTCCAGCTATCACCGGTCCATACAGTTCACTTCATAAGCCTCTGGGACTTCAGCTAGCGTCGCTTAAAGATTACACCCCTGGTAAATTCCAGTCACTGCCATCCTGGTATTCTTCTATTACATTAATAGATTGAAAATTGGAAAAGGAGGATACCTGCTGACGAAGACTGTTCCCTACAACCCCAATCGCATTATCAATAAGATCTTTGCGGAATCCCACTTCTGCCAAATCAAAGGTAAACTCGGCCGTAATAAGGCGGGCAATTATCTTTCCAAGCGTAACCCTTGTTCGCTGCAGAGATTCTATATCCAGATGCAGGTCCAGAGTCTGTTTGTAAAAGACTGCTATTTTCCCTGTCAGGTCAAACTGACTCAAAAAGGTATAGAGATTTGTTTCTTTTTTCTTTTTCATTTCCTTGAGAACCGTGTCGGCTATCTGGCTATACATGACATCGTTAGAACCCTCAAAAATTTGAAACGGTCGACTGTCCGCAACTGCTCTTCCTGCAATTTGGTCTCTTCGATACCCTTTTGCTCCCGTTAACTGTAAGAGTGACTGGGCGGCGTCATGCATCATATCGGTTACTACTGCTTTGGTCGAATTCGCTTGCAACCCAAAGGAGGTAAGATTTTCACTCACACTGGACACCCGTGAGGTATAGTAGCATATGGCCGAGGTTATAGTATACCAGGCCTGAAGTTGTGAAATTCTATGCTGGACCTGGTCGTACCCCAGCAGTTTTTTGCCGCTTACGGTGCGCTGCCGGCAGTGCATTATGGCTTCATCCAGCATTCGCTTAATAAATCCCAGGCCGATACCGGAAAGTCTCAGCCGGCTGCGATGCAGCAGGTCCATCATCAACTTGACACCACTTGTCTGGGGAATCAATCTTGATGTGCCGGGAACGCAGACGTCTATCTTGTTCAGGCCATAGGGGATCAGAAACAGGCCCAGTTTGTGATAGTACTCTTCTACTTCTATTTTTTGCCCGGGCTGTGCTTTTTCAACAATGAACAAATTGATATCACGCGACAGGCTTTTGTTCTTCTTCTCTTTACGGGCGGTAACCAGCCAAAAATCAGCCAACCCTGTCAATCCGCCCCAGTGCTTCGAGCCTTTCAGCGAGAAACAATTATCAGATTCGTTAAAGGATGTCTGCATGCCAAGCGCGTCAGTACCGAAATCCGGCTCAGTTATCATTAGACCGCCCAGAGATACAGTCTTTAGAAACGATTTAAAGATATGGCACTTAGCTTCTTCCTGTCCATATTTACCAACCGGCTCTAGGAACAGGGAACCGCTAATCCCCATCATTAAACCGACAGCAATAGACTCGTAGGCTGTCGCCTCCAGTAAAGAAAGACAATCAGCAGGCTTATCACCACGGCCTCCATATTCAGTGGGGATAAAAATTGAAAGGGGGTTTGAAGCCAGAATCTTATTCAAAAGATTTCGAGGCAAACCCTCCATGTGATTAACTGTCTCAATCTCAGGAAATCGGGTGAGATTATCTCTAAGATTTTTTTGAAATTCGGCAATAAACATTTCATTATTTAAGGGGGTCATATGGCAATTCTCTTCTTCTAGGGAGTAGAATGGATGCACGGCCGTTACACGTTACAATATAGAGTCAATCTTCAGGGGTTCAGTACTTAAACTAGTACCCTTCGGAAATTTTGCAAATATTGGATTTAAATCCAGGGTAGCACTGAAGATGTCGGAGAAAAAGGAACGAAAGCAGATTAAGAAAATCCGCCGGCATATCGAGTGAACAGGGGGGTGAGGTCAGACGTCAATAGTGGAGAACAAACCTTTCTTCTTTCCTCAGCTCTGAGTAATAGTTCTGTTCAAACGCTATCGGAGAAATATATCCCAGTTTTTTCTCTTTTGCAGAAGGCCGGAGTGTGACCAGAGAAATTCCTTTGATACTAGTGTTGTTCAGAATTATTTCAGACATAGTCCCGAAGAATCAATAATCTCAAATGCTCCTTTAATCGACAATTTAATTGGAAATAACCTCTGATTTTCAGGAGTGCCAGAATACTTCTTTATGGGCTTTTTTTGGTGCATGACCAAGTTCAAACTGATCAGGAATAATCATAAAAGCGAACAATTTTTTCAACGGACAAGGTTATAGGTTGTCATGAAAATTTGGTTCTTGCAAAGCTGAGGTTAATCCAAAGGATTGTCCAGACAATCTTTGGGAAAATAGATCGAGTTTGCTAATCTTACTGGAAAAATCCGCAGGTTCGATCGTAAGATATTTTTACTTTTGAGCTCTGAGTGAGCTGTCGTTCACAGCAATAGACCTATCTGTGTAGCGACAAAGATTTTCTGGAATTAGTGTGCCACGATAAAAGTTGATAGGCATTCTGGCTTATGAGAACCAGAACTTCACAGGAAACACCCTAAGTTGGAGTATAATGCAACATTGATTAGCTTCGTTGTGGCAATGTTCACTTTCAGTGATCAGTCGTTGAGAGCACCTTCTCAGGAACAATCTTAAAGATGATATCTGCCTCTCAACCGAGGATTACCGCGTGATACATTTTCTCACAGAAATCCTGGTTGAATCAAAATTATCAGGAGGTGCCTTTTCAATATAGTTGCATCTCAGACTTTATTGAACATCAATAATATGCAATCTCACTATTTGATCGGTTTCGACGTTTCTTATGTTTCCAATAAGCACCTAGTTTTACAATATGAAACCTGACTATTTCCATGTAATTAATCAAGCGTGATTTCATTCAAAACGTCAATGAGCCTTCTGATTCATTGTTGCTACTCATTGTCTGACTTTCGACTTATTTCCTGTAAATTGATGAGAATTTGTAGTTCATTTTTTTCTGATTTCTATCGCAAAATATGATCAAAATTACTGGACGGTTATTTTATGACAAACAACGACAGCAGGCAGCGTTAACCGCTAACTATGAATAATTGATTCCCAATGGTTGTGGCTTTACTTCAGCACAAATAGAAGTATTACTCTTTTTTCGTAGTGTCTTGTTTTTCAAGCGGCTATTCTATACATTACTCGAAGTGACCTTCTCGTCAGAGAATTACTCATTTGACAGTGATGGTTTATTTATAAATCTTACTATAATAGGGTTTTTCTTCGCGGCTTCGATCATTCCAGCTCTTCCTGGCCGATTGCCCGGTACAGGACAGCTTTGGCAATTTTATAGTCGTACAGTGCATTATAGTAATTGGTTATTGTCTCGGTTTCCAGGGTTTGCGCCACCAGCACATCGGTTGCGGTGGAAACCTGCTCTTTGAAGCGTTCTTCGGTGATCCACAAATTTTCTTTGGCCTGTTCGATCGCTTTTTCTATGGTGATCATATTTTTTGCGGATTCAATAGTTTTGAGATACGCCTGTTTAACTTCAAGGTCGATATTATCCAAAATTTCTTCTTTGCGGGATTTGACCTGGGATAGACGGCTCAGCTTTTCCCTGACTCCATAGGAGGTGCGGCCCCATTCCCAGAAATTCCAGGAAGCAGCCACCCTGATATCCCAGAATTCGCTGTCGCCGATCCCTTCACCGCCATCTGCATCCCAGCTGGTACCTCGGTGAGTCCAGGTGCCAATGAGGTCAACCGAAGGAAAATAATCCTTTTCAGACAAATTATAGTCTTTTTGGGCGATTTGGAACTCTAGTTCTGCCACTTCAATTTCCAGCCGGTTGGTCTTGGCCTCAGTCAGGCAGTAATCGATATCGTACACAAAGGGTTTGTAATTAAGGACTTCCATAATGGCCACCGGGGCATTTATCGGCCTGCGCAGCAGAGAATTGAATTGGGATTTGGCGATTTCCATGTTGTTTTGGGCGGTAACCAATCGTTGCCGGGCATTGGCCAATTGCACCTGGCTTTGCAGCAGATCGTTTAACGGGCTCATGTCGACCTTATGCATATTTTCAACCACCTCTTTTTGGGCGGCAATCTGCCTAACGGTATCCCGGGCCACATTTACCAATTTTTGAGTCTTTAATATTGAATAATAGGCATTTTTGGCATCCAAAATGACATCCTGGCGGGTGATTCTTTTGGAAAGCTCAGCAGCATCCAGCCCCAATCTGGCAATTTTATACCGATTTATCAGTTCAAAACCGCTAAAAATGGGTTGGCTGAAGGAAGTGATAAAATTGTACTCATCATCAGGGTTTGTCAGGACGTCTACGATTTCACCGTTCTGTGTGCCCAAAGCTTGTGTCGTCGGTTTATCACGATGGATATACTCGTATTTGGCATTTAAAGTAGGCAGAAATTCTGTAGCCCGTGCTTTTTGGTTCTCCTGGGCAGCGACTACTTCGTCTTGGGATTGCTGCAGGCGCAGGTTGGCCTTGATAGCAGCTTCGATGGTTTGCGAAAGAGTGAATTTTTCGGCAAAGTCTTGGGCATAATTAAGAATCGGATGTGAAAGGATCATCCCTGATACAACAGTAAAAATCAGATTCCGTAATGTTAACATAATTAGAACTTTTTGAAAAAGTCTTAAGGTGCTAAAATTATTAAGTTTGAGAAAAACCGTGTCAATGGAATCAGACAGTTTAATATTATTTATGTATTCAAAGATTAAAGTGTTTTTTATTGTATAATTATATGATGTGTATGCAATTACCATTAATCGAAAAACAGGTGTTTGTCCACTGAAGAGCATCATTCCGTCGGATCAAGCTAGTGGTCAAATTCCACACCCTATCAAATTTATTAATCATCTTCCTCTTGACGACGTCTATCTTGATATCGAATTTTAATGTTGATCTGGTTATCAAATGGTTCGGTGAAAAGTCCAATACAAATATGGCCAAGCACCATACGTATACATTTCTTCTGACGCTTTCCCCTTACTTGAAATAGTCAAAGTGGTATCCAATTCCCAGGTCAATTCCATAATTCCAGCTTGACGAGAGCCTTCCCCTAAGCACGCTATTTCGCTTCAGACACGCTATTTCGCTTTTTTTATCCATTTGTTCTTCTGCCATAAGCTACCCGTTATATCTTCAATATACATATATTAAAGTTGGTTATGATTTTTTCAAAAAAAACTTTAAAACGGAATGATAGTTGCATATTATAAAATAAATTGCGTATCACTATTCGCTACTTTATCTATCAAATTGCATTTGAGAACAGGATGGATGCCTTGATTTCAGCTAGTGAATTGACACCGCAAATAGATATAGTTACTGTTTATTGGGCTTCTGGGAGACACACCAAGCCATGGAAGCTCATTTTAAGCATAAAGAATTCTCTGTGCTAGTCGATGCGGATAAGGTTCTTGCTGAGGGGCTTGGAATGCGCAGGTGTGCAACTCTATTCATAGGCAGTTAAGAGTTCGTCATACAGAGAATTTCCAACACCCAGCCAAAAACAAATGCTGGATAGACAATATCAAATCGACCGTTTTAATCTTGTGTGCTTTTTAACAGGAGCATTCAAGCTGAAAAATATACTGAATACGTCCAAAAAGTAAAAGCGATATGAATTTAACTGGCCGCAAATTTCCTGTTTCCTACTGCTTGGTGTTCTGGGTGAGAACTGTATCTGCTGACTCGGCAATATGAAGGTTAGGACAGTTAGGACAAACAACCTTCCAACGGCGGTAAACACTTTTTCAACATTCGTGATGAGGGAACCTCATGGCACAATTTATTGCAAGAATTGTCGAACCGGTCATTGAAGACCCAGTTATCGATATTCTTGCAGTGCCGGTGCAAGAGAGCTCCGGTGGGGGCCTTTTACCGAGGTTCAATTTAGGGCCCCTGGGCATTTTTGGACGCCCTCATCCGCGAAATACCGAGGTACCATTAGAAGAAAAATTTTCCATAGGATCAGATAAAGGTGAACATGCCACAGGTCCTGGTCCTGAGATTCAACCAGACTATTTAAGCTTCCCACTAAATTCTGGCAGCACGGATGCCACCAACTCGGGGTGGGTGGGGCTAGCATCTTCCAGACCACCGGGATCTTCCAGTGACCAATTCTCATCGTTGAACAGCGCCACACAGAACAGTGAAGATACAGAGGAGGATCTGGTCGATCATAACGAAGAATCCCAACCTGATACCGTGCCAGATACGACCATATTCACCACCCCGGGCGACGACATAATTGATGTGCAGTTCGTATTTCCTGAAGACATCCAAACCGAACCCGTCACTCACCTAGGTACCACCCAAAGGGGCAACGTGTTGATCGGCAACGGGGGGGACGATACCATCTCCGGTGATGGCGGCGACGATATTTTAATCGGCTGGGTCGGCAATGACGCCCTCAACGGCGGAGGCGGCAACGATTTTTTGATCGGCGGGGCCGACAATGACGAACTCACCGGCGGCGACGGCAGCGACCAACTCATAGGCGGCCATGGGGCGGACCGCTTTGTATTTAATAATGCCGCTGAATCGCCCGTACAAACACCCGACCTGGTGTTCGATTTTAATGCAGCTCAGGGTGATAAGATTGATGTTTCCGGTATCGACGCCATCAGCGGCACCATCGACAATGACGAATTCATTTTCGTCGGCGACAACGCATTCAGCGGCAATGCCGGAGAGTTACATTTAAACCAAAACCTCGCGAACGACCTGCTTGAAGGCGATGTTAATGGCGATGGTACAGCAGATTTTACCATCGAACTGCTGGGGGTCTCTTCTCTTTCTGGAGATGACATCATGGGCCTGGTTTGAGGTGATTAAAGGGGGTTAGATTATGGCACAAGAACGGATCTTTAAATTTTGGCACTATGCTGACAATGTTAGTGATAGTCTCTTTCCTAAAGTGATTCTCGAAGGGACAGATACTGATGGTTTATCTACTGTGGCCGGCGAGTTCCCACTGGAGGTAGGTGAAAAAGCCTTCGCTGGAGTTCGCGCCCTTATTTACGCTGGCACGGATGGCGAAGACGGTGCGTTCTTTCTTGATTTGCTCGATGGAACCACTGGTTATTTTAGCGATAGCCAGGACCTTTCAGTGGGTGACAACCTTCCGCTTAAACAATTTACAGAGGAACCATTACCGTTGGATCCCGATGTACTCCAGCTGTCAATCAATGCCCTTCCAGACCAGCAGGACGAGGGCGACGTCGGCACGACCGCCTTTGACTTCGAGGTGACGCGCGAGGGCGGCGACATCAGCCAGGAGCTCACGGTGGACTACCGGGTGCGGGGCTTCGGCGAAGATCCGGCCACAGTTGGAGAGGGCGAGGATATCCTCTCCGACAGCACCGACCAGGTGACGTTTGCAG
>Ga0209692_10001943_pt1 | contig 25003 bp, 18 predicted proteins | sample tdDd472_FD_187129 | JGI IMG/M metagenome (GOLD analysis project Ga0209692, IMG submission 187129) | Marine sediment microbial communities from the Atlantic coast under amendment with organic carbon and nitrate - tdDd47.2 (SPAdes)... | ecosystem: Environmental > Aquatic > Marine > Coastal >... | reverse complement strand
ACAACAATGTTAAAACCACTACCACCGGAAGTACAATCCACATATTCCAATTCAGGCCGATTAAAAGATATGCCCCGGCAAAAGCTGCAATTAATCCTAACACAATCATGTAAATCGTTTTGCCAATACCCTGAATGGTTGAAGGTAATTTAGGTGTTCCGGATATCACATTGTTCATTCCTACAAATGCTGCAATGGTAGCAACACTAAGTAGTGGTACCCATACCCATCCGGCATTTTGAAGTCCTGACAGGCCTTCGCCGAACACCATGTTTCCATCGGCACCTAAGGCACCAAAAAGTGAAAAACCAATAATCCATGGTATTGTTTTTTGCATTACACCAACCCCAAGATTACCAATCCCGGCGTTTAGCCCAAGTGAGGTTCCCTGCATACGCTTAGGGAAAAAGAAGCTTATGTTGCTCATGGATGATGAAAAGTTGCCACCACCAAAACCTGAAAGCGCTGCGTAAACCGCGAAAGTCATGTAGGAGGTATTTACATCTTGCAATGAAAAACCTACACCAATAGCCGGAATGAGAAGGAGTAGGGTTGTAAGGAAGATCACATTTCTGCCACCTCCAAGTGCTATTAAAAAGGAGTTGGGTATGCGGAGTGTTGCACCGGCAAGCCCTGCAATAGCCGGTAAAGTATAATACAGGCTGTTGATTTCTTTGAGTTTTTCAGCAACTTGTGCCGGGTTCATATCTGCCGTTATCATCCCAAAGTTAAAACCGAAGGCTTTCAATTTCGTGGCAATAATGCTCCACATTATCCACACAGCAAAAGCCAGTAGCAATGCCGGGATAGAAATCCAAAGATTTTTGGTAGCAATTTTTTTCCCTGTTGATTTCCAAAAATCCGGGTCTTCAACATTCCAAACCGATAAATTTATTTTTGTCATAACTACTCTATTTAGATTAGGTTATTTCACTCTATTTAGTATGCTTTATCCTTTATGTCAGACTATTCAAAGCTATCAATAAATGCATCTTTAGGTTCTTTCAGCATAACAAAACAATATAAAAGACTGATTAATGCACCTCCTGAAAGCATAAATAAGAAAGACTTGTCATCCATAAAATTGTACAAAAACAAATAGGTTACAGCTCCAACATTACCAAAGGCACCTGCCATTCCCGCAATCCTTCCGGTCATTTCCTTTTTAATAGACGGGATCATGGCGAAGGTTGCTCCTTCAGCACCCTGCACAAAAAAAGAAGCGAACATGGTAATTGCAATTGAAACAACAAGCCATGTAATTGTATTATATTGCGGTAGTAAGGTAACTTCTCCATCGATGCCTACCGACCCATATTTTGAAATAATCGCCATTAAGAAAAAGCCAATTGTAATACCAGACATATAAAACAACATGGTTTTTTTACGGCTACCCATTTTATCAGAAAGCAAGCCTCCTAATGGGCGTGCAACCAAATTCATAAAAGCAAATGAACCGGCAACAGCACCTGCCATTGTTAAGGTCATTATTTGGGAGCCATCATCATACAGCAAATTACTAAACACTTCATAAAAGAACATGGGAAGCATTGAAACGATGGCAAGTTCAGCTCCAAAATTTGCAAAATAAGTAGTGTTCAGTGCCCCGACGCTGCCGAATGGAAATTTCTCTTTTTCCGGGACACCGGCTTTAAGGCGTGGAAGGTTGGCTTTTAAAATCCTTACAATATCAGCTAAATATACAACACCAAGTATAATCCATGCAATCCAAACTTGTGACCAGCTAATCATATTTACATTATTAATCATTTGCTTATGCAAAACATATACAACTAACCCAAGTGCACCATACAATGGCAATTCCCACACGATATACTGCCCCAAATCAATATAGGAAGAAACAGGCATTGCACCACCTTTCTTCTTTTTAATGGTAGGCTCATATCCTTCAGGGTAATCTGTAACTATAAAAAAATAAATTATGCCATACACCGCTGTAATAATACTTGTTATGGCTAAAGACCAGCGCCAGTCACCACCTAAAAGATTAACGGCTATAAAAGGAACCATTGCTGCCGCAGCTGCTGACCCAAAGTTTCCCCAGCCGGCATAAAACCCTTCTGCTCTTCCAATGTATTTTGGTGTAAACCAGTTAGCAGTCATTTTAATACCAATAACAAAACCGGCACCAATGGCACCAAGTGCTAACCTGGATAAAATTAATTGGGTTAAATCATCGCCAAAGGCAAACGTTAAGCCCGGAATTACCATAATTACCATTAATCCGGCAAATATTTTTCTTGGTCCGTACTTATCAATTAAACCACCCACTAATATACGTGCAGGAATTGTTAACGCGACATTAGTAACCAGCAGGGCTTTTACATTTGATTTTGAAAGCCAGTCGAACTGTTCTATCATTTTTGAAAGAACACCCGCCATATTAAACCATACAACAAAGGTTAGGAAAAATGCAAACCAAGTAAGGTGTAAGATCCTGATACTTGGATTTTTAAAATCTATTAAAGAAGGAGCTTGGTGAGCCATAGTTTAAATCTTATAATTTGTTAGAAAATTTTGAATCAATCATTAATTATTTTTTGACCGTACACCGTTCACCAGTTTCCGTGAGGACCTGATTTTCCTGCGATTCCAGTTCCAAATCACATACTGGTGATTTCTGAAGAAATAGGTAAAGGGATATACAAGGAGGTGCATGAGGCGTGTAAAAGGAATCATTCCAATAAAAATGAAGGCAGAGATAATATGAATTTTTACCGATAATGGTAAAGTAGACACGGATGTAATATCAGGATTAAATAAAATCAATGACTTGAGATAAGGTGTTAGGACAGCAGGAAACCAGGCAGATCCCCACCTGGCAAAATAGGCTACCCACAATCCCGATATCACCTGGGTTAACAACATGATGTAAACAAACACATCCATCTTGCTTGTAACTGCCACCAATCTTTTATGCCAAACCCTTCGAAGCACGAGCATTGCAAGCCCGAAAAGAGCCAATAAGCCAAAGCCCAAAGCCACTACTTCGAGGATAAACAATCGCAAGGGAATGCTGGTAAATATTACTACACTTTTCGGAAACAAGAATGCAACCAGGTGGCCAAAAAACAGGAAAATAATACCCCAGTGAAAAGGCCGGCTTCCATAGAATAAATCCCTGCCTTCTAGAAACTGAGACGATAGCGAGGATACGGTAAATCCAAAGTACTTATACCTGAAGATTGTGCCAGCCAGCATAATAACCATTGCCGCGTATGGCAAACCGATAAAAAAGAAATAGTTGCTCATGATCAAGATCTTTTTTGTTTACAATTTGAGCTACAAACTGTCATTTTTGGTGAGGGCATCAAAAATTCATTTTTGCCTGAAAATGCTTCATCAGCGAAGGCAAATGCTGCAAGTCCTTCTCCAGGAAAATCGTGCTGAAGCATTTTAAGTAATACTTCAAGCAAACCTTTGTAGTAATTATTGATATTGTTAAATTTTGTGAGCATAAAACGGACAGCAGGAATTAGAATGATAAAGCCCAACTCTCTGGCAAAATCTTGATCAGCAGTCTGTGCAAGGAGGGTCAAAACATTGGGCACATGGTCGGCCAATTCACTGCCACAGTCAACACCAGCATTTTTATGTTCATTTTGAAGATTAACCAGCAGTTGCGCCCTTTTATAATCTTCACCAAACATAACATACCCAATGTCGAGGTAGCATATAGCCTGAACATCGAAAGTTTTCATAAAGTATTCCTGCTGCTGTTTGGTGCTAAGCTTTTCGATGGCAGTAATAAATACAACCAGCTTTTCTGCTTGCTCTGGCATTTGCTTGTCGATGCCTTTTAAAAATTCTTTTGCCCGTGGTACCAGGTTTTCATCAGGATACCTGAATAGATCTGCAAAGTGTTTATAATGATTTAATATGTTCATTTACATTAAGGTTATATGCTACAAAAAATAGTTTTTACTTCCCGTGTAGTGGTAATAATTTCATTTTATTCCTATCGTTTATAATCCCCTCTCCGGAGGCTCGTTGAATCCAAACCCGGTATTTCCTTTTACATCAGCAGTACTCTCCAGCATTTCCATAGCTTCCTCACGGTGGGCAGGAGGAATAATAACACGTTGGTCGAACAAAGGCAACGATGTTAGCCTGAAGATGGCATCGGCAACCTCCTTATCCATAATCACATCCTTCATGGCCTTTTTTGATTCTTCTTCAGGAAGATCACCGACAGTTTCAGCCCGGCGATGAAGGCGCACTGCCATTAATTTTTTGAGCACCCTTTTAATCACTTCTTCGTTGCCGACACTAAACAGGCTGGCCAGGTAACTTATGGGAAGGCGCGATTTTTCGATGGCTCCCCAAAAAGTTTCACTGGTAGTTTCGTAAGTACCATCTTCGTCAACAAAAGCCATGGTTGGTAACAATGGTGGCACATAAAATAAATTTGGTAAGGTCCTGAACTCGGGATGCAATGGCAGGGCCAGTCCCCAATCTATTACAAATTTGTATACCGGCGATTTTTGTGCTGCTTCGATAGTTGAATCATGGACGCCATTTTTCCGGGCAGATGCTATTACTACCGGGTCGTTAGGATCCAAATAAATGCCGAGCTGCTTGTCAACTAATTCACTATCATTAGCTGCTGCTGCTGAATCAATTTTATCAGCATCGTATAGCATAACACCCAGGTACCTAATGCGTCCAACGCAGGAATGCATGCAGGCTGGTGACTGGCCCATCTCGATGCGTGGATAGCAAAGCAAACATTTTTCCGATTTACCGGTGTTCCAGTTGTAGTAGCTTTTCTTGTATGGACAAGCGGAAACACACATTCGCCAGGCTCGGCATTTATTTTGATTAATCAACACGATGCCATCTTCACCTCTTTTGTAGATCGCTCCGGAAGGACAAGCAGCTACACAGGCTGGATTCAGACAATGGTTGCACATCCTGGGTAAATAATGCATGGTCATCCGCTCCAGTTGAAACATGGCCTCTTGCTCAGCAGCCGACAGGTTTTTAAAGTTCACATCATTTTTAGCGTAGTCCTCTGATCCTGCCAGGTCATCATCCCAGTTAGGTCCCGATTTTGGGGTTATTGGTTTTCCGGTAATTATCGATACTGGCCTGGCAACAGGCTGGTCGTCGCCCTCTTCAGCTTCAAATAATTGCTCATACTGATAGGTCCAGGGTTCGTAGTAATCATCAAGGACAGGCATGTATGGATTGTGGAACATGCCATTCATTGCCTTAAGTTTTCTACCTCCTTTAAGTGAAATAGAATTTCCCTTTTTCTCCCAACCACCTTTATAAATTTCCTGGTCTTCCCATTTGCTGGGATATCCTGTGCCTGGTTTGGTTTCAACATTGTTCCACCACATGTACTCAGCGCCTTTTCTGTCGGTCCAAATATTTTTACAGGCAATTGAACAAGTGTGGCACCCGATGCATTTGTCGAGGTGAAACACCATTGCGATTTGTGATCTGATATCCATGATATTTACCTATTTTAAAATTCTACTTTGGTCATCTTTTGAACGAGCACATGGCTGTCGCGGTTTACTCCAACCGGGCCCCAATAATTAAAATGATAGGTAAACTGGCCATAGCCGCCCACCATCAGGTTTGGTTTAAGGTGTATCCTGTTTAAACTATTGTGTCCTCCGGCTCGCTTTCCTCCCCGAATTTGTGATTTGGGTATTGAGTAAGTCCGTTCAGGACTGTGATATATATAGCAAACACCCTTGGGGATGCGGACACTTACACATGCCCTGGTACAATATACTCCGTTATCGTTGTAAACTTCAACCCAATCGTTGTCTTTGATGTCCAGTTCAGCCGCATCTTCAATACTCATCCAGCAGGGCACCATGCCCCTCGAAAGCGTGAGCATTCTTAAAGTATCACCATAAGTGGAGTGGATGTGCCATTTTCCATGGGGTGTGAGCACATTGAGCAATTTAGCCTTACCCGAAGCAACAGTTTGTCGCAATTCACCATAAACATCAGGCTTTGGCGAAGGTTTGAAGGTGGGTAAATGCTCACCGAATTTAATGTAACCTTCATGGTCTAAATAAAAATGTTGACGTCCCGTAAGCGTACGCCATGGAACAAGGCGTTCTTTATTATAAGTAAATGCCGAATAGGCCCGTCCGTCGTTCATTAAGCCAGACCAAACAGGTGATTGGTTATAACGGTGTGGTTTGGCCTGAAGGTCTTTGTACCTTATGCGGACATCCTGGCTGCCTTCAGAAATATCACTTAACTTCAGGCCTGTTTTTTTCTCAGCCACTTTGTATGCACGATGGCTAAGTACGCCATTTGTAAGACTTGAAAGGTGAAGTATTGCGTTGGCAGCTTCTTCATCTTCATATAATGATGGGTATTTTTTGCCTTCCACTTCCTGCAAATGATCTTTATCATCTAGCATTTGATCATAAAAATCAGCACATTTATAGCTGTTGCCATGGGCACCAAGACCATTTCGAGCATTTGGGCCAAGGCTGATAAATTTGTCATAAATCTTAGTGTAATCGCGATCGACCAACACCATATTATGCATTGTTTTGCCAGGTATTGGTTCGCATTCACTTTTACTCCAGTCTTTAATGTCGTTTTGCGAAATTTCTCCGGCGCTATCGTGAGCAATAGGCACATTTACCAGATCCCTAACAGGTTCGGCAAAATGTTTCTTTGCAAATTCACTGGTTGCTTTGGCTATCTCACGGAAAATCATCCAGTCGCTTTTCGACTCCCATACTGGAGCTATGGCAGGTGAAAGAGGATGGATGAATGAATGCATATCTGTGCTGTTGAGGTCAGTTTTTTCGTACCATGAAGCAGCTGGTAAAACGATGTCGGAATAGAGTGCTGATGTGTCCATCCTGAAGTTCAGGTTAACAACTAAATCCATCTTCCCTTTTGGGCCCTTGCTATTGAATTTTATATCTTTAACAAACTGGTCGGCTACTTCATCGGCCACAGAGTTGTGGTGTGTACCCAAATAGTGGTTCATGAAAAATTCATGTCCTTTGGCGCTCGACATCAAGGCATTTCCTCTCCAGATATACCACACCCGTGGAAAATTAATCTCTTCATCTGGTTCTACTACTGAGTGTAGCAATTCCTTTGTTTTGAGTTTTTCAACAACGAAGTCTTTGATTTCATCATCGGTTTTTGCACCAGCTATTTCCGCATCTTTTACAATATCAAAGTTGCTCTTATTAAATTGGGGATAAAAAGGCATCCAGCCATTGCGCACTGCTTTTACAGTCATATCAGCCGAGTGCATTGATGATAATTCATTTTTGGGGACGGTATTGTAATCTGCCTGGTTGCCATCATAGCGCCACTGATCGGAATGGATATAATGCCAAATGGGAGATTGCTGAAGGCGGACTCCGTTTTGCCAGTCTTTGCCCGACATAATGTTTGCCCATGAATCGGTAGGAGCTAATTTCTCCTGGCCAACGTAATGATTCATGCCACCACCATTAACGCCAATACAGCCGGTAAGCATTAATGCCATAGTCCCGGCACGATAAATCAGGTTATTATGATACCAGTGGTTGATTCCTGCACCAATAATAATGCTGCATTTGCCATGGGTAGTTTCCGCTGTTCTGGCCCATTCACGGGCAAATTGGATTACTGTTTTCGGGCCAATACCGGTAAATATTTCCTGCCAGCCCGGTGTATAAGCAGATTCTTTATCATCATAGGTTTTTGGATAACTGCCATTCAGGCCGCGATCAACTCCATATTGTGCCATTATCAGATCATAAACCGTAGTAACATTTACCTCTCCGTTTATGGTCTCTATTTTTTTTACAGGAACACCTCTTTGCTCATGCTTATTCTTCCCATATTCAATAAACTCTACCTGAAGTATTTCATCACAATTGTTTAACAATGATAGTGCGGGATCGTAGCCTTTCCCTGTTTCAGGGTCTTCAAACTTCATGTTCCAGTTACCTTCTTTACCATCCCATCTATGCCCGGAACTTCCACCCGGACAAACCAGTTCGCCGCTTTCTGAATCAATATTAAGAAACTTCCAGTTTCCTTTTTCAATATCCTTGTATTTCGTTACTGTGTTGGCCCTGAGTAGCCTGCCCGGAATCAATTTTCCATTTTCCTTGTTTATCTCAACCAGAAAGGGGCTATCGGTATACTTTTTTGTATAATCAATAAAGTATGGTGTTTGCTTTTGAAAGTGATACTCTTTTAATATAACATGGGTAATAGCCATCCAAAACGCTCCGTCCTGTCCGGCATGAACCGGCACCCACTTATCAGCATATTTGGCCACCATATTAAAGTCGGGAGAAAAAACTACCGTTTTAGTGCCATTATGTCGCGATTCGGCAAAGAAGTGTACATCAGGGGTACGCGTCATGCCAAGGTTGGCTCCCATTACGGCAATAAACTTGGAGTTGTACCAGTCGGCACTTTCGGCAACGTCTGTCTGTTCGCCCCAAATTTCAGGGAAAGAGTTAGGTAGATCACAATACCAATCATAAAAGCTCAGGTTAACGCCTCCCATCAACTGTAGAAAGCGTGATCCTGCTGCATAGCTAAGCATCGACATGGCCGGAATTGGCGAAAAGCCTGTGATTCGGTCCGGGCCGTATTTTTTGACCGTATAAATATTTGCAGCTGCTATAATTTCTTTGGCTTCATCCCAACTGGCTCTTCTGAAACCTCCTTTGCCTCTTGCCGTCTGGTACCTTCTACGGGTTTCGGGATTATTTTGAATACTTTCCCATGCTTTTAAGGGGTCTCCCGTCTTAGCTTTCTCTTCGTTAAAAATATCCACCAAAGCACCACGGATCATTGGATACTTAACCCTGATCGGGCTGTATAAATACCACGAAAAAGAGATACCACGCTGGCAACCGCGAGGCTCATACGGCGGTAATGATTTTTCAAGCAAAGGGTAATCCATTGCCTGGGTTTCCCAAACCACAATACCATCTTTAACATGAATATTCCAACTGCAGCCACCAGTGCAATTTACTCCATGTGTGCTGCGAACAACTTTGTCGTGTTGCCATCTGTTTCTGTAAAGTTCCTCCCATTTTCTGGTGTTAGGAGAGATGAGGTCTTTTATCCAACTCATATAGAAATGTTTTGCTTAATTTGTTATAGAGGATTGCCTGCTCAAAATTTCGTAGTTGACGCTTTTTTTCTTGCGCCGAAAGAAAAGTGATGCGATGGCAACTAAAATCAATAGAAATACAATTATTCCGAAAAGGGTAAAAATATATCCAAAATCAGTAGGGTTTTGATTCGCCCGCTGGTCATTCACCGATTTCAGATAGGCTGTAATAGCGAATACTTCTTCTTCGGTCAGTGAATTTTTGCTGTATGTCTCACTCATGGTTGGAAACGGAGGGTTTTGTAAAATCGCAGACATGCCGGCGCCTCCCATCAATCCATAAGTTTCGGTTAGTTCCTTGGCCAATGTGCCATGGCTGAATGCAAGGTCATCTTTAACATGATGGCATGAAATGCAGGAGGCACCATCATTAACCAGTCTTTTATTTCCTGTGAATAATAAGCGTCCGTCGGCCACATGCTCTTTGGTAGCATTTGCCAGATAGTCAACTACCGGTTCCTGATCGTCGACTCCAGTTGATCCTGCACCTGTTTCATCAATATATTTGAGTATGGCTTTTACCTGTCTATCATCCAATGGTTGATCCGGCATCACCAAATTGTTAAATTCTTTGTAACTGGCAATTGCATCAGGATCACCATTTTTTATTAATGTTTGTGAGGACTGTATATAAGGGATAAGCCAGTCCTGGGCTCTCTTTTCGGTGATGTCTTTTAAATCCGGTCCTAACAATTTACCTTTTCCGATGCTATGGCATGGAGCACACATTTTAGAAAACAACTCCTGGCCTTCATTGGCTTTGCCAAACATAAAAGCCAGCATCGAAAGCATAACAAACAAAGATATCTTAAATGAATTTTTCATAGATATTGCCATTAGATTTTGAGTATAAAAATATTATTTAATCAATTAATAATTGCAATAAAAGATGTTCCAGAACATAATAAATAAAGAATCTAAATAAAGAAAAATAAACCTAAAGTGCCAGAAAGGTATATTGTAAGGATGTATTGGTTCATCATCTGAAGTGTTTAGGGTTCTATAAAACATGATATCAAACATATTTATATAATTCAACCAATCCCAAACTAAAATTATTTAGGTTGGTATTATTGATGAGGATTAATAGGGTGAGAAGGTGAGGGGAAACGGAGTAATGAAGTTATACTGAAGTAGAGTGATGGAGGTGAGGAAATAATCCGTGTCTGTCAATAAAGTCAACTATTTCAATTTGAGGCTTATTAATCTATCGAAATTTCTCTTACCCGCCAGGTCTGCAATGTAGCATAGCACTGATTTAAATCTGCGAATATCTTCGTGATCAGCGGGAAATCCTACTAAAAAGAAAGGTAGTAATTCATCACAGCCACTTGGTAATTGTTTATTAAAGCACCCCACCGTATTCAATTCCAGTAAGATAATGCATGTCCCGATTAAATGTTGTGAGATCGCTTTGATTGAATTTCCCAATATCATTATGTCCACAAGCGCGGGCAATTACTTTCATCAATTCGTTTGAAGCCAATAGGAAATTGGATAGTTGTTTTGCTGACAATCCGATTTGTATTCTTTGACGAAGATTCTCTTTTTGCGTAGCGATACCAACCGGGCAGTTGTTGGTGGAGCAGGCACGCATACCCAGGCAACCAATTGCCTGGAGGGCTGAGTTGGAAACCGCGATGGCATCGGCTCCAAGCATCATGGCTTTTGCAAAATCTTCGGCAACACGCAGGCCACCGGTTATGATGAGTGTGATATCAGTAGCTCCTACGTTGTCCAGGTGTTTTCGGGCTCGGGCTAAAGCGGGAATCGTTGGGATGTTAATATTATCCCTGAGGATTGTAGGTGCAGAACCGGTTCCTCCGCCTCTTCCGTCAAGTATGATGTAATCGACACCAACTTTAAGAGCGAAATCAATATCTGCCTCGATATGGCTGGCAGCAATTTTAAATCCAATCGGAATTCCGCCTGTCTTTTCACGAACTTCATCAGCTACTTTTTTAAAGTCTTCGGTAGTAAACAGGTCGGGGAAAGCTGCTGGTGAAATGGCTGTTTCGCCTTGCTGTAATCCGCGGACTTGGGCAATTTCTTTGCTTACTTTTTTTCCGGGAAGGTGTCCGCCTGTACCTGTTTTGGCACCCTGTCCGCCTTTAAAGTGAAATGCCTGTGCCTTTTGAACTTTGTCCCACGAGAATCCGAATTTGCCTGAGGCCAGTTCATAAAAATACCTGGAGTTGTTTTCCTGTTCTTGTGGTAGCATTCCGCCTTCACCACTACAAATTCCTGTTCCTGCCATTTCAGCTCCAGTGGCCAGCGAAATTTTTGCTTCACGCGATAGCGCCCCAAAACTCATATCTGAAACAAAAACAGGTATTTCCAATTCCAATGGTCTTCTGGCCTTTGTACCGATGACTACTTTTGTATTCACTTCATCTTCATCCAACAGAGGTCTGCCTGCCAACTGAGCAGGTAAAAACTGAATATCTTCCCATTTGGGTAAGGTATTTCTGTCTACACCCATCGAAGCTGAAGGACCATGATGTCCATAGTTTTTTAAGCCGTTTATTGCAAGCTCAGTTATGTATCCTGTAAAAGGTTCAGTTAATTCAGGATGAGTATCAGAATACTGCCCGAGATATTTGTCCCTATCAAAAGGTTGGGGATGTTCCGCCGCAAAAGCGCGGATTTCATCTGCATCAACCATTACCTGGTCACCCTCAACATAAGCAGTAAATTTTTTCAGTACCTCCTTGTTATTGTATTCTGAAACCCCTGTATCGTAACGATAATCCCAGCCATGGACTCCACAAATAAGATTTTCCCCATCAATATGTCCATCAGCCATTAAGGCACCGCGATGCAGGCAACGGCCATAAAGTACAGAAACTTTGTTGTCGTAGCGTATAATTACCAGGTCGACATTTTCGATTAATGCATGTTCTGGTTTACGATCTTTAAGGTCAGAAAACTTATATAGTTGGATGTTATTCATTTATTTGTTGTTTATTTTGTTCAGTAAAATATCTATACCAGTGTTGAGAAAAGTTTTTGCAAGTTGAAACTGCCTGGAGGCAGTGCCTGCATTTGAAATTACGGAATGCGTCAGAATAGCTCCATTCCAGTCGGGCATCATCCATCTCCCTAAATTCAAAGACTCAAGTTTTTCCACTCCTTCAATTGGCTCTTCCGACCAGAAACTTAGGTAATAATAGGGTTCATTCACCATATTGTCGGGCATTGCCCATCCCATGCCAATGGATTTAATAATTTCTCCACTGTCATTGTAGGAGACCGGGATAAGCGAACCGGTATCGAAATGATGAGGCCATACCCTGACAGGTGCAGCCTGATCAAACTTACCTGAAATTTCGTTGATTACAAGTTCTGCATTGTGCCGGTAATTAGAGGCTTCAATAAAACGGTCTTCATTTTTCATGATAAAAACAGCTCCTTTATTCAGGGGATGCTCTGGTAAATCATAATGCATTTCGTTTGTGAAACCAGCCACCTGCAAACCTAATGCTTCAAGTTCTTGCTTCAACTCGTTAAATACCGTTTGTTTGGTTTTATCCTGAAGCAAGATCACTTTTTGTTCAACATTTGTCTTATCAAAAATGCTAATACTCAAACCTGTAAGATGTAATCCTATACGGATATTCTGGGGTAGGATGTGGCCAAGCAGCATTTCCCAAACAGGAATATATTCCATATTTGTGTTGCTGTCGTCGGGCAGTTGTTCTATTAGATGATGCCCCGCCAGGGCGATGAATTGTGCAGCGTGGTGCTGTTGCTGAAGTGCTTCATTCAAGTCTTTGCTGAAAGATCCGTTAAGTGGCTTCCATTTCCGTATCGGTATATTCATTACAAATTTACTTTAATCTGTATGTTCCACTCTTTGTTATAAAATGATGTGACCTTTTATTTTATCAGTCAAATCAAATGGTGAATGTGAGTACCAACCATTGTACAGGCTGGTATTGCCATCTTATTTTATGACAGTGGTTTCCATAAAGAATTTACAAAGTATTGACGGTGATCGTGAAAGTTCCTTACAATTTTAAAACCTGAATGCTCAGCGATTTCTGCAATCATGTTAAGATCATACTTTTGAGATATTTCCATGAAAACCGTTTCTCCACTTTCAAATGAAATTTCTGTATCCAATTCAGATATTTTGACCACTTGCTTGATTTGAGAAACCAAAAAACTTCTGGCTGTACCAGTTTTCTGATCATAGACTTCACGATGCTTAAAAGATTGCAAATCAAAATTGGCATCCAGTTCATCATTTATCCTTTGTAAAAGATTCAGATTAAATGCTGCAGTGTGTCCATGAGGATCATCATATGCCTTCTGAATGACTTCAGGGTCTTTCTTCAAATCGAAGCCACAGAAAAGTAAGTCCCCGGGATGCATTACAGATCTGAAACTCCTGAGTAAATCCAAAGATTGCTGTCCATCAAAATTACCAATATTTGACCCTAGAAACAGTAAAATCTTTTTTGTATGATCATAAGCGTTAATCTCTTCGAGGATGTGGTGGTAATCTCCAATTTTACCCTGTACATCAAGTTTGGGTAATTCAAGCTTCAAATCTTCAAGCAGTTGCTTAACTGCTTCCTCTGAGATATCAATTGGAATGTACTCAAATTGAATTTTTTTTGTTAAAAAATGGGATAAAAGAGTTTTCGTTTTTGTTCCATCACCAGCACCCAACTCAACCAAAACAAAATGCTGGTCCAGTCCTGCAAAAGTTTGAAATATATCCTGTTTATGAGTTTCAAATATTTCCTGCTCACAATCTGTAAGATAATATTCGGGCATGCGCATAATATCCTGGAATATTTTGCTCCCTCTTTCATCATAGAAGTATTTTGACGACAGATGTTTTCTCCGGGCAGTCAGGCCTTCCAAAACATCCTTTGCAAATTCGGTAAGGGTAATTGTTTGTTCCATTTGTTGTTTGGGCTAAAGCCCAGTTGTTGTTTTGTATATTTCGATCACCGGGCTGAATCCCGGAATTAATCATGACGTTTTACCATATGGTCTGAAATATTACTTTAGACACTTTACGTGCTTTAGCTTACTTTAGGTACTTCTTCCAGAGGCTCTCCGGTTTCATAAGGATTTTCCGGATCGTTGCTCCATTCGAACCAACCTCCATCGAATACCGAAACCCTGGGCCAGCCCATCAACCATGCATTAAAAAATGCTTCACTGCCCCTCCATCCAGTGCCACAATAAAAGGCCAGATGTTTATCAGGAGTAATCCCGGCGTCTTCCCATATTTTTATTATTTCGCCAAATTCTCGTGTAGTATGGTCAAGGTTGCGGTAGTTTTCCATATGATATGCATCCGATCCGCAATTACCAAAAATAGCTCCTGGAATGCGTCCTTTTTTTTCGATGTAATTGTACCCACTGACTTCACCAATAAATTCAGGCCAGCTTCTCACACTTACCAACTCACCATCCGAAGAAGAAAGAAGTTCCTTTGCTTCTGGTATATCAACAGCAAGTTCGGGTTTTTGAGGAATAAAAACTCCAAAATCACCTATAGGTTTTTTAGGAGCATCTTCGGTGCTTATTTCATATCCTGCATCTTCCCACGATTGGAATCCTCCATTAAGTACCCTTACATCCTTCACCCCGGCATACATCATGATAAATGCATTGCGGATCGCCCCGATATCTCCGGCAGCGCTTCCCGGAAAGGGATCGTCATTGTCGGGAAACATGAATTTTCCGTACAAAACCACAGTAGTGTCGGCTGTAATTCCATGCTGTTCCAATGCTGATTTCAATTCTTCCGGAGTGCGTCTGTTCCAGGTTTCAGGCGATTCCAGAGCAAGTGTGTCCATATCAATGGCGCCAGGAATATGACCAGTCAAATAGGCGTCACGGTTGCGGTAATGGGAATGGACCAAAACAAATTTATTGTTATCATAATGTGCAGGAATTTCTCCTGAAATTAATTGATTGACCCATTCTGCAGAAACGAGGTGCTTGTACCTATCCAGTTTATCCATCGGCAATTCCGGCTTGGCTGACCATTCATCAACGAAACCAGCATAGATATGAATATTATGGTAGCCCGCTTTATGAAAGGTTTCTGCCACTTGGTTAGCATGCGCGGTGGTGTATCCATAAATTACAAGCTGATGTTCGGGAAGGATGTCTTTGGATCTTACGATTTCAATCCAGTCGATATATTTTGTCCATTTCAGGGGTAAACTTTTTGCGCCTTCAATATGTCCTCCTCTGCCTTCGCCATACATTGCCCATCCATTGTACGCATCCACTGGACGAACGTCAATAATGTGACCTTTCTTGTTTTTGATAAACGACATCAATTCCCTGGTTGAGAGTTGCTTTAAATTAAGATCCATAGTAAGTATTTGTGCTGGTATATGATATTGCAGACAGATTTTTTTGGTTCAATATGTTAAAAGTTTTACTGATCGATTAACCATTGAGTTATTATTCACTTCATTTGAGCTTTTACATTGAACAGAAATATGGCACTTATGTTCATTCAAAACCAGCTTTGATGGCAAATTTATTTGGATGATCCCATTTGCTTTTTAATCAGGTTGTCGAAGCTGATTTTTCCCGCACCATTAATTAATAATGCACTTAACATTAAGATGTAATATAATGGGATTTCAAAGCCATTGTCGCCAGCTTCAAATCCATTACCAATGTGTACTGTTACAATGGCAACAAGCATTGTAATGATTAAGGGAATGGAAATAAACCTTGTGGCCAGGCCAAGTGGCAACAGAATAACTGCAGCCAATTCGGTTGATGCGGCCAGGTAGGCGTTCAGGGTAGGCATTGGTATTCCCATACTTCCAAACCATTCGGCGACATCGCTGATGTTTCCCCATTTCATCATGGCAGGTGTGTAAAAACCATAGGCGAGTATTAATCTGAAAAATAATAATGGAAGGTCTTTTAAATTATTTATGCGGGCGCTGGTGTTTTGATAGGTTCGAATGAGTTTCATGTTTGAGTGATTTTAATTGATGGTATTATATTTATCAATCAGTCGTATAACTCAGATAACCCTGACAGAATAACGGATTTTTTTTAAATCGAAAGTTTGACTTTATGAGTAAAAAAAATTCCAATGGAAGAATGGGAAAGTTAAATATTGGAAGGAAGGGGCTATACTTAAGAGGGCGCCTGGCAGTTAACTATAAGGTAGAGTCAGATCATTTTTCGTTTATACGAATATTGGAGAAAAAGCAAAGCACAATGATATGGACGTTTTATTCCACAGGATAAAGGATCAAATAAATGAAACCGCCATAATTTTTTTTATTCAATTATTCAAAGGTTGTATGAAGAAATTTATACGGAGGTTCATACAAAGCGATCCCAATGTAACCTCTGACCGATTAAAAGCTTATTTCTTAGAGGAAGATAATTATAAGATTTTTTTTGCTATGAATCCAATCGTTTTTCCAATTGCAGCAATCAGTTGCTGTTTGTTGGCAGCGGCATCAACTTCACCTTTTAGTGCAGTCATTTCTTCCATATCCGCAGCCGAAGTTATAGTTCCTTCTTTTAGAAGTTCAACTTGATATTTCGCAAATTCATTGAGTAGCTTTTCTAATTCCGGCCGTATTTTCATTCTATCAACAACACCGGTAGCACGGTATTTAACCTGTAAATCAATCAATGCGTTCGACATCGACGATATCATTTGTGAATCGTTATCCATGATTATTACTTTTAATTGTTTGGTTCTTATTTAATTTCCTGGTCTAATAATACATGCCAGTAAGGGTCATCTTTGATGGTAGTTTCAACTCCTTCAAATTTTGTTAAAAGGTCGCTTATATCTTGATTCCCTCCGCTGATTTCAATAGCGTAGCTCATCGAGTTTTTAATGGTATTTAGGATATCCCCAACTGACATTTTATCGTAGTCTTTGATAAGTTCCGCAACAACTCTTCCGCTTTCTGCAGCCTTCAGGCATTGGCGTATGGCTTCATCTTTGGCCCTCTGTTCATCAATGTTCAATTCTACGAATTCTCTTGCAGCATTTTTTAAAAGTTCTTGTTGTAGTTCTAAATTCTTTTCAGTATTCACCTTTTTCATTTTTTCTATTAATATTACCCTGCGAGAAGTAAACCTGAACTCGTTTTCATGAATTATTTTAGAAAAATTAATGAGTTGAACTGTTAGATTTATGGCGTGCTTTTCTGCCTTTTTCACAGCCTCTTTGGCAAAAAAGCTTCCTTTATCAAGCGAGGTAAAGATTGCTTCAAACCGATAATATTGCATTTTCAAATTTTCAAATTCTACATTGATGGTTGATTGAGCTTGTTCTCCTAGCTCATTTTCAAGTGACCAATGCTCCAAAAGTTCAGCATTTATTTGATTCGCATCTTCAATCGAATTCAGGTCATTCATCACTGATTCAATTTTCTCCTCATCACTCAATTTAACGACAGATACATTTTGAAGGAATAAAAAGTTCATTTGGTTTAAGCCTACGATAGCCTCACTCCTAAAATTTTCAGCAGCTACTTTTATGGCTTCTGCTTTTTCCTTAGTGCATCCGCTCAGTATCAAAATAAGGAATGAAAAAAGGGCGATTCTAATGATGATGTTATTTTTCATAGGTCAGAGTTTTGTTACTTACGTACTGAATAATTCTTTTTCGGATTTTCAAATGACAGATGCTTACTTTTCAATCAACATCATGTTGCAAGGGCTAAGTTGAATATTTACTAACGCTCAAACACTTATGATTGTTCAATTTTGGCCAATTTAAACTTCGTATCTGGTGTTTTTATTTTCAATGGGAATGGTTTGACCTGTAAAATTACCAATTAGTTTGAAGTGCCATATATTTTTTATCCCAAGATAAAAAATATTTGTAGTGGTTTTATTTGTCATAGAAATCAGAGAATCAAATTAGTGTAACAATGTCATTTTCCCGGTTTTAGCCGTGCTATTGCCAACTTGCAACCTGTAGAAATATAGTCCACCTTTATCTTTTTTAGGGATGAAATCAACATTATAAGTGCCGGTATTCAATGGTTGATTCACAAGGGTTTGAATTTTCTCTCCAATTGTATTATAAACATTTAATTTTATGAAATCTGAATGATTTATTGTAAATTCAATTTTAGTTGAAAATGAAAAGGGATTGGGGTAATTACGAATCAAGAGGTTTGCGTCTTTATCAGTAACCTGCTGATCAATCCCTGTTGTTATAGCAAATGAAAATTCTGAAGTATTGCCATTGTCATCTGTCGCAGTAGTTACCAGAATATCACCATTGGAAACTCCCAGTTCGACGGCGTTGCCTAAATTTACGGATTTATGTCCGGCAGTAAAATCTGCTTCTGAAAAAACATCAGATCCAAAAAAGGTTTGTCCTTCACCTTCATCATCTGCTTTAAAAAACTGAACGCTTATCGGATAGGTTGAGTTTACAGTTTCGGAATCCACAAAATAGCCAATCCATAGATCGCCGTTACCGTCGATGTTTATAGTAGTTATTTCAGGAAAATTCTGCAGGTTGTTGGGGCCTGTATCAGGATCGCCGGGATCATTTGGAGTAACGCCATCCCGGAACGGGGAAGCAGGCTCCATGCTCAGATCAATTCCAATTTCTACATTTGAAAAAATGGAATTGCAGGAAATATGGTTGTCAAGAGCCCCATCTGTATAAGTAACTAAAATACCCGAGCCTATATTAAAGGCAATGATATTTTCTTCACCTTCTACACCCCCGATTTTATTGTTATATGCATCAGCAAAAATTTTTATCCCATCACTGCCATTTCCCAAAGCAGAGTTTCCTGTTAAATCTGTACCAATGAAATTTCCCTTTACTAAATTACCATATGTATCCCAATGTTTTATGTTAATTCCATATCTGTTGTTGCCAGAAATTAGGTTGCCAGCACCTGGTTCTATTCCACCAACCAGATTATTTGAGGCTCCCTGGTCAATCACAATGCCGTCGGAGCCATTTGCTAAAGAACCTGAGCCACTTAAGTTAGTTCCAATAAAATTTCCGATCACCTGGTTTCCCATAGTGCCTATACCTTCGAAACAAATTCCCTCTGAATTGTTACCAGAAATCAAATTTCTTTCGTCACTTGTTGTTCCTCCGATCAGATTATTTGAAGCTCCGCCGGAAATGTTGATGCCGATATCATTTCCCAAAACATTTGATCCGGTAACATTCGTTCCAATAAAATTGCCAATTATTGAATTATAATCAGCATACACTTCTCCAACCGATTCGATTTTTATTCCCATACTTGAATTTCCTGATATTAGGTTACCTGAATTTTCTTCATTACCTCCAATTGTATTCCCTGATGAAAGTATTAGAATTCCTACAGCATTACTAATTGCATATGTACCGTTAAAATCCGTACCAATAAAATTTCCTTCAACTAAGTTCCCTTCAGCTGCTGGTGTATCAGGAAAAGTTATTCCTTCAAGATTACCTGAAATAATATTTCGTGATGCTATCGTGGTTCCGCCAATAACATTATTGGGAGAACCAACAAAAACTCCGGCATTGCTATTGCCCAGAGCAATTGTTCCCGAAATATCAGTTCCAATGTAGTTACCTTCAATGGTACTGTTTCCGCCATCTGTTAACATTATTCCATTTTCAGAAAAACGGTTGATCACCAATCCTCGAATTGTGGATTCCCCGGAAAATAAACTTAAGCCATTGGCAAAACCTGCATTGCTGCCATCTAGTTCAATTATTGGCGTCCCGGCGAAATCGGGTTCAGTAGTGCCATCAATGAGAATGGGTTGAAAAATCCAGGCATAAGCTGAAAATGGTTGAAAAGTATAGGGGGGAGGTCCGGGAATATCAAAATGAATTTTGTTAAGCCCGCCCCATAAATTAGCCTCTTCTATTGCCGCCCTTAAGGTACAGTGACCCGTTCCATCATCACAAAATCCATCTCCGGGATATGCATCTCCGGTATCATCAGTCGAATTTACGATAAAAGTCTCCATTAAATAAATGTCTGGTAAAACTGGATCTAAGATTAAATCAAACCCGGGTATTGGAAGTTGTCGGTTTCCATATACACCACCGCCTCCAGGGTAAATTTCCCAACCGCTATTTACAAAATAAATGTCAGGAAATGCTTTAAATTTCCACTCAATGGTATCTCCTATAACACCTGTAATTTCTCTGGTAATAAAATACACGCTATCATATAAAGGGTCAGGTTGTAATATTTCTCCGGCTGTCCAGTCATTGAATTCACCACGAAGTTCTAGACCATGGAAACCAGGATCAAATCCCTGCTCATACAAGTCGGTCATATCAGCTTGGAAGGTAATGTTGACCGTTACTGTTTGGGCAAAAAGATTACAAGTACTAAAAATAAGGAAAGTGACAGATGCAAAAAATGTAGATGTTTTCATAATGTAAAGTTTTAAAGGGTTATTTAAGGAGTTGGTTTTATCATTTACTTGTTTGTATAATTCAAACTCTGAGAAATAGTTTAAAAAATCACCAATGAAAACTAAAAGTTAGTCGGGGAAAGATATTTTAAATAAACTTCTTTCTGGAATGGTTTATCAGTAGCATTGCAAGTACTGGGTTAGGAATACCAAAGATACAACAATATGAAGCGAAAGTCAACTATATTTCAGCCATTTATGCTTTTTTATTGTTTTGTGGGAATATCTAATTGAATTCAGATTTGTTTGCTTTCTGGCTAGAAACTTATCGGATCGGTAAATGGCACAACTGTAGCATTTCGGTGAAACACTTTTCAAGGTATTGTGACAGTATCATGTGTTTTGCTAATCATATTTAATCACTGCCAAAACAGAATAGATTAGTGTTTCACGCTCCTTATTGTTTTGATATTTGCATATGTCAAACAAAAATTTCTTAACTTTGTGAAAGTTAAGTTCTGATGATAAATTTTTAACTTTTACAAATTTTGACTCCCTGTTTGTATTTAAAAGGAAAGGTATGAAAAAAACAGATCTGGAAAATCTCGTGCTTGAAGACGGAGCCAACATTGCCGTTGTGGGCGGAGGGCCATCAGGGAGTTTTTTTACCTATTTTGCCCTGGAATTTGCCGACAGGTACGGATTGGATATCAATATTGATATTTTTGAGGCCAAGGATTTTTGCTGTGCCGGACCGGCGGGTTGCAACCATTGCGGTGGCATTATCTCCGAGTCACTCATCCAAACCCTTTCTACAGAAGGTATCGTACTTCCATCCAATGTTATCCGAAGGGGAATCGACTCTTATACCATGCACGTTGAGCAGGGGACAACCGTTATTGAAACCCCTTTGCAGGAACAGCGAATTGCATCGGTTTTCAGGGGCTTCGGGCCACGTGGTTCAGTGGTTGATCACTTTGACAGTTTTGATAATTTCCTGCTCAAGCTTTGTGTTGAAAAGGGAGCCAACAAAATTGTCGACCGTGTAAATGATGTTAGCCGCGTACCGGATGGTGTGTTGCTAAAAACAAAAAGTGCCTTCGAAAAGAAATATGATCTTGTGGTCAGTGCTGTAGGATTGAATAAGCAGACCTATGCTTTGTTTAATAATGTTTGTTCCTCTTTTGTCCCGCCAAAAACCACCAAAACATATATTAGCGAAATCTATCTGGATCCTGAAATTATTGATGAATATTTCGGGAATTCGATGCATGTGTTTCTACTCAAATTGCCCAGTATTAAATTTGGTGCACTTATTCCCAAAGGGGAATATGTGACACTGGTTTTATTGGGCTCAGATATTAACAGAACGGTAGTTTCCAAATTTCTATCTTCCAAAGCGGTTAAAAGTTGTTTTCCGCCTGGAACTGATATTGAAAAATTAATCCCCTGCCAGTGTTTTCCTTCCATAAATGTGCAAGGTGCTAAATCTGCTTACGACGACAGGGTGATCATCATAGGTGATACATCTTCCTCGAAATTGTATAAAAATGGGATTGGAGCTGCTTATATCACCGCCAAAGCGGCTGCAAAATCAGCAATATTTAATGGTATCTCTTTCAAACAATTCAGAAAGCACTACCAGCCGGTGTGTAACATGCTTGATTCGGACAACACGGTAGGGAAGTTTATTTTCTTCGCAACAGGGATCATTCAAAATTCGGCGATACTCAAAAAAGGAGTGCTGTCATTGGTTATCAGCGAGCAGAACAAAGAAAGGCCTCAACGAAGAATGAGCGCGGTGCTCTGGGATACTTTTACAGGAAGCGCTCCCTATAAAGATATTTTTTACAGGTTTATCAATCCAAAACTATTGTTTGGTTTTCTATGGCATTCTTTTGCTTCATTGTTCAAAGATAATTCAAGAAACTCAGTATGAAAAATAATACTTTAGGACTACAGTTCAATGATGGTGATACCATCATCCAGCAGGGAGAGGAAGGACATTGTCTCTTCGTCATTCAGGAAGGTAAGGTGGGCGTTTTCCATCATAATGGTGAAAAAGAAATTAAACTTACCGAACTGGGGCAAACAGATTTTTTTGGCGAGATGGGTCTATTTGAGAAGGATGTACGGTCGTGCACCGTGCGTGCGATTGGTGATGCAAAAGTGTTGACAATTGATAAAAAGAACTTTTATAAAACCATACAGCAGGATCCGTCTCTGGCATATCGGTTGTTAGAAAAAATGTCGAAAAGGCTTCGTGATACCAACAAAATGCTGGAATAAACGTTAATTGGTGAATCATTTATATTGAATGCCAATTCATGAAAAAAGCCGTAGATATTAATCCAATAGAAAAATGCCCTCCCTCCAGGAGTAGTACTCTTTTTTCTGATGTCAGTAATTATTTTATTAATAACCCAAAGGAGAAAACACTTGTAAAATTCAACTCTGCCGAAGATTGGGAAAATTATAGTAAACGAATTATGCAACGCCTTCGGCTAGACGTGGATAGTTATTCGGTTTTAAATGTCCATAAGATCGCTATTGATGTGCCGGTGCAATATATTTTTGATGAATTGTTGCAGTGGAACGGGGATTCAACCTGCTGGCCCAACCACCTGGCGCGGGTACACCGGGTAGACAATCGCCTTGAAGACATTGAAATACTTTTGTTTGGAATGAAGATTCATCCTTTCGGTTTATTCAGCCCCTTGTTTCGTTTAAATGCCATCAGGATCCAGCGTATACCTGCACCCTCCGATTACGACAATGCGCGCTATTTATTATACAAATGCAGTGGTGGATACCCCATTGGTATCTTTTCGATATATGTAAGGTCTTCAATTGCCAACGAAAACGAAAGTGGGCAATCGCAATTACTTATGGGGGTGGGCTTCGATTTTTACGGACGTAAAAACAGGTTGAGGTTTAATCCGGTAAATAAGATCTGGGAATTGGTACACAACCGCGTTACATCAAATACTCTTAACCGCTTAAAGCAATTGTGCGAGTGGCGCTTCGAAAAAATTAAAGGAGGATTTGATGATAAGTAACTATATCTTTTTAAAAATTGATAATGTGCGAATTTGAAAATTGAGTACACTTCAACGAACTGGTATTCGGCCATTTGGATTTACTGTTAAATATGTTTGTTATTGTGGCTTTTCAGGTAGTTATATGAATTTTATCAGATCAGGAAACAAAGCCCTGGATTAACATTTGATCAGTCTACCTGTACCTGCAATTCCTGTAAACAAACCATCTCCGAAGTATTAATTCTGGTAGATTAAGACTTCTGATTCTCCATTCCCTTTTTTTGGAGGATGTGTGCTAATGCCCTCACATTTAATATTATCGATGGTTTATCTTGCAAAACATGCTAGAATTCACTATATTTGTCCGTTAACCTTAAAACCTTATAAAATGAAACATCTTGGAATTTCTGGTGGTGGCACCAAAATAGGCGGTTTGTTTGGAGCTGCCGAAACTATTATTAAAGAAAAGAATTATCAACCGGATATCATTTCTGGTATCTCAGCTGGAGCAATTTTATCTGTCCCATTGGCTCTCGGTAAATTTGATGCTATAAAAAAAATGGTTCTGGATTTTAACCTGGATACTTTTTTTAACGTAAGCCCCATTAAACCAAGCGGAAAAATAAATACCTGGAATGCGATTAAGAAACTGCTCGGTGGCAAGCATTACCTTGGGGAGCAATACAACTTGGAAAAGGCACTATCGGAAATGGTGAGCAACGAGGATTTTGAAAAATACAAGAAAGACAAAAATTTTGCAATTTGCATTGTTGGTACGGTAGACTTTTACACCGGCAAGCGATATTACGTGAATTTAAAGGAAGTCGCATACGAACATTTTCTAAAATTTGTAAATGCTTCAGCATCTCTTCCGATATTTACACCGGGTATCTTCGTCGATTTTCCATTCAAGGATTTTGAAGGAAATTCACCTTCTTTCAATAAGGTCTTGCTATTTGACGGAGGTGTAAGAGACCATTCACCAACACATAAGATTTTGAGCAGTAATGTTTTTAAAATCACCGAAACATGTACACTTTTTTCACGGGCTGATAAACTCAGCGATATGCTCGATCCAAAATCTTTTGATCCGAAGAATATTCTAAAAATCCTGGAAAAGTATGTTGATATTACCAATATAGAGGTTTCTAAAAATGATGAGTACCAGGAGCACCGCGATGTCAAGGATAAAAAAATTATCGATCACGGAATATACTTTCTGCCCAGGGTTATGGAAAGTGTTTACGATGTGGATAAACCGAAACTAAAAAAACTATATGAATCTGCCAGAACAACTGTTTCAGGCAGTTGGGATAAAGTTTCAACGCATATGAAGTAGTGACCTAAGAATTTAGGATTGGTAGTGCCCTTTGCTGAGGTACCTGCTCAAACGTACGATTATCCACTTATTTACATATTTAACCTCCAATGTATTCAATCATTTGTT
>Ga0209692_10001942_pt1 | contig 25022 bp, 15 predicted proteins | sample tdDd472_FD_187129 | JGI IMG/M metagenome (GOLD analysis project Ga0209692, IMG submission 187129) | Marine sediment microbial communities from the Atlantic coast under amendment with organic carbon and nitrate - tdDd47.2 (SPAdes)... | ecosystem: Environmental > Aquatic > Marine > Coastal >... | reverse complement strand
GATCTGGTGTCGAACGCGTCGAACCCGATGTCGAAGCCCCCGTCCACGTCCTCGAACGCGTCGACGAGTGCGTCCTCGGTGGTGTCGTCGGTGGCGTCGTCGATCGGGTCGGTGCCGGTGTCGACGGCCGGATCGGTGCGCGCGTCCGTGCCCGCGTCCGTGCCCGCGTCCTCGCCGCCGACGTCTTCGCCCATGCCCACGTCGCGATCGCCCGCAGCGGGGTCCTCCGTGTCCCCACAGGCAACGAGCAGGCCGAGGGGAGCGATCAGCAGGAGGGCGCGGCGCAGGGGCATCGAAGGTCCGGGCATGAGTCGAGGCCCGACCATCCTGACGGGTTGTGCGCCTCGCGTCGATTGCGTCCACGGGGTGAATCATGCCGCCATGCGTCATGCACACCCCGGACACGCGGTCATCACTCGCGCCGACCGGGCGTCGCGCGGACGTCTGCCCATCGACCGGCATCGCCCGAGCCCGCGTCGCCCGATCCGGCCGGCCTTCGCCCGCCACGCGGAGGATTCCCATGCGCGGGCCCGGTCAGGCGCAACCCACTGTTTCTATTTGTGCCATTGGCGGCGCCGCTGTGGGCGGTCATTGTCTCTGGGAGCCCGATGGACCTGCCCCGGACCGACATGCCTCTGACCCGTCGACAAGCGCTCGCCGCCTTCGCCGCGGCGACCACTGGCGCCGCGAGCTGCGCCCGCCCCGGCCCCGCCGACGTGGCCGCGTCGGCAGCCCCGCACGCCCCGCCCCGGACGACTGCCATGGCGACTCCCGATCGGATGCCGACCCTCTTTCTGCCCCACGGCGGCGGACCGTGGCCGTTCATGGACCTGGACGCGATGGGCCAGACCGCGTCGTACGTCGAGATGGAGGCGTACATGCGCCAGCTCGGCATGGTCCCCCCGCGGACCCCGGACGCCGTGCTGATGATCTCGGCGCACTGGGAGGCGCCGGACCCGACGGTGCAGACCGCGGCTCGCCCGCCGATGCTCTACGACTACAGCGGGTTCCCGCCGGAGACGTACGAGATCGAGTGGCCGGCCCCCGGCGCGCCGGAGATCGCCGCGCGCACCCGCGACCTGCTCGAAGGCGCTGGCATCCGCACGGGCGCGGACCCGGACCGCGGCTTCGACCACGGGGTCTTCGTGCCGATGATGCTCGGCTGGCCCGACGCCGACATGCCGACGTTTCAGCTCTCGCTGAAGCGCGGCCTCGATCCGCGGGAGCATCTCGCGATCGGTCGCGCGCTCGAGCCCCTGCGTGACGAGGGCGTGCTCATCGTCGGCAGCGGCATGAGCTACCACAACATGCGCGGGTTCTTCGGCCGGGTGCCCACCGCGACCGACGACTCTCTCGCGTTCGACGAGTGGCTCGGTGAGACGAGCGAGCTCGACGCCGACGCCCGCGACACCCGCCTCGCCGAGTGGGAGCAGGCCCCCCGCGCCCGCCTCTGCCACCCCCGCGAAGAGCACCTGCTGCCGCTCATGGTCGTCGCCGGCGCCGCAGGCGACGACCCCGGGTCCCTGCCCTACCGCGACCTCGTGATGAACACCCACGTGTCCGCTGTACACTTCGGAGCGGTGAGCGACGAAGGTTGATTGGCACTGTGGAGCAGTGAGCGACGAAGGCTGATTGGCACTGTGGAGCGGTGAGCGACGAAGGCTGATTGGCACTTCGGAGCGGTGAGCGACGAAGGCTGATTGGCGCCGCCTCCCCATGGCCGATTCGGACAGATGCGTATCGAGATCGGCCGTTCGTGCGATGGCCGGTTTCGACATACGGCCGGGTGTGGCATTCGAGACGTCTCCACCCTGCACACCGGCCCCCGTCCTGCGTCGCGCTGCGTCCCGGTCTCTCTGTGTCGTCGTCGCCATCACCCTCGCCGGGATGGCGGCGACCGCGTGGGCCCAGCAGACGCGGCAGACCCTCGACACGCGCTGGGTCTACGACGAGTGGAGTCCCGAGGACGGCCCCGGGCTGAGCCACTTCAACGGCGTGTACGAAGCGCCGGACGGCTCGATCTGGTTCACGAGCTACGACGGGGCCGCGCGCTACGACGGCGCGCGCTTCGAGCGCTTTCGCACGTCCGAGTACCCCGTCCTGCCGACGAACCGGTACATCGACGTCGCGTTCCAGACCGACGGCACCGCGTGGCTCACGTCCGAGTTCGGCGACGTGGTGCGGCTGCGCGACGGGGACTTCCGCGTCTGGCCGAGCGACGAGGCGATCCACACGGCGGTGGCGCGGGCCTTCGTGTTCGACGACGAGGTGTGGATCGCCGAGCGTGGCGTCACCCGCATCGTCGGCGACGAGCGCGTCGTGGTGTGGAGCCAGGACGAGATGGTCGAGTCGATCGTCGCCCTCGACGACGGTACGCTGCTGCTCGGCACCGAGGGGGTCGTGCACATCGACCGCGAGGGGCGTCTGCTGGAGACCGTCGACGTGCTGCCCCGCGAGCGCACCCACCGGCTGCAGTTCGTCGAGGGGTACGCGTGGGCCCTCGGCAACGGCTGGGTCGGGCGCCGCGAGCACGACGGCACGTGGACCCGCCTCGAGCGCGACTGCGCCGACACCCGCGACCCGGCGTTCAATCGCGTCATCGGCGCCGGCGGTCACGTGCTCATCCGCACGCTGATCCCCGGCGGCTGGTGGCACGTCGACGGCGACCGCATCGTCTGCCGCAAGGTCGCGTCCGAGGACCTGTCCGGCAGCGGCGACGTCGACGCCGATGGCACCCTGTGGTGGGTCCGCGACGGGATGCTCTACGCGAACGACACGCGGGTGCTGAAGCTCGAGATGCACCAGCCGCAGGTCTTCGTCGACGGGTCCGGCGCCATCTGGGTCGCCACGTCCGGTGGCAATCAGCTCCTGCGCATCCGGGCGCGGGACGTCCACATCGCCCTGCCGACACTCGACGACAGCCCGATCGTCGACGCCGTCGGCACCGCGCCGGACGGCAACGTGTGGGTGCACGGACGCGACAACCGCTCGTACCGCTACGACTCCGACGGCACCCTCGTCGAGGTGTCGACCGTGCCCCTGCCCGAGGACGCGCGGGGGCACATCCTGTACCAGAGCGCGACGCTCTCAGACGGGCGCCACTGGCTGCTCTCGTCCGCCGGGCTGTGCCCGCTGTCCGGCCGGCTCGTGCGGGTCGAAGACGGCGTGCGCTTCACCGAGTGCTGGCCGGTGCTGGCCCCGCCCGAAGTCGGCGACGGCTTTCACGAGCTCGCGATGACCGAGGCCCGCGACGGCGCCCTGTGGGTCGTCAGCCGGGTCGGCATCTGGCGCGACCTCTTCGGCACGCCCCGCGAGGTGCTCGGCGTGACCGGCGAGAGCGAGACCCATCGGTACCGCCAGCTGCAGAACCTCGGCGACGGGCGCCTCGTCGCGACCTCGGCCTCGGGACTGACGGTCATCGACCCGGCGACAGACACCGCGCGCACCCTGCGCACCGGCGACGGGCTGCCGACGAACGACCTGCGCGGGTTCATCGTCGACGGGGACGCGCTGATCGTGGCGACGGGCACCCACGGCCTGTGCCGTGTCGACCCCGACGCACCGAGCGCGACCCGCTGCGTCGACACCCGTGTCGGCTTGCCCCACGACGCGATCCTGAACGTCGCGCTCGACGACGCCGGCTTCGTCTGGTGCGGCACGCCGCAGGGGCTCTTCGCGATCCGGCTCGGGCAGCTCAACCTCGCCTTCGCCGGGCGCACGCGCCACGTGCTGCCGGTGCGACTCACCGAGCGCAACGGCATGATCGGGCGCGCGGTGCTCGGGCTGCGCTTTGCGCGCGACGGCCGGGGTCGCCTGTGGATCCCGACGATCGTCGGCGCGGCGTCGTTCGATCCGGCGCTGCTCGGCGCGGTCGTCGCCCCGACCCCCGAGATCACCGCCCTCGTGATCGACGGCGCCCCGCGGCCCTTCGCCGACGGGCTGCACCTCGCGCGGTCCGAGCGCGACCTGACGGTGGAGTGGATCGCCCCGGACAGCCGATGGTCCGAGCAGGCCGTGTTTCGATACCGGCTGTCGCCCTATTCGGACGACTGGACGTACACCCGGGCCCGCTCTGCGACGTGGACGAATCTGCCGCCCGGGCGGTCGACCTTCGAGGTGCAGGCGGGCCTGAACGGCGCGTGGAGCGAGGTCGAGCACGTCGAGATCGAGCGGCAGCCCCGGTTCATGGAGACCCTGTGGGCGCCGGTGTCCGGGGCGCTGGGCCTCAGCCTGCTGCTCGGCGGGCTCGGCGCCGCGCGGGTCCGTCGCCACCGCCGGCGCGCCGCGGAGCTCGAGCACATCGTCGACGCCCGCACCGCCGAGCTGAGCGCCCAGAACGAGTGGCTGGCGAAGGCGTCCGAAGCCCTCGCCGAGCGCAACGACCAGATCGTGCGCCAGACGGAGCGCCTGAAGGAGCTCGATCACCTGAAAACCCGTTTCGTCGCCAACGTCGGCCACGAGCTGCGCACGCCGATCACCCTCGTGCTCGGCGCCCTCGACGCGCTCGAAGAGGACGACGAGCCGGACCTCGACCGGTGGGCGGGGCTCGCCCGCGCGAACGCCGAGCGGCTGCACGAACTGATCGAGCAGCTGATGGACGTGGCCCGCGTCGACAGCGGCGACCTGCCGATCCGCGCCCGCCACCTCGACCTCGTCGACGTCGTCGAGATGCTCATCGATCGCCTCGGCGCGTACGGCGCGAACCGCGGCGTCATCGTGACCCTCGAGGCCCCCGACCTGGTGCCCGCGTGGATCGACGTCGACCTGCTCGACAAGGTCCTCGGAAACCTCATCACCAACGCGATCAAGCACTCCCCCGACGATGGTGAAGTCACCGTCATCCTGACGCCCCCGGACCCCGACATGATCGACCCGACCGCGACCCTCGCCGTGCAGGACCAGGGCCCCGGCGTGCCGCCGGCGCTGCGTGAACGGCTCTTCGAGCGCTTCTATCAGGCCGATCACGGCGACGACCGATCGCGGGACGGGATCGGGATCGGTCTGTCTCTCGCCCGCGACGTCGCCGAGCTCCTCGGCGGCGACCTGCGCGTCGAGGACGCAGTCGGCGGCGGCGCTCGGTTCGTGTTCGACCTGCCGATCGGCGCCGATCACCTCGACATCGACGAGATCGCCAGCGATGCGGAGGGGACGGACCACGACGCGGGAGCGCTCGCCAGCGCCGCCGCCTCAGCCGGCGCGCGCGGCGGGAATGCAGCGGCGGCGTCCGACGGCGCAGGCGACGGCACGAGCGCCGGGCGCACGCGACCGCAGCTGCTCGTCGTCGAAGACAACGAGGACCTGCGCCTCTTTCTCGCCGACCGGCTCTCTCGCGAGTTCGACGTCGTCACCGCCCGCGATGGGCTCGAGGCGCTGGCGATGGTCCGATCCGCGACCCCGGATGTCGTGCTCGCCGACGTGATGATGCCCCGCCTGGACGGCATCGGGTTCTGCACGGCGCTGCGCGAAGACTCGTCGATCGCGCACGTGCCGGTCATGCTGCTGACGGCGAAGACCCTCGTCGAGGACCGTCTGATGGGGCTGCAGGTCGCCAACGACTACATGACCAAGCCGTTCGACCTGCGCGAGGTCGCCGCGCGCCTGCTGAACCTCGTCACCCTCGCCCAGGGGGGCACCCTGCGCCCGGTCGCCGCGCAGGCCCACGTCGACACCCGCGCCGTGGTCGACGTCGACTTCGAGTCGAAGCTCAACGCCTTCGTCACGAAGCACGCGTCCGACCCGGGGCTCGGCGTCGGGCGCCTCGCCAGGGCCCTCGCGCTGAGTGAGCGGCACTTTCGCCGCGAGGTGCGGCGCATCACCGGCAAGTCGCCCAACGCCTACGTCCGCGACGTGCGCCTGGGCATCGCCGACGAGCTGCTGCGGCTCGGTCAGGTCTCGACCGTCGCCGAAGCCGCGCAGGCCGTCGGCTGGACCCAGAGCTACTTCTCGCGGCTGTACCAGCAGGCGTACGGCAGCCCGCCGTCGAGCCGCCTCGCGTCACGCGCCCGCTGACCGCGCGAGGGCGTGCAGCACGGTGAGGTTCTCGCCACCGTGCCCGCCCTCGGACGCCGCGACGAAGCAAGCCCGCGCAGCGTCGACCACCGGCGTCGCCCCGAGCGCACCGGCGTAGGCGAGGTCCTTGGCGACGAGGTCCACGGGGAACCGGGGCGCGTGGTCGCCGGCGACCATCAGCGCCGCCGCCCCCCGCGCGGCGGGCGAGAGCACCGGCAGGTCGGCGAGGAGCTCGACCAGGTGCGCCGGCGCCATCCCCGCCGGTTCGGCGGCGGCGAGCAGCTCGGCGACGAGGGCCACCTGCGTCGCGAAGAGCGCGTTGACGACGAGCTTCAGCACGGCGCCCTGCCCGACCGGCCCGGCGTGCACGACCCGCCCGCCCATCCGCAGCATCCACGGGGTCGCCTCGGCAACATCGGCGGCGTCGCCGCCCACGAGCCACGCGAGCGCGCCGGCCTCGGCCTGCGGCGTGGACCCTGCCACCGGCGCGTCGAGCAACCGCGCGCCGAGCGCCGTCACGCTGCCGTTCAACGCACGGATCCGGTCCGGCGAGACCGTGCTCGCTTCGAGCACGAGCGCGCCCGGCGACAGACCGTGCAGCGCTGCGACCTCGCTGCCCGACCACAGCGCCGTCGAGGCCGCATCGTCGGTGACCATCGACACGACGAGGTCGGCGCCGCGCACGGCGTCCCGCGGCGTGGCGGCGAAGCGCGCGCCGGCGGCGACGAGGGCGTCGGCCCGCGACGGCGTGCGGTTGTACACGACCAGGTCGGCCTCGCCGACGAGGTGAGCGGCCATGCGCGAGCCCATCGCGCCGAGTCCGAGAAAGGCAATCCGTGTCATCGAGCACCTCCAGAAAGGGGGACGTGGGGTGGGGACGACGCGACTCTGGACCCTTCGCGTATCGCATGAAACCGTGAAGATCGCGTATCACTCATTCCATTTCGGTATACCATGCCGTCGATGCAGCACCTCGACGCGTTGGTTCGCGTCATCGACCGTGGCTCGTTCACCGCCGCCGCTCACGACCTCGGCGTCCGCCAGGCGACCGTCAGCCGGTGGATCGCGGCCCTCGAAGACGAGGTCGGCGCCCGCCTGCTCGACCGGACGACCCGGGCGGTGCGGGTGACCGAGGTCGGCGCCCGCTTCGAAGCTCGCGCCCGCGACGTCCTCGCGGCCTGGTCCGCGGCGCTCGACGAGGTCCGTGACACGGGTCGGCTCACCGGGCGGCTGCGGGTGAACGTGCCGGTGGTCTTCGGGCGTCGGGTGCTCGCCGGACCCATCCGCGCGTTCGCCGCGGACCACCCGAACCTCGCGCTCGAGGTGCGATACGACGACCGGTACATCGACCTCGTCGAAGAGGGCGTCGACGTCGCCATCCGCGTCGGGCGGCGGGTCGACGTCGACTACCGCGCCCGCACCCTCGCCACGACGGCCCGGCGCATCGTGGCGAGCCCCGCGTGGGTCCAGCAACACGGGGCGCCCGCACATCCCCGCGCGCTCGACGGAGCGCCTGCGGTGATTCACGCCGGGCGACCGGGCCCGGTGACGTGGACCCTGCGGCACGGCGGCGACACGGCCGAGGTGCGGCTGCAGTGCGCCGTGGTCACCAACCACAGCGGCGCTGCGCTCGACCTCGTCGAAGACGGGCACGGCGTGGCGCTGCTCGCCGACTGGCTCGTCGACGACGCGATCCGGGCCGGTCGGCTCGTGCAGCTGCTGCCGACGTGGACCGCCCCGGACGCCCCGGTGCAGGCCCTCTTCGGTTCTGCGCGGTACGTGCCGCGCGCCGCGCGCGCGTTCGCCGATGCGGTGGCGGACGCGCTGCGCGCGGGCGGCGCATGACCCCGGCGCCGCGGCGGACCGCGGCGCCGTCGATCAGAAGGCGACCTCGACGACGACCGCGCGACCGGCCGCGTCCTGCATGATGACGGTGTGCGTCGGGTACCCGCCATCGTCGTCGAGCGTCCACGACGACGTCGCGCTACCGCCGCTGTACGGGCTCACGCCGTCCACGAGCGGATGCGCCTCCTGCCCCGGCGTCACCGACACCGGCGACGAATAGCTGCTCTGGCTCGCGATCGACGCCAGCGTCGGTCGGTCCACGGCCTGCCACCCGTTGTCGAAGGCGTTCGTTGAGATGATGATGCCGCCTCGCCCGAGGAACTCGCCGAGGATCGGCTCCCACGTGGTGCTGATGGTGGACCACGGCGCGCCGAATCCACGCTCCTGCTCGGGCAGGTAGAGGATGTCGATGTCCGCCGTCAGCGCTGCGTCGAGACCCGTGTAGTCGGACAGCCGGGTGAAGGTCAGCGTCCGGCTGAGCCCCGCGAATCCCGTCTCGACGATGCCAATCGCGCGGTTGACCTCGCCGCTGCCGGACGTGTCCGCGTGCTGGTCGTACACGAGCACCTCGGGGGTGCGATCGGTGGCCTGGGCGAACGCGTTGATCAGCACCTGGTTCTGGTCCGCCGGGCCGGCGAAGTAGTCGTGACCGATCAGATAGATGTACCCTCGCGCGTCGCCGCAGCGGCCTTCGGTGCACAAGTCCGAGATACAGTCCGACGGACCGTTCGGGCAGAGCAGGCCGTCCGCGCAACGGGCGCACGTCGAGTCACCCCCACAATCCACGTCCGTCTCGTCGCCGTTCGCCACGCCGTCGTCGCAGGTGGGCGCGGCGCACGTCCCGTCGACGCACGACCCTGACGCGCAGTCCGGGCCCTCGGTGCACACCCCGCCGACGTCGCACCCGGCGCAGTCGGCGCCGCCACAGTCGATGTCCGACTCGTCGCCGTTGAGAATGGCGTCCAGGCACGACGCCGCGACACAGACCCCCGCGTCGCACGCCAGGCTCTCGCAGTCGCTGCCACCGTCGCACATCCCGCCGACGTCGCACGGGTCGCAGACGCCGCCACCGCAGTCCACGTCGGTCTCATCGCCGTTCGCCACGCCGTCATCACACGCCGCCGCGAGACACACGCCGCCCTCGCAGACGCCTTCGGCACAATCGCCGCCGTCGAGGCACGCCCCGTCGACGTCGCACGGGTCACAGACGTCGCCCCCGCAGTCCACGTCCGTCTCGTCGCCGTTCGCGACGGCGTCCACGCACGTCGGCGCGGCGCAGGCGCCCTCGATGCACACGAGGTTCAGGCAGTCGTCGCCGTCGCCACACGCGTCGTCGGTCTCACACGGGGCACAGGTGTCGCCGCCGCAGTCGATGTCCGACTCGTCGCCGTTGGTGATCCCGTCCTCGCAGGTGGGCTCGAGGCAGATGCCACCGACGCAGTTGGCGCTCTCGCAGTCCGTGGCGCTGCCGCAGCCGCGGCCCGTCTCGCAGGGGTCGCACCCGGGGCCGCCGCAGTCGATGTCGGTCTCACGACCGTTGCGGATCTCGTCGTCGCAGGCGGCCGCGGCGCAGAGCCCGGCGTCGCACACGCGGGTCGTGCAGTCCGCGTCGTCGAGGCAGCCTTCACCGGGCGCACACGCCTCACAGGGCCCGCCACAGTCGACGCCGGTCTCTTCGCCGTTCTGCACGAGGTCGCGGCAGGTGGCCGCCGCGCACACGCCGGCGGTGCAGACGCCCATCACGCAGTCGGAGCCGACGGAACAACCGTCGCCGATCGCGCACAGGTCGCAGGAGCCCCCGCAGTCCACGTCCGTCTCGTCGCCGTTCGCGACGCGGTCGCTACAGGACGCCGCCGCGCAGATGTCGTCGTCGCAGATGCCGCTGTCGCAGTCGGTCGCTTCGGCGCACGCCGCGTCCGCCGCGCAGGGCGCGCAGGTCAGGCCGCCGCAGTCCACGTCCGTCTCGTCGCCGTTCGTCACCGCGTCGTCGCAGCTCGGGGCGACGCAGACGCCGTCCGCGCAGACGCCGCTCGTGCAGTCCGCCGGGTCGGCGCAGCCGTCGCCGGCGCCGCACGCGTCGCAGGGGCCGCCGCAGTCCACGTCCGTCTCGTCGCCGTTCGCCACGCCGTCGGCGCAGGTCGGCATGGCGCAGGCGCCGCCGGTGCACACGCCGCTCACGCAGTCCGCGGCCTCGACGCACGCGGCCTCGTCGGCGCACGGCGCGCAGTCGGCGCCACCGCAGTCCACGTCCGTCTCGCCGCCGTTCGCCACGCCGTCGTCGCAGGCGGCTGCGGCGCAGAAGTCGTCCGTGCACACGCCGCTCGCGCAATCCGTGGCCTCGACGCACGCGGCGTCATCGGCGCAGGGCTCGCAGTCGGCGCCACCGCAGTCCACGTCGGTCTCGTCGCCGTTCGCCACGCCGTCGTCGCAGGCAGCCGCGGCGCACACGTCGTCGGTGCACACGCCGCTCGCGCAGTCCGACGCCTCGGCACACGCCGCGTCGTCGTCACAGGGCGCGCAGTCCTCGCCGCCGCAGTCCACGTCCGTCTCGTCACCGTTCAGCGTCTCGTCGGCGCAGTCCGCCGGACGGCACATCTCGGCGTCGCACACACCGCTCTCGCAGTCGGAGTCCTCGGCACAGGCCGCGTCGTCGGCGCACGGCGCGCAGTCGGCGCCGCCGCAGTCCACGTCCGTCTCGTCACCGTTCAGCGTCTCGTCGGCGCAGGTCGCGTCCGCGCAGGTGCCGTCGTCGTTGCAGACGCCGCTCTCGCAGTCCTCGCCCTCGGTGCACTCGGGTCCGGCGTCTTCGCCGGTGTCGTCACCGGTGTCGTCACCGCCGGTGTCGTCACCGACATCCGCGCCGACGTCCGACGTGTCCCCGCCGCTCGTGTCGGTGGGCGTCGTGCCCGTGTCGCCGTCCGAGCCGTCGTCCGTGCCGCAGGCGGCGATCAATGTGAAGGCGCACAACACGCCAGCCAGCCGACCGAAGGTCTGCATGTTCATTCTCTTCGAGGCGGGCGCCCGGCGATCGGGGGCCTTCCCCTCACGCTCCAACCGCACCAGTGTGACCATCCCTCAGTTGTGCGCCAGCCGGAGCCACCATGTCCAGCCCGTTTTCTCGCAAGACCATTCTGATCACCGGGGCCTCGCTCGGCGTCGGCGCCGCGTGCGTCCGCCGATTTCACGACCTCGGCGCCAACGTCGTGCTCGTCGCGCGCCGCCTCGGCCCCCTCGAAGCCGCCGCCGAGGGGCTCGAGCGCACGATGGTCGCGGCCGCCGACGTGTCGGACGCGGACGCCATGGCGAAGGTCATCGCCGACGCCATCGAGCGCTTCGGTGGGCTGGACGGTCTCGTGAACAACGCCGGCGCCCACTTTCGCGGCCCGCTGCACGGGCGCTCGCCGAGCGAGCTCGCCACGATGGTCGACGTGAACCTGCGCGGCCCGATCGTCCTCACCCGCCTCGCCCTCGACGCCCTGCGGGCCGGCGACGGGGGCTTCGTCGTCAACGTCGCCAGCCTCGCGGGCAAGGTGCCCCTCGATGGCGCCGCCACGTACTCCGCGACGAAGTTCGGCCTGCGCGCGTTCACCTACGCGATGGCGCAGGAGCTGCGCGGCACCGGCGTCACCGTCAGCGCCGTCAGCCCGGGCCCGATCGATACCGGCTTCATCATGGACGAGCTCGACGAGGTCGAGGACATCGTGTTCAGCCAGACGATGTGCACCGCCGACGACGTCGCCGAGATGGTCGTGGATTGCGCCCTCGATGGCCGCGTCGAGCGCGAGTTCCCCACCGGCGGCGCGAAGCTCGCGACCCTCGGCTACCTCGTGCCCGGCATGCGCCGGCGCCTCAAGCCGCTGCTCGAGGCGAAGGGGCGCCGGGTGAAGGCGCGGCTCCGTCGCGAGCGCGACGCATGACCGACGCACGCCTCCTCTGGCTCGCCGGCGGGGCAGTGCTCGCCCTCGCCGCGTGCAGTGACGACGGTCCGGTGTCGCGCGACACCGAAGACGCGGATGTCACCGACGCGACCGTGGCCGACGTCGGCCCCGAGGGTGCCGACACCGCCGACGACGGCGCGACCCCGGGCGCCGACGCCGACGCCGACGCCGGCGTCGACAACGATGCGGACGCCGTGGCGACGGATCCCGTGCAGCTGCGGGTCGCGACGTTCAACGCGTCCCTCTTTCGCGACGCGCCGGGTGCACTCGCCGCCGACCTCGCCGCGGGCGACCCCCAGGCGCTGCGGGTGGTCGAGACCCTGCAGCGGGTCCGCCCCGACGTCGTGCTGATCAACGAATTCGACCGCGACGAGACCGCCGCCGAGGCGTTCATCGCCCTGCTCGCCGAGCCCGTCGGTGACGACCCGGGGCTCGCTGGCCTGGTGAGCGTGCTGCCCGCCTCGAACACCGGCGTGCCCTCGGGGGTCGACCTCGACGGCAACGGCACCGTGGCGGACGAACCGGGCACCGCCGACTGGGGCGGCGACGCGTTCGGCTTCGGCACGTTCGAGGGCCAGTACGGCCTGCTCGTCCTGTCGCGCTATCCGATCGACACCGACGCCATCCGCACCTTTCGCACGCTGCGCTGGGCGGACATGCCCGACGCGCTGCTGCCGACGGACTGGTACAGCGCCGAGGCCGTCGAGGTGCTGCGGCTCTCGTCGAAGAACCACGTCGACGTGCCCATCGACGTCGCCGGGCACACCCTGCACATCCTCGCGAGCCACCCGACCCCGCCATCGTTCGACGGCGACGAGGACCGCAATGGGCGCCGCAACCACGACGAGATCCGGTTCTGGGTCGACTACCTGACCGGCGCCGACCGCGCGGCGTGGATCACGGACGACGACGGCGTGGCCGGCGGGCTCGACGCCGACGCCGCCTTCGTCGTGCTCGGCGATCTCAACAGCGACCCGGTCGATGGCGACTCCCGGCACCGGGCGATCCGCGACCTGCTCGCCCACCCCCGCGTGATCGACCCGGTCCCGACGAGCGACGGCGCCGCCGAAGCCACCCTGCGTGATGGGGGCGCGAACCAGGGCCACGACGGCGACCCGGCGCTCGACACCGCCGACTTCAGCGACGGACGCGTCGGCAACCTGCGGCTCGACTACGCCCTGCCGTCGTCGAACACCCGCGTCGACGACGCCGGCGTCTTCTGGCCGACCGCCGACAGCCCGGACGTCGACCTCGACGCCGCATCGGACCACCACCTCGTCTGGGTCGACCTCACCCTCGGCGCGCCGGACGAATCGTGACCGATGCCGACGACGTGAAGCGGGCGCCCGGCGGACGTTCGCAACGACGGCGCACCTCGGCGCGCCGTCGGCGCATCTGCTGACACGCCTCGGCTCACCCGGACCCCACCACAGGACGCACCATGCTGCTTCGACACGCGGCCCTGCCCGCACTCGCCGTGCCCGCTCTCGTGCTGACCACCGCCCTCGCCGCGTGCGGTGGCGCCCAGACCACCGACGACGCGGACTACGCCGACGCGATGCACGCCGAGCACGAGGGCGAGACGCCGACCTCGACGCCCACGGCGACCACCGACGACGCGGACGCCAGCGCGACCACCGCCGACGTCACGTACCACGCCGACGCCTCGGGCGACGTCGTGGGCTACCACGCCCACCCGGACGACGGAGCGACCGTCGGCGTCGTGCTCATCCACGAGTGGTGGGGCCTGAACGACAACATCCGCGGGGTCGCCGACCGCCTCGCCGGCCACGGCTTCACCACCCTGGCCGTCGACACCTACGGCGGCGAGTCGGCGACGGACGCCGACGGCGCCCGGTCGCTGATGATGGCGGCCCTCGACGACCCGGCCGCCCTCGTCGCGAACACCGCGGCGGCGGCGCAGTGGCTTCGCGACGAAGCCGGCGCCTCGCACGTCGTGGTGATGGGCTACTGCTACGGCGGCGGGCTCTCGCTGAACACGGCGATCGACGCCGCCGACGCCGTGGACGGCGCGGTGATCTTCTACGGCCACGTGACCGACGACGCCGACCGCCTCGCCGCGATCGACGATCCGGTGCTCGGCTTCTTCGGCGCCCTCGACCAGGGCATCCCCGTCGACGGCGTCCGTGCGTTCGAGGCGGCGCTCACCGAGGCCGAGGTCGACGCGACGATCCACATCTTCGAGGACGCAGACCACGCCTTCGCCAACCCGTCCGGACAGCGGTATCAGGCCGAAGCCGCCGAGACGGCCTGGGACGAGACGCTGAGCTTCCTGCGGGCGTTCGAAGCCCGCTGATCCCGGCGCCGCGGCGCAGGTTTCGTGTCGAACGGCGCAAATCGCCGTTCGACACGAGCGGCGATTCACAGGTACAGTACCCGGGTCCCCTGAACCCGGCACGAGCCATGAATCGCCCCATCCGCATCCTTACTGCAGTCGCCTGCGCCGCCCTCCTCGGCGCCTGCGCGTCCGGCGACGAGACCGACACGCCGCCCGGCCGCGATACCGGCACGGTGAGCGACACCGGTTCGGACACGTCGACCGCCGACACCGGCACCGACACGGCCCCGGACACCGGCGAGGACACCACGCCGGATGCCGAACCCGACGCCGAACCCGACGCCACCGAAGACGCCACCGAAGACGCCACCGAAGACGCCACGCCGGACGCCGAACCCGACGCGACCGACCTCTGCGCCGATGTCGACTGCAGCGAGCTCGGCGACGCGTGCAACGCGGCGACCTGCGACCCCGACACCGGTGAGTGCGTGGTCGAGGCGGTCGAGGACGGCACGACGTGCGAGGTCGGCGGCTGCCTGATGGACGGCGTCTGCGAGGCCGGCGCCTGCGTCGGCACGCCCGTCGAGGACGGCACCGCGTGTGACGACGAGGACCCGTGCACGACCGAAGACGTCTGCACCGAGGGCGCCTGCGCGGGCGCCGAGCTCGACTGCACCGCCCTCGACGGCGCCTGCGCCGCTGGCGCGTGCGACCCCGAGTCCGGCGAGTGCGTGGCCGTGCCGGTCGAGGATGGCCTCGCCTGTGACACCGACGCCTGCATCACCGACCAGACCTGCGCCGAAGGCGTGTGCACCGGCGGCGACGCGGTCGACTGCAGCGGCAGTGACACCGCCTGCGGCGTCGGCACGTGCAACGCCGAGACGGGCAGCTGCGAGACCGTCGACTACGACGACGGCACGGCCTGCGACGACGGCGGCGCCTGCACCACCGGCGACGTCTGCACCGGCGGCGTCTGCGCTGGTACCGCGGTGGACTGCAGCGAAGGCGACGATGTGTGCCAGGTCGGCTTCTGCGTGGCCGAGGACGGCACCTGCGACGTGCGAGACCTCGAGGACGGCACGGCCTGCGACGACGGCGACCTCTGCACCGTGATGAACGTGTGCGAAACGGGCGAGTGCACGGGCACCCCGGTCGACTGCTCGGCGCTCGACGACGCCTGCAACGTCGGCATGTGCGACCCCGACACCGGCGGCTGCGTGGCGATGCCCCGCGAGGACGGCACCGCCTGCGACGACGGCGCCGCCTGCACGACCGGGGACGTCTGCACCGCCGGCACGTGCGGTGGCACCCCGCTCGACTGCTCGGGGCTCGACGATGCCTGCAACGTCGGCGTCTGTGACGTGGTCGACGGCACCTGTGTCGCGGCGCCGGTCGACGACGGCACCGCCTGCGACGACGGCGACCTCTGCACGACCATGGACGCCTGCGCGGCCGGTGTCTGCACCGCCACGCCGGTCGACTGCAGCGAGCTGGACGGTGAATGCGCCGAAGGCGTCTGCGACCCGGACACCGGTGCGTGCGGCGCGTCGCCCCTCGCCGACGGCACCCCCTGCGACGACGGAGACGGGTGCACCGACGGCGACATCTGCGGCATGGGCATCTGCTTCGGCACCGACCTCGACTGCGGCGAGGGCCTGACCGCCTGCCAGTCGTCGACCTGCGACGCCGAGCTGGGCGCGTGCGGGCCGATCGTGAACGCGGCCGTGTGCTCGGTCTGCCCCGAAGGCGTCTGCGGGGCGGACGGGTCCTGCGTCGCCGAGGTGACGGAGGTCGCCTGGGACTTCGAAGACGGCGCCGTCCCGGCGACGTGGACGTCCACTGGCGACGCGCCCTGGATCGTGACCGACGCAGACGCCGCCACCGGCGTGTACAGCCTCGCCAACGGCGACATCGGCAACAGCCAGACATCGGGCCTCGTGTTGTCCACGAACTTCGCTGTGCCCACCACGGTGTCCTTCGCCTACCGCGTGAGCTCCGAGACCCGGTTCGACTTCCTGCGCCTGTTCGTCGATGGCGTCGAAGTCGACTCGTGGTCGGGCACCGTCCCGTGGGCGACCCACACGGTCGACCTCGAGGCCGGCGCGCGCACGGTGGAGTGGCGGTACACCAAGGACGGCTCGGTCAGCTCCGGCAGCGACACGGCGTGGATCGACGACGTGACCATCCAGGTCACCGACCCGGAGACCGTCGACGTCGCCTTCGCGTCGTACGACTTCGAGGGCAGCGCCGACCTGCCGGCTGCGTTCACCGCGACGGGCGACGCCAACTGGTTCGTCTCGACCGAGACGCCCTACGCGGGCGTCTATGCCGCCGAGTCTGGCAACATCGCGGACAATCAGGTCACGAGCCTCGAGCTGACCGCGACGTGGGCCGAAGCCGGGTCTCTCTCGTTCTGGTTCCGCACCAGCACCGAAACCAACTACGACTACCTCGAGCTCTGGATCGACGGGGCCCGCGCCAACCGGTGGTCCGGGACGATCGGGTGGACGCAGTACACGACGGCCATCTCGGCCGGCGCGCACACGATCGAGTGGCGATACGACAAGGACGGCTCGGTCAGCTCCGGTGCCGACACGGTCTGGATCGACGACGTGCAGCTGCTCGCGCCGTCGGACGAGCCCGTCGTCGCCGGCGACCTCTGCGCCGCCGAGTGATTCGCTCGGCGCGGGCGCTCGCTGCCTGATGGCGAGCCGACGCGCATCCGGGCGCCGCGCACCACGCACTCCCCCGCGTGGTCGCGACGCCCGGCGCGGAGCGTGGCCCACATCACCCCCTCGCACGAACCCCTGCACGAGCGGGCGATGCATCCGGGGCCGCGCAGCTGACCGGCAGCATCGTAGAGGTTGGCGGACGACATCCGCCTACATGTACGACACGCCGCCGTTCGATCCCGGTTACGAGAAACTCGCCCGGCCGTGATCTTCGCCGTACGTCGGCCCCACCCGACACGCCGGCCACGCGCTCTGCGAGGCTGCGCCGCGAGCTGCGTCGCGGTGCCAGGTCAGTCGCCGCCGGCGTCTGCGAGACGTTCCGCGCGCAGCACGAAGCGCTGGCGCCCCCCGTCCCAGCGCTCGACCTGCACCGCGACGCCGTCACCGAGCACGAAGCGTGCGCGGCCGTCGGCGTCGATCAGCGCCACGTCATCGACCTCGGTCAGCTCCGTGCCGAGCTGCGCCGCGAGGTCCTGGACGTAGATCTTCACGTCGAGGGCGAAGCCGTCGAGGGCGACGTAGAGCCGGCTGGACCGCACGCCGATCACCGTCGCGAGGCGGCGCGGTCGCTCGCCGCGCGGGCTCGCAAGGTCTGCGTCGAACATCTGGCGGATCGCCAGCAGCTCGATCTGCTTGTCCACCGCCCGCTGGGTCTGCCGCGACCGCTGGGCCGCGGCGATGACCGCGTCGCGGGTCAGCGCGTCCTCGTCGGCCGCGTGTGGCGGCGCCCATCCGAGCCCCTCGGCGAGCTCCTTGTGCGTGAACACGCCGACGACCTCACGCATCGGCGCCGACAAGCGCACGTAGCCGTCGACCCCCAGCGCATGGTGCGGACCGGACCGCGACCGGTACGCGGACGACCGGAACGTGTACCGCACCTGCCGGTGCACCGCGCGACGCAGGCGACGGGTCGCGCCGCCATCGGGCAGCGCGCGCACGAAGTCCCCGAGCTCGCCGGCGCCACGGCGCCACGTCCACGCATCGTCGAGGGCGCGACGGCGGGCCAGCGCGTCGAGGATCTGCGCGAGGCTGTCGAGCCGCTCGGTCAGCGGCGGCAGGTGCACGCGGTACACCGCCTGCACGTCCTGCGTGGACCGGCTCAAGCGCTCGAGCACCCGGGCGCCCTCGATGTTGAAGAGCAGGCTGATCTGCTCGTTGTACCGCTCGACATCGAGCCGCTCGCGGGCGGTGACGCGCAGCCGGGTCGGGTCGTCGGGGTCGACGTCGATCGACGACTCGACCCGATCGATCGGGGTGGTGTCGCGCGCCTGCGCCGCGGCGAGCAGCGCCTCGCCGACCTCGCGCAGCGCGCAGAGCGACGGCTCGACACCGTCGTGCAGGGCGACCGCGGCATCGACGCGCCCCGCCTCGTACGTCGACCGGGCGTCGAGCCACGCCTGGACGCCCTCGTACGACAGCTTGCCCCGACTGCGCATGCGGATCCGCGCCACACGCACGTCGGTGCACTGCCCGTCGGCGTCGACGTCCATCGCAAACCGCACGGCCCGGCGGTCGACGTCGGGGTTCAATGAGACGATGCCTTCGCTCATCTCGATCGGCAGCATCGGGATCGCGCGCCCGGGCAGGTAGTAGCTGGATCCCTGCGCCACGGACCGCTGCCAGAGCGCCGAGCCGACCGGCACGTAGAAGGCCGCGTCGGCGATGGCGTACCGGACGGTCCAGCCGCCGTCCCGCGGCGCGACGTGCACCGCCTGATCGAGGTCCCGCGAGTCCGGGTTGTCGATCGTCACGTACGGCACGTGGGTCTCGTCGACCGTGCCGTCGTCGAGGCGCAGATCGGCGACGTGCGCCCCCACCTCGGCGTCGACCGCGGCGCTCGCTTCGGGCGCGAGGTCGAGGTCTTCGATGATCGCGGTCAGCGCGTCGTTCAGCTCGGTCATGGTCCGCCTCCTCGGGCGGGGATCGTCGCACGACACGAACCAGAGCGCCACGGCGGCGCCTCGCGTCGGCGTCAGTGGGTGTCCGGCGGGTCGGCGTCGTGGGCGGCGATGCGGCGCTCCATGTCGGCGACCGCGTCGGCGTCGGGCTGCGTGTCGTGGAAGTTCGCGTAGTCGATCATCAGGCGACCATCCTCGAGCTCGTGGATGACGTCGACGAAGCGCTCGCCGAACCGCAGGTCGTTGGGCCCGTACAGGTGCCGCGTGTGGGTGTTCTGCGCGTACGTCGAGTCGTGCCCGAGCATCGTCACGATCAGCCCGAGGAACTTGTCCTCGGGGGCGTCGGCCGTGATGCCGTACAGCGGGCTGGACTCGGTCAGCTCGTGCATCACCGTCCAGCTCATCGTGAAGACCGGGCTCCGGTCGCGCGCCAGCTCGAGGGTGTGCAGGCGGCGCAGATGATGCCCCTCGGGGGTCGTCTCGTCGATCAGCGCAGACACGGTGATCGATGCGTCCACGATGTCGTTGCCGCGGGCGTTCGCGAGCCGAAACATCAGGGTCGGCACACCATTGCGTCGGGTCACGACCACCGGCTGGCTGAAGAGCACGCCGGACTGGGGGCGCGACGCCTTCGCGAACATGAGCCCGGTGGCGAGCGCAACACCGAGCATCCCGGTGGCGGCCTCGATCGTGACGATCATGTCGCCCCACGCGGTGGCCGGCGACATCGCGCCATAGCCGATCGTCGACATCGTCTGCACGCTGAAGAAGAAGGCGTCGGCGAACGTGTCTTCACCGCCGCTGATCGACCCCGGCACGAAGAGATAGAGCGCCGCGAAGAGCGCGTTGGCGACGACGTACAAGAACACCAGCGCCGCCATCAGGCGGGTCCACGAGCCCTCGATGAAGAAGAAGTACAGGTCGCGCCGCAGCTCGGACGGGGCCCCGAGCCGAAGGGGCTCGGCAATCCGCGTGGGCAGGTCACGCTGCCGCTTCGCGCGCCCCATTCGGCGCAGCTGGTCCATCTCGGCGGTCGATCGGACGTTGTGCAGCTCGCGCTCTTCGACCGGCGCCATCATCACGTCGAAGATCACGTTCGCGACGCAGATCAGCGTGACCAGCGCGAGGTAGGTGCCACCGGTCATCCGCTCGCCCACGACGCCGAAGAGCAGCAGGATCGCCGACGTCGCGAACCGGACGTTGACCCGTGTGCGGTCGCTCAATTCCGCCTGCCGCCGGTCGGTCACCGAATCGATGATGGCGACCGCGAGAAAGACGAGCGAGAGCGTCCCGGCGAGCAGCCACGCGTACGCCGGGTCCGGCGGCTCCGTGAACTCGAACGAGATCGCCTTCTTGATCGCCACGCCGGACGCGGTGACGGCAGCGGCGAGCGGCAGGTGCCCGAGAAACCAGACGATCCAGTTGCCGCGCCCCTCGCGGAGTCGGGCGCCGGCCACGTCGTCGAAGTAGATCCACCACACGCAGCAGGTCAGCAGCAGGTTGAGGCCGCCACGGGCCACGTCGCCGGTCTGCGACGCGTCGAGTCCCGCGAGCTCGCTCAGCACCTTCACGAACGACTCGCCGAGCACGATGATCGTGAGCAGCCCGTAGCGTTCGGCGAGGTGCTCCATGTCGATCGGGAACGCCTGCATCAGCGCACGCGACCGCTTGTTCAGCGGCGCGCCGATGATCGCTCCGACGCCCATCGCCCACAGCACCCACGTGAACGGCGTCGGCACCCACGCCGAGACGAACCAGATCGCGGCGCTCGCGGCGAAGACGATGCCCCAATAGGCCGAGTACGACCGCGCCTCGGGGACCTGCCGCCAGGTCCGCAGGTGCATCAGCGCGACGGTGCTCAACGCGACGCTGTTCGCGATGGCGAACATCATCACGTCGCCCTTCAGCACGTTCGGCACCGAGATCGCCATCGCGCCGACGCTGAACATCTTGATGAAGACGAGCGTGCGCTGCGCGAAGTCGTCGAGGTCGAACCGGTTCGCGAAGAACGTGAAGCCCGACCACGCGACCCAGAGTGGCGTGAACAACGCGAAGAAGCGCGCGAGCGGCGCGAACGCCTCGTGCGTGTCCGACACGTCGTAGCTGAGCGCGTCGCCGAGCTGGATGATCGCGGCGACGAAGATCAGGTCATAGAAGAGCTCGAGCCACGAGACCTTCTTCTCGTGGTCGTGCGCGGTGTGCAGCAGGGGCAGGTGAAACCAGCGGCTCCGCATGGCGTACTCGCGGTGGGCCCGCACACCCGCAGCAGCGGCGAGGCACGGACGCGGGCGCCCTCGGCGCCGGATTCGATGAAAGCGACCCGGCGGTTCTGGGACGCGACGTCCCGGCGGTCAAGTGCGCGGCATGCAACGTGCCCCTGCACGGCGTGCAGGTCGCGGCGTCACGCCTTCACGGTCACGCACTCCAGCTCGACCTCGAGCCCGTCCGCCTCGGCGCCGCACGACGCCGGGCAGAGCAGCAGCCGAGTGGGCGCGTCGTCGTCGTCGAAGTACCACCCGCCAGCGTCGGTGCAGTCACTGACACCCGCCACCCGCGGCAGGTCCCGCGGATCGTCGCCGGTCGTGCGGACGAGCACCTCGCGGTAGTCGACCTCGTAGCCCTCGCCCGGATCCGGTACTTCGACGGCGCACGGCACGGCGACCGCGTCGGTCACGCGCTCCTCGAGGGCCTCGAAGAGCGGGGTCCAGTCGGCGTCACACACCGAGGCGGTGAGCCCGTCGGTCGCCGCGGACATTGCCAGATAGGCCTCGCCGCGCTCGTCGCCGCACGAGCAGAGCGCCTCGTCGAACGGGCAGCCGGGGTCGTAGCCGATGAAATCCACGACGCTGTGCACGTGCACCCGGTCGCCGAGGACGGGCTCGCGCTCGATGAGCGCCTCGAACTCCGCGAGCCCGGCGCGACGCTCGTCGTCGTCGGTCACGAAGACGAAGTGCTTCACGGCGTCCGGCCGCAAGAAGTCGCGATACTGCGGGAAGGTCGCGATCGTCTCCGCGAGCGCTTCGGCGCTGTGGATCGGCTCGCGCACGTGCAGGTACCGGTCCGAGTCGACGTCCGGGCACCGCGGCTCGGCCGAGAGCGGCGGCGGCACGCAGATCTCGAAGTACTCGTGAGCCTCGGCGGGGATGTACTGCTCGCGGTCGCTGCCGATCAGCACCACACGATAGTCGAGCCCGGACGCACCGACCCGCAGGGCGAAGTCGTCGAGGCGGTCCTCGATGATCGCGATCTCTTCGCCCATGCTCGGCGACGCGTCGATCGCCCAGATGATGTCGACCGGTCGCAGGATCGAGCCGGGCTCGAAGGTCTGTGACAGGCACGCCCCGGCGTCGCCGGCATCGGTTGTACCGACATCCGCCGCCCCGCTATCCCCGGTGCCCACGTCTGCGGTCGCGTCCGGTGCGCCCGCGTCCGAGGATGCATCGGCAGGGGCTGCATCCGCCCCGGCGTCCGTCCCGACGCCGACGTCCGACCCGCCTGCGTCCGTCCGCCCCGTGTCGGCGCCGCCGGCATCGCCGCGACCGCCGCCGCCACCGCGACCGGTGTCCTCGCCCGCCTCGGACCCGGTCGTGCCCGAATCGTCGGCCCCGCAACCGGGAGCCACGAGAGCCAGGGCCCCGGCGAGTCCGAGGGCGGCAAACGACGACAACGTCCGGTGCGACATGATGGGCCTCTGGTGCGAACGGCGGTACGGCAATACTCCCACAGGATGGCAGCCCATGGGCATCACGTCTGCTGAACAATGACGAATCTCAAGTTCGACAACCCTGAACAATGGCCCACCTGGCTGGTCGCCCAGCGGTCGGCGTTCGAAGGCGTGGGCCTCGACGTCGTCGCGCCGCTGTCGACGGGCGCCTGGGCTCGGGCGCAGGCCGAACGCCCGGGCATCGGGACCATCGACAGCCACGGGCGAACCGACGCGATCGCCCTGGTCGTGGGCAACACCCGGGCCGCGTGGCCACGGTGGCTGGACGCGCTCGCAGCACGCCCCGATCTGCGCGACAGCGCCGACCCGATCGACCGGTGCACCGACGCGTGGCTCGCCGAGGTCGTCGCCGCGTCGCCCGTCGCCACCACCGTGCACCCCGCGTGGCGGGTCGGCGACGGAGCGGTCTCGATGCTGCGCGCGGCCGAGCTCGCCGGGCTGGCCCATGTCGGTCCGGCGCATCTCGCCGTCCATCCCGCCCACGGACCGTGGTTCGCGATTCGCGCGGTGGTGACGTACGACGCGCCGTGGAGCCTGCCCGCCCCACCCCCGGCGCCGGACCCGTGCACCGGGTGCAGCGCCCCCTGCGTGGACGCGATGCGCGCCGCCACGCCCGACGGCAGCGCGCCGACCGCGGCGGGCGTCGCCGATCGCTGGCGCGCGTGGGTCGCCGTGCGCGACGCCTGCCCCGTCGGGCGACCGGCGCGGTACGACGACGCGCAGGTGCGGTACCACTACACCCGGGACGCAGGTGTCCTCGCCGAGGCGATCGCCCATCGGTCGACCGCAGCGCACGATCCGTCATGACGCCGATTGCGAATCGTTCGCTTTCGGGGGGCATCCGATGCGTCGCAACCCGGTGACAGTACGCCAACATCCCGCCGTTCGCGCCGTCACCTGGCCGAAGGGGCCCATCGTGGCTATGATCGACCGAACGACCTGCCCCCCGACGGCAACGAGCATCTGATGAACGCCGAGATTCGCTGGCAAGGCGACGTGAAGTTCGCCGCGACGTCCGGATCCGGGCACACGCTGACCCTCGACGGTCCGGCGGAGTCCGGCGGCACCAACGCCGGCGCTCGCCCCATGGAACTCGTGCTCATGGGCGTCGGCGGGTGCGCGGCCTACGACGTCGTGCACATCCTCAAGCGCCAGCGCGAGTCGGTCACCGACTGCGTGGCCCGGCTCGAAGCCGAGCGCGCCGAAGATCCGCCGCGCGTGTTCACTCGTGTGCGGATGCACTTCGTGGTCAGCGGCGACGACCTGAACGAACAAAAGGTCGCCCGCGCCGTCCAACTGTCCGCAGAGAAGTACTGCTCGGCCTCGATCATGCTCACGCGTGGTGGCGTCGAGATCGAGCACAGCTTCGAAGTGGTCGCTCCCGAATGACCCTCGGCGCCTCGTGGCGCACCACCCCGGACGTACGAATGGACGTCATCGACGACATCGGTCAGCTGGTCGGTCGCACCCCGATGCTGCGCCTCGGCAAGCTCTTTGCCGACGCGCCCGCGACGGTGCTGGGCAAGCTCGAGCTGACGAACCCCATGTCGGTGAAGGACCGCCCGGTGAAGCACATCATCGAGGCGGCGCTGGGCCGAGGCGACATCGCCCCGGGCACCGAGCTCGTCGAGGCGTCGAGCGGCAACACCGCGATCGCCATCGCGATGTACGGTGCGGCGCACGGGTTCCCCGTGAAGATCTTCATGTCCGAGCTCGTCAGCGTCGAGCGCATCAAGATCCTCAACACCTTCGGCGCGTCGGTGGTGCTGACCCCCGGCGCCGAGCACACGAAGGGCGCCCGCGCCCGGGCGATGGCGTACTGCGAATCACGAGGTGGCGCCTCGCACTTCGTGAACCAGCACTCGAACCCCGACAACAGCGCGGCGCACTACGCGACGACCGGCCCCGAGATCTGGCAGCAGACCGACGGCGGGCTGCACACGATGATCGTCGGCCTCGGCACGTCGGGCACCGTCGAGGGGCTGTCGCGGTACCTGAAGGAGCAGAACCCCGACGTGCGCATCGTCGGCTTCGAGCCCGCGTCGAGCCCCGTGTACAGCGGCGGCGACATGGGCAAGCACCGGCTGATCGGCATCGGCCCCGGGTTCGTCACCGACAACTTCGAGCGCGCCCGGGACCGGGTCGACGAGATCGTGCTCGTGCCCGACGACGCCGCGTTCGAGATGACGCGCCGCCTCGCGCGGTCCGAAGGCGTCATGGCCGGCGTCACGTCCGGCGCGTCCCTGTGGGTCGCCGAGCAGCTCATGCAGCGCCCCGAGTACGCCGGCGCCACCATCGTCTCGATCATCTGCGACAGCGGCGAGCGCTACCTGTCCGTGGACGGGCTCTTCCCCGCCGACGACGTGACGATGTGGGCCGACGAGGACGCACAGGAGCCGGCGGCCGCCACGGCGTGATGCACGGCAGGGCATGGCCCTGCCTTCACTGTGGCGGTCTGGGGTGGAATCATCCGGGGGTGCAGAGGTTGCACTGGCACCTGGGGTGGGTGCTGGCTGGGGTGATGGGGTGAGGCACCGGCAGGGCATGGCCCTGCCTCCACTGTGGGGGCCTGGGGTG
>Ga0209692_10001941_pt1 | contig 25042 bp, 22 predicted proteins | sample tdDd472_FD_187129 | JGI IMG/M metagenome (GOLD analysis project Ga0209692, IMG submission 187129) | Marine sediment microbial communities from the Atlantic coast under amendment with organic carbon and nitrate - tdDd47.2 (SPAdes)... | ecosystem: Environmental > Aquatic > Marine > Coastal >... | reverse complement strand
CAAAAGAACTATAACTACTTATTACATATAGTGGATCGAGAGGAACGCGACGTGTTTCAACTGAAACGCAAGAAACCGACATTACTGGGAATAGACATCAGTTCGACATCTGTCAAGCTGGTCGAACTGTCAAAGACCGACTCGGGCTACCGGGTAGAGAGTCTGGCAGTCGAGCCTTTACCCATTAATGCGGTTACAGAGAAGAATATCGAGGATGTAGAAGCCGTCGGGGAAACCCTGAGCAAGGCGCTGAAGAAGTCGGGCACCAAGTGCAAGCTGGCAGCGCTGGCGGTTCCTGGCTCATCGGTCATCACTAAAGTCATTACCATGCCGGCTAACCTGTCGGACAGCGAGATGGAAACCCAAATCGAGCTCGAAGCGGATCAGTACATTCCGTATCCGCTGGAAGAAATCAATCTGGACTTCCAGGTGCTGGGAGAAACCCGTGGCAATCCCGATACAGTGGATGTGCTGCTCGCCGCCTCGCGCAGTGAAAATGTGGAAACCCGCACCGCCATCGCGGAAATCGCCGGCCTCACCACAAAAATCATTGATGTAGAAGCCTACACCATCGAGAAGGCAACACAGCTGCTGACGCCCCATATAAAACACCAGCAAACCACAGAAGACGGCGAAGACGAAACCAGCCCCTTTGTGATTGCGGTACTGGATGTGGGTGCCACCATGACCAGCCTCAATGTGATTGAAAACAACGAACTCATCTATACCCGTGAGCAGGCCTTCGGTGGCAAACAGCTGACCGAGGAAATTATGCGCCGTTACGGCCTGGCCTATGAAGAAGCGGGCCGCCTGAAGAAGGTCGGTGGCTTACCGGACAACTATATTCCCGAAGTACTGGAGCCCTTTAAAGAGAATATGGCGCAGCAGGTTAGCCGTTTTCTACAGTTTTTCTATACAGCAGGCCAGCATGATTCTGTCGACATGATTGCACTGGCCGGTGGCTGCGCTTCCATTCCCGGCATAGACGAGCTGATTTCAACCCAGCTCGGGGTTGAGACCATTATCGCCAATCCGTTCGCCGATATGGATCTATCAAATAAAGTAAATTCCCAGGCGCTCAGTAATGATGCACCGGCATTGATGATTGCCTGCGGTCTTGCCATGAGGAGTTTCGACTAATGGCGCAAATTAACCTGCTGCCCTGGCGCGAAGAATTACGCAAGGAGCAAACCACCCGTTTCCTCGTCATGCTGGGACTTTGCATTCTGCTAACCCTGTGCATCATCATGGTTATTCACTTCAATATATCCGGCATGATCTCACACCAGGAACAGCGCAATAAGATTCTCAAAGATGAAATCAGCCGGCTTGATATCGAGTTGATAAAAATACAGGATCTGGAAACCACCAAGACGCAGTTGCTGGCTCGCATGGAAATTATCCAGTCACTGCAGCAGAAACGTCCGCAAATTGTTCATCTGTTTGATGAAGTTGTGCGCACCGTACCGGAAGGGCTGCACATTACCGAGCTGGCCCAGGCGGGTGAAACCCTGACCATTAATGGCGTTGCGGAATCCAATGGTCGGGTCTCTGCCTATATGCGCAATATTGACAGTTCAGACTGGCTCACCAAACCACGACTGAATGTTATCGAAAGTATTCGCAAGGATGGCCGCGGCAGCAAGTTCACGCTGATTGCTAAACAGTCATCACCAACAGCTGACGATGATAAAGCCGGGGAGCTGTAATGGATCTGTCTAAACTGAATGAAATCGACCTCAGCAATATTGACGTCAATGACATCAAGAAGATTGGCAGTGCGCCGACAGCAGTCAAGATAATTATCATTGTCCTGATCTGCCTGATCGTATTGGGTGCCGGCCTCTTCTTTGACACCAAGAAACAGCTGGAACAGCTGGAGAAGAAAGAGAAAGAAGAAATCTCGCTGCGTACTACCTTTGATGAAAAACAAAGCAAGGCGGCCAACCTCGAAGCCTATTCACAGCAACTGGATGAAATGAAGAAGTCCTTTGGTGCACTGCTGCGACAGCTGCCCAATAAGACTGAAATCGAGTCGCTACTAACCGATATATCACAAACCGGCATTGCCAGCGGACTGGAAATCGAATATTTCAAACCGGAAGGTCTGGTACCCAAGGAATTCTATGCTGAATTCCCCATTAAATTACGGGTGACCGGCCGATATCACGAGTTTGGCCAGTTTGTCAGTGGCGTTGCAGCACTGCCCCGCATTGTCACCATGAGAGATATCAGCATTAAAAAAGCAAAAGATTCGGCCGTGCTACTGGAAATGGAAGTTACCGCCGTTACCTACCAATACCTCGATGAAGAAGAGGATATTTACTAATGTCCTTTAAAAAAGCACAACTGATCTTACTGATGGCAATGGGCCTGAGCGCCTGCTCACAGAGCAATGACGACTTATATAGTTTCATTGAGGAAACAAAATCCAAACACCTGGGCAGCGTTCAACCTCTACCGACGTTTGAGCCCTACAAAAACTTTGCCTATACCGCTGCTGATCTGCGTGATCCGTTTGAATCGACGTTTGATATAGAGCCTGATGAACAGGTCAGCCAGAGCAGCCTGCGCCCCAATACCAATCGCCCCAAAGAGCCGCTGGAAAACTTCCCGCTAGACACCTTGAGCATGGTTGGCATTCTGGAACAGGAACCAAACACCTGGGGCCTGGTGAAAGACCCGAACAATGTTGTACACCGAGTGCAAGTCGGCAATTACGCAGGCCAGAACGAAGGCGAAATAGTTGCTGTATCTGAAAAACAGATCGATATTGTTGAAATTATACCTGATGGCATGGGCGGTTATATTGAACGCACCGCATCCCTGGCCATTGGTTCAAAATAAAAAGAGTATGGAGCAATCATGAAAAGCTTATTTAACCGCATTAAAATCTCAATGCACAACAGGGTAGTTTTCAGCTTCATGCTGATGATAATAGCCGGTTTCAACCTGCAGTCAGTCAGCGCTAACACAAACAATATCGAAGAGATCAACTACACAACACTGCCCGGTAATCGCCTGCAAATCAATATTCGTCTGAGTGAGCTGGCAGAGAAACCGCTGAGTTTCAATATCGACAATCCTGCGCGGATTGCCTTCGACTTCAAGAATACCCGCAGCAACCTGCCCAAAAGAAACCAGAATATCGGTATTGGCGTTGCACAATCACTGACTGCAGTCACCGTAAAAGACAAGACCCGTGTGATTCTCAATCTGACAGAAACCGTTCCCTACAATGTATCGGTTAATCGCGACACGGTTTCCGTAGTTCTGGAAAGCGAAGCTGGCAGTGCAAGCTCCAGCAGACGCGGCAGCCTGGCACAGATGACCGAAAACCGCGACATAAGCCAGGGCAAGGCCATCTCCAAAATTGACTTCCGTCGTGGCGACAAGGGTGAAGGTCGTGTATTACTGCATTTAACTGACGCCAATATTCCTGTGGACATTCGCAGAGAGTTCGGCAAGCTGGTGATTAATTTCACCAACACCAATTTACCCAAAGAACTGCATCAACGCCTGGATGTACTGGACTTTGCAACACCGGTTAAGGCCATCGACAGCTTCAAAAGCGACGGTAATGCACGTGTGGTTATTGAACCAACCGACGCCGAGTTTGAACATCTGGCATACCAGACAGATCGACTGTTTACTATTGAATTAATCCCGGTTTCCAAAGAAGAACTGGAAGAAGCCAACAAAGCCAAATTCGGCTACACTGGCGAGCGTTTATCACTCAACTTCCAGGATATCCCGGTGCGCGCTGTACTGCAGCTGATTGCCGACTTTACCGGCCTTAACGTGGTGGTCAGTGACTCGGTTGATGGCAACCTGACACTGCGACTGAAGAATGTTCCCTGGGATCAGGCACTGGATATTATTCTCAAGGCCAAGGGTCTGTCCAAGCGTGAATCGGGTAACGTGATGCTGGTTGCCCCCAGTGAAGAGATTGCGGCACAGGAAAAACTGGATCTGGAATCCATGCAGCAGGTCACTGAACTGGCTCCTATCCGCAGCGCGTACTTTGAAATCAACTTTGCCAAGGTAAAAGATCTGGCACAGTTATTTGAAGGTGACGAAGAAGGCAGCCTGAGCCTGTTATCACCCCGCGGCAGTGTGATTATGGACGAGCGCACCAACACACTGATTGTAAAAGACACTGACAATGTGATTTCAGAGATTCGCCGCACCCTGGACAAGCTGGACATTCCGGTTCGCCAGGTACTGATTGAGTCACGCATCGTGATTGCTACTGATGGTTTCAAGAAAGAACTGGGGGTACGCTTTGGTGCCACGACGGCAAGGGCCAGTGGCAGTGATGGATTCAGTGCTTCCTCGGGCACATTTGCGGCCACCAATACCATAGCCGATAGTGGCATCGAGAATATTGCCAATACCGGCAGTGCCACGCCTTTTGAAATGCCGTTCGGAACGGACCGACTCAATGTCAATTTACCGGTAGTCGGTGCCGCGGGCAGTATAGCCTTTACCGTGCTGAGTGGTGGTAATCTACTGGATCTTGAATTATCTGCACTACAAGGTGAAGACATGGGTGAGATTGTTTCCAGTCCCCGCGTTGTCACCTCGGATCGACACGAAGCCTTTATTGAACAGGGCGTGGAAGTGCCTTACCTGTCAGCCACCTCGAGCGGTGCCACGCAGGTTGAATTCAAGAAAGCGGTGCTGAGCATCAAGGTCACCCCACAGATTACTCCGGATGATCGCATTATCATGGATCTGTCGGTCAACAAAGATGCGGTGGGCGAAGTATTTGCCAATATCCCCAGCATCGATACACGCCAGGTCACCACACAGGTGCTGGTCAACAACGGCGACACTGTTGTACTCGGCGGCATTTATGAAACCGAATCACGTAACCAGACTACCAAGGTACCGGTACTGGGCGATTTACCATTGATTGGGGGCATGTTCAGACACACTGCTGAAGCCATAGATAAGCAGGAACTGCTGATATTTGTTACCCCGAAAATTCTAAAAGACTCGCTTAGCCTTTAGCATTAGTAATGCACTTACGGTAACGGAAATAATTTTCCAGCCGCTAACGTTGCGGCTGGAATATTTCTAAACCCGATCCATGAAAGTACTGGTACTGAGAAGAAGTGAATCTTTATATCACTCAATTAAACGAAAGGTACAACATTACTAATTGGCTGTTTGATGCACAGGAATTCATCCGCTCAACAGAGTGTAATAGCATCTTCAATACTTATGCCTCTGGCAGCTATTAGTTCAACCCACGATACACCATAAATAGATATTTGAGATATTACGCTTTCAGGATAAACTGCTACCCGTATGGGTAAAACACAAAACATTTTTCTAATCGGCCCCATGGGTGCAGGCAAAACCACCATGGGACGTCAGATCGCCAAACGTCTACATATGGATTTCGCAGACAGCGACCACGCCATTGAGGCACATACCGGCGTCGATATTCCACTCATTTTCGAGAAAGAAGGCGAAGCTGGCTTCCGCAAGCGGGAAATCGCCATGATTGATGAACTGACGCAACAGCAGAACCTGGTACTGGCCACCGGCGGCGGCGCCATACTCGCGGAAGAGAACCGTCGCCACCTGAAACAGCGTGGTATTGTGGTCTACCTGCAAAGCGATATTAAATATTTGATTGAGCGTACCCGCCATGATAAAAATCGCCCTTTACTGCAAACCGCGAACCCTGCAGCCAAGTTACGGGAACTGATGACCATTCGTGAGCCGCTGTATCTGCAGACCGCAGATATCATTATCAACACCGGCCAACAGTCCATTCGCAGCGTCATCAATAGCATCCTGGAAAAAATTAAAGCATTTCAGAGCACAGACAAATGATCACCTTAAAAGTCAACCTCGGCGAGCGTAGCTACCCTATCTGCATCGGTCAGAACCTGCTCTCGCAAAGCGAGCTGATTACCCAGCATATCCCCGGTAACAGCGCACTGATTGTTACCAATAAAACCGTGGCGCCGCTGTACCTGCAACAGCTGGAGCAGTCACTGGGTGATGTCCGTCATCAGTCACTGATCCTGGAAGATGGCGAGGAGTACAAAAATCTGGAGGTGCTCAGCAGCATTTACGATTTTTTGCTGAAAAACCGTTATGACCGCAATACCACCCTGATTGCACTGGGCGGCGGGGTCATCGGTGACATCACCGGTTATGCGGCAGCCACCTACCAGCGTGGTGTGCACCTGATCCAGATCCCCACCACCCTGCTGTCCCAGGTGGATTCCTCGGTGGGTGGCAAAACCGCGGTTAATCATCCGCTGGGCAAAAACATGATCGGCGCCTTTTATCAACCCAAAGCGGTTATCGCCGATACCGCCACCCTGAATACCCTGGAAGATCGCCAGCTCAGCTCCGGCATTGCCGAGGTGATCAAGTATGGGCTGATTCGCGATATCGAATTTCTGCAATGGCTGGAAGAAAATATGGATCGCCTGCTTGATCGCGAGCCAGAGGCACTGGCCTATGCAATTGAACGCTCCTGCAAAAACAAGGCGGAAATTGTCGCCGCCGATGAAAAGGAAAGCGGCCAGCGTGCGCTGCTCAACCTGGGCCACACCTTTGGCCATGCCATTGAAACCGGCATGGGTTACGGCGCCTGGCTGCATGGTGAAGCCATTGCCAGTGGCATGGTAATGGCCGCCCGCCTTTCCCATACACTGGGCTGGATTAGTGAAAGCGATGTATCCCGCGTGGTGAATATTATCGAACGCGCCAATCTGCCGGTGAAAGCCCCACAGAACATGAACGCCGACCGCTTTATCGAACTGATGGCGATTGACAAAAAAGTCTCGGATGGCGTGCTAAAACTGGTACTGTATAAAGCCATTGGTCATGCTGTTATCAGCAAGGACTATACAGAAGACGCGCTGCGAGAAGCCATCGCCGAAAGTTATTAATGCACAACAACGGAGGAGGAAGCAGATGCAGAATGGGTATGATCTAAACAACCTGGCAGCCTATGCATGCAGCGAAGCAACCTCCCGTGGCCGCCTGCACAGTGAGCCGGACCCGGTACACCGCACCCAGTATCAGCGTGACCGTGACCGGATTATTCACTCATCGGCGTTTCGCCGCCTCGAATACAAAACCCAGGTATTTGTAAACCACGAAGGCGACCTGTTTCGCACCCGACTCACCCATTCACTGGAAGTCTCGCAGATTGCCCGCTCAATTGCGCGCAAACTCAACCTGCACGAAGACCTGGCAGAAACCATCGCCATCGCCCACGACCTGGGGCATGCGCCCTTTGGTCATGCCGGCCAGGATGCACTCAACCACTGCATGAAAGGCTATGGTGGCTTTGAGCATAATTTACAGTCGTTACGCGTGGTGGATGAACTGGAAGAAAAGTACGCTGAATTCCCCGGGCTCAATCTCAGTTTTGAATCCCGCGAAGGCATACTCAAACACTGTTCTAACAAGGATGCAAAAAAGCTCGGCGAGCTGGGCTTACGCTTTCTCAACAAGCACCAGCCCAGCCTGGAGGCCCAGGCCTGTGACAAGGCCGATGAAATTGCCTATAACAACCACGACATCGACGATGGTGTGCGTTACGGACTGATTACCATCGAGCAGTTACTGCAAACCCAGCTGTTTCGCGAACAGCACGAACTGGTGCTGCAGAAATACCCGAAAATCACGGACAACTGCCTGATACATGAAGTAATACGCCGCATGATCAGCCGCATGGTTGTGGACCTGATTGATACCAGCCGTAACCGAATTGAATCACTAAACTTAACACACCCGGATGATGCACGAAAACAGGCACAGTATATCGTCGGCTTCAGTGACGACATGCAGCAGCAGACACAGGAACTGAAACGCTTTCTGATGAAAAACCTGTACCGTCACTACCGAGTGCAACGCATGACCACCAAGGCAGAACGGGTATTGACCGCACTGTTCGATGCCTTTATTAATGATCTGCGCATACTGCCACCGGACGCACTCAAACACTGTAAAAAACTGCAGGAACAAATGGGTGATAACGGCATTGCACGCGGCGTATCCGATTACATTGCTGGCATGACAGATCGCTACGCCATTGTTGAATACGAACGCATATTCAATCCACGCCAGTTATCCTTTGCTAACCTTATTCCATAAGTCAGACTGCCATGGCACGTAAAAAATCGATCAATAATATCTCCGGCAACTGTCATCTAAATCAGCAGGCGCTGGATTACCTCAAGCTGAGCAAACAGCCTTTTGGCAAGGAAATACTTTCCAGCCAGACCTTCTACAGTGACGCCAGCCTTGAAAAAATAATTAGCAATATTCGTCACCAGGCGCAGTTCAGCGAATTATTATTACTTGTTGAAGGCCCCCATGGCTCAGGCAAAACCAGCCTGTTCCGCCACCTGCTGCAGACCGACACCCCCAATATCAAACTGCTACCGGTGCAGGCAGAAACCACCGACACACTGGCCCACCTGCAGCAGAAAGCCGCATTACACCTTGAAGACATGGGCAACCCTGGCCAGCTGGAAGAAAACCTCAACAACCTGCAAACCTTTGACCAGATTGCATTACTGGTAATTGATGATGCCCATGTACTCAGTGACAGCACCTTGCAGGCCCTGCTTGCTTATCAGCAACAACTGCACCAGCAGGGAATTACACTGAAAATCCTGTTTTTTGCCAATAACGGTCTGGCGCAGACCCTGCAGAAAATTGCCGAAATTGCAGACGACCAGATTTATGCACAGGGCATGCCCCACTACCATGCCAAACAGGCTGCACACTTTATTAATTTTAAACTTCAGTGCGCCGGCTACCGGGGAGAGCCCTTGCTAAGCAGCAAAGACTTGCAGCAACTGGACAAAAAAACAAACGGCAGCGCACTCAGCTTAATGCAACATACCGCACAATTACTGGAGCAACAGGTTAAAAAGAAAAACAGGGCGCCGCTGGGCGGCTGGATAAAAATCCTGATACTGGCTTTACTGGTACTGATTATTGCAATTGCCGCGGCCATTTATTTTGATTTCGCCGGCCCTGGTAACAGCTCACCAGGTGAAACCGGAACAGAACCCTCCACATTAATCACAGAACCCGAGATCATTGCACAACAGGCATCATCTACAACTGAAGATAATGTGGATACAGAAACGGCTATTGAAAATAACCAGCCAGCTCAAATTGCTGACAGCGAGAAACAGGCCGCTGATAACAGAACGCTCTCTGAAACAGCCGAAGAACAACCGGCAACCAACATTCAGCATAACAGCGAAACCACGCAGGAAATGACACCACAGGAGCCCGTAGCGGCTTCGACAGAGGCAGGCACTGCGACCGACACCACTACAGACACCCCTTCTCGGGATAGCGTGACCGGCGATACGGACAGCAACAAACAGACGGCACAAACAGGACAAATAACACCCCAGCCTACCAACACAGATAAAACCGCAGCAAGCGAACAAAAACCACAACCGGCAAAACCCGAACCGAGCAAACTTCCGGCAACGCTGTTGCAACTTGGAGAAATGGGTTTACGCGATGCAAACTGGCTGTTAGCGCAAAACAGCACACACTGGACCATCCAGTTACTGGGCGCACGTGAGCCGGAAACCCTGCTGGTGTTTGCACAACGACACCAACTGGGAGACCAGGCAGCCTGGTACAAAACCTGGTTAAGCAGCAAACCCTATTATGTGCTGGTGTATGGCAGTTATGCCTCTCGGGATGCCGCAAGAGCGCAGATCAATCAGCTACCGGATGGACTACGCAGCGCCAAACCCTGGGTGAAAAGCTTCGACTCGGTGCAGAAGACCATTAACTAAATCCGAAAAAATCTTTCGTCTAAGAACCAATAATTACGGCCTAACACAATCTGGACAGTCATCCTTGCTGCTGTATAAAAAGTATTTTTCTTAAGGCTTGGCGCGAACAACGCGAAGACCGCTAATCCACACAAGTACACACATCGCTTTAATCGCGTTTATTTGCGTCCTTTGCGTTCATTTGCGTTTTCTTTTTAAAATAAACCTCATGCAGGCTGAGCAGATTTACATGACAATCCGGTGGATCCGCTTCGCTTGATACCACCCTACGAAAAACGACTATGCAGTATAACCGCCGCCCCCCGGCGTTTTGATTGTCACCACATCGCCTGCCCTGAGTCGTGCAGAAAACTTGGCGGGATACAGCTCGCCGTTAACGCGGTTTTCACCCGGCGCACCACTCGATTTGTGATCTTTATCCGTTTGAATTTTCCCCGCCTCAATCCCCCAGGGCGCATGGCTACGACGTTCACTCAGCACAGTTACATGGCAATCGCTTAACAGCGTATAACTTCGTTCAATTCCCTCACCGCCATGATGCACTCCTGTACCGGCAGAATCGGTGCGTAAACTGTAACGGTTAATGCGCAACGGGTAGTTCATCTCCAGCACTTCAAGCGGCGTATTCAGGGTATTGGTCATATGGGTTTGCACACCACTCAAACCATCATACAGGGCATTGCCACCCATGCCCCCGCCCATGGTTTCATAGTAGTCCCAGGCCGCCTGCTGTCCCGTGGCCGCAGCGCCCATCGCCAGGTTATTCATACCACCGTGACTGGCGGCGGGTATTTTATCAATCACCGCCTGTGCCAGTGCACCCAGCACCACATCCACCACGCGGCTGCTGGTTTCAACATTACCCGCACTCACCGCCGCCGGACGCTGCGCATTTAACAGGCAACCAACAGGGGCGGACAGATGGATATGTCGAAAACTGCCGGCACAGGCCGGCGCATTATCCGGCAGAAAACAGCGGAACACATAAAACACCGCCGCTGCGGCCACCGATAACGGGCAATTGATATTGCCTTTCACCTGTGCCGCGGTGCCAGAAAAGTCCACCTCAACCCGACCTGCCTGAATGCGAATACATGTCTCTATCGGCAGATCAGTCTGCCCCTGACCGTCATCGTCCATCACATCCCTGAAATGATAAACACCGTCGGGTATCTGCTGCATCGCCTGCTGTGCCAGGCGGGCCGCATAATCATTCAGCGCCTGTAAGGCCTGCAGATAATTGTCCCGCCCCATCTGCTGCAGTAATTCTGTCAGCCGCAACAGGCCGCGCCGATTGGCACTGATCTGTGCGGAGAAATCGCCATGAGACTGCAACGGATTCTGCAGGGCGCCTAGTATATTCTGCATCAGCGTTTCATCCAGCTGGTCATTGCGCAGCAGATGCGAGGGCGGAATTAGCAGCCCCTCTTCATCCAGATGGCTTGAAACCGGCATGGAGCCGGGACTGCTGGCACCGATATCCGCATGGTGTGCGCGGTTGGCAACAAAGCCGCAGAGTCGGTTGTCATGGAACAGGGGCGCCAGCAGGGTAATGTCCGGCAGATGGGTACCGCCAAGGTAGGGATCATTCAGCACCACCATGTCACCCGGCTGCCAGTGCAGGTTGCGCACAATGTCCTTCGCTGCATAGGCCATACTGCCCAGATGCACGGGAATATGCGCCGCCTGTGCGCATAGCTCGCCATCGACATCGAAGACCGCGCAGGAAAAATCCAGCCGGTCTTTGATATTGGGTGAAAACGCCACACGTTTTAATACCGCACCCATTTCATCACACACCGCCTCAATGCGACTGGCGAAGACACTTAATGCTATAGAATCCAATGTTTTTCCTGTTTTTGAAAAAATGTCCTAAAATATCGCAACTAAACAGCGGTTTAACTTGAAATATCCGCCCGTGTAATTTATCGTAATGCCCGACTAAAACAATCAAGTATTCCCTCTATAGGATTAAAAATTATGAACCCATTAAAATCAGTCACCGGCACAATCATATCCGGTTTTGTGCTGGCTATCATTCTTGTCTTTGCACTTGGTAGCACCGGCCAGATCAATCCCTGGGGTTTCTGGGTATGGCTACATGTACTGGTTGGTATTACCTGGATCGGTTTACTCTACTACTTCAACTTCGTACAGGTACCCGGCGTTGGTAAAGCACTGGCTGAAAAAGACAGTGGCGGCCCCGGCCCTGTAGCGATCAACAAGTACATTGCACCACCTGCGCTGCTGTGGTTCCGCTGGGCAGCAGTTGCCACCTGGATCACCGGTGCGCTGGCACTGGAAGCCATGCACACTGGCGAGGGCTCAGGTGTGGTTGCGGCTTTCACCCTGGCTGAAGGTTATGCCACCATCGGTGCCGGCGCCTGGTTAGGCACTATCATGCTGTTCAATGTGTGGGTACTGATCTGGCCAAACCAGAAGAAGATTCTGGGCCTGGACGGCAAGCAGCACAGTGCCGAAGCTATTGCCAGCGCCAAGACCGTTGCGCTGATGGCCTCACGTACCAATACACTGCTGTCAGTGCCAATGATTCTGGCAATGACTGCACAGGGACACGGCCTGTTCTTCTAAGCCACCTGAGCTAAATAGCAGTGATAAAAACGGCGGGCCTGTCCCGCCGTTTTTTATTGGCTGTTTTTTATTCACCCAGCAACCACCGATAGCCGCCTGAAACCCCTCGCAAACACTGTCATATCGGGCTTTGCATAAGTTTGCTATCTACCGGATCTTTAGTATAATCAATCCTTCCACGGCAGCTTAGCACTGCCGTTTTTTGTTTTTCGGGGATTTAAAAAAACAGTGACTGGTAACCCCGGCACTTACATCGGCATGTGATTTGGTGAACCCAACTATGAGCGGATCTGAGCATTTAATGAAAACCTACGCACCACTCGATATCTGTTTCGACAGAGGCCAGGGTGCCTGTTTATATACCAGCGATGGCACCGAATACCTGGATGCGCTGTCGGGTATCGCGGTCTGCGGGCTGGGCCATGCCCACCCGGCAGTGACCCGCGCGATTCAGCAACAGGCGGAAAAATTACTGCACACCTCCAATCTGTATTGCATACAGAACCAGCAGACGCTGTCTGACCAGCTATGTGATGTGGCGGGCATGGACCGGGTTTTCTTCTCCAACTCCGGTGCAGAGGCCAATGAAGCGGCCATAAAGTTGGCGCGCCTGTATGGTCACCAGAACGACATTAAATCACCGTCGATTATCGTCACCGAAGGCAGTTTTCACGGCCGCACCATGGCCACCCTAACCGCCACCGGCAACCGCAAGGTGCAAGCCGGGTTTGAACCGCTGGTGCAGGGTTTTATCCGCGCACCCTATAACGACATAGAAGCAATTAAGGCGATTGCCAATAACAGTAATAGCACGGTGGCGATCCTGGTGGAACCGATCCAGGGTGAGGGCGGCATTAATATCCCGGATGCGAATTACCTGAAGCAGTTACGTGAAATCTGCGATGCCAATAACTGGCTGCTGATGCTGGATGAAATCCAGACCGGCATGGGCCGAACCGGCAAGTGGTTCGCCTACCAGCACAGCGACTGTATGCCGGATGTGGTGACCCTGGCCAAGGGCCTGGGCAATGGTGTGCCGATTGGTGCCTGTATGGCCAGGGGCAAGGCAGCGGAGGTGTTTAATCCGGGCAACCATGGTTCGACCTTTGGCGGCAACCCGCTGACCTGTGCCGCTGCCAGTGCGGTGATTAATACCATCCAGCAGGAAAACCTGTGCCAGCGCGCAGACGAACTGGGGCAGACATTGCTCGAGAGCTTCAGACGCGAGCTGGCAGCCGTGCCTGCGGTCACTGCAATCCGCGGCAAGGGCCTGATGATTGGTATCCAGCTGGACCGCGAGTGCGCGCCACTGGTCAAGGCGGCACTGGAAAAACACTGCCTGATCAATGTCACCGCAGGCAATGTGATTCGCCTGTTGCCCCCACTTATTCTCAGCGACCAGCAGGCCACGCAAATTATTCAGACCGTGTGCCAGCTGATTAAAGCATTTACCGAACAAACCTAGCGGAGACGCCCATGGCGACACGCCACTTTCTAAGCTTACTGGATTTATCTCCCGCCGAACTCAGGCAGCTGCTGCAACGGGGGATCGAACTTAAAAATATGCAGCGTGCCGGGGAGCTTTTCGAGCCCCTGAAGAACCGGGTACTGGCTATGATCTTTGAAAAATCATCCACCCGCACCCGCGTCTCCTTTGAGGCGGGCATAGCACAGCTGGGCGGTCACGCACTGTTTCTCTCGCCGCGTGACACCCAGCTGGGGCGGGGTGAACCGATTGAAGATACCGCACGGGTACTGTCCAGTATGGTCGACATCATTATGGTGCGCACCTTCGAGCATGAGAAAATCACCAAGTTTGCAGAGTATTCCTCGGTACCGGTGATTAACGGCCTCACCGATCTGCTGCACCCCTGCCAACTGCTCGCCGATATGCAGGCATGGATTGAACACCGTGGCGATATGCAGGGCAAAACCGCAACCTATGTGGGGGATGGCAACAATATGTGCCACTCCTATATCAATGCCGCCAGTCAGCTGGATTTCAAACTGAATATCGCCTGCCCGGAGGGTTATGACCCGGATCCGGCACTGCTGGAAAGCGCCGGCTCACGGGTTAATGTATTCCGCGACCCACGCGCCGCCTGTGAGAATGTGGACCTGATTGTGACCGATGTCTGGGCCAGTATGGGACAGGAAGACGAGCAGAAAGAACGGCAGAATGTATTCACCGATTACCAGGTGAACGACGAGCTGATGGCGGTGGCGCATAAGGATGCGTTATTTATGCACTGCCTGCCGGCCCACCGGGGCGAGGAAGTCACCGCCAGCGTGATTGACGGCCCACAAAGCGTGGTCTGGGATGAGGCGGAAAATCGTCTGCATGCGCAAAAAGCACTGATGGAATTCCTGCTGACCCGTTAGCACACACAGCCAGCCTCTGCGACTGTTGTACTGCCGCTTACGCCTTTAATCCGCACGGCAAGGAATAAATATTCCTGCCACCTGAAACGCCTATTCACGTTACAATAGCCGCTTTAATTAACCCGGCATGCGGCAGACACTTCTCCATTCTGATGACTTTCAAGCAACAATGTTTATACAGCGCGCTACTCATCACATGGCCTTCCCTGCTGTGGGCTGCGGAAGCGGACTTTTATCAGCTCTGCCCCAGCGACAACCCGATTTTCGACTACAGCCCACCGCCACTGTTTGATGAAACCAGTCGCGATAACACCGAGATCAGCGCCGACCAGGTGACCAATGTCAGCCAGTCGCGCAGCCAGTTTTCCGGTAATGTGGTAATCGAACGCCACCAGCTTCGTCTCACCGCAGACCAGGTAAGTCATGACAGGGACGCACAACTGCTCGAACTCAGCGGGCATATCCATGCCGACACCAGTGAGCTGTCACTGAATGCGGAGAGCGGCTGGTTCAATTTAGAGAACAACAGCGGCGAGCTGATCGGCGCCGAATACTATTTGCCCAGCTCACATATTTCCGGCAAAACCCCGCGCTTCAGTTTTAGCGATGGCGACAGAACCCTGTTGATTGACACCCAGTTTTCCAGCTGCCCGCCGAATAAACCCGACTGGTATTTCAACACTGCCTGGCTGGAGCTGAATCAACAAACTGCCACAGGCACGGCCAAACACGCAGTGCTATGGCTGAAAGATGTGCCCATTTTTTATATTCCATGGATTCAGTTTCCGCTGGGCGAAGAACGTCGCTCCGGTTTTCTTATGCCCTTTATGGGCAATACCTCGAACAGCGGCTTTGAGATCGGCACCCCCTGGTACTGGAATATTGCCCCCAATCAGGACGCGATTATCACCCCTTCCAACCTGAGCTTTCGCGGCCAGATGCTAAGCACCAATTACCGCTACCTGACCCACAACAGTCGCGGCAATCTGGATGTGGAATACCTGTATAAAGACGATAAACTGGATGACGCCGAGCGCTATCTGCTGCACTTTAATAACCGCAGCCAGCTCAGCGAGCGGGTTAGCCTGAACCTGCTGGCCAACAATGCCTCCGACCCCGATTATCTGCTGGACATGGGCAGCAATATCAACATTACCAACACCACCCATCTGGAGCGCAATGCTCGCCTCAGCTACAGTGACAGCACCTGGCGCGCGGCGATGATGGCACAAAGCTTTCAGACTATCGATTCCCGCATCGCCAGCACTAACCGCCCCTATCGTCGACTGCCGCAAATCACCCTTAATGGCAAACACGGCAGCGAACTGGGTGACACCTATCTGCTGAGCCAGCTGGAGAGTGAATGGGTGGATTTCCAGCACGAAGACGCCAGCAAGGTTCAGGGTTCCCGGCTACACCTCCACCCGAAATTAACGATTCCCTGGCAGGGCAACGCCTGGCATCTGAAACCTTCACTGGGCCTGATGCACTCGGCCTACGAACTGGATGACACCGCGCCGATTGAGGAACGCAACCTGCACAGCTTCAGCCTGGACAGCGGCCTGGTTTTCGAACGCAGCCTGGGTAAAAGTTCATTAATGCAGACACTGGAACCACGGCTGTTTTACCTGAATATTCCCTACGAAGATCAGAGCACTATCCCGCTGTTTGATACCACCCAGCAGAACTTCAGCTTTGCTTCGCTGTTCAGGGAAAACCGTTTTAACGGCATCGACCGTATTGGCGATGCCAACCAGCTAACCCTGGCACTAAGTAGCCGCTTTCTCGACAAAAGCAACGGCCATGAACTATTCAATATCAATATTGGTCGTATTTACTACCTGGACCAGCAACAGGTGGGATTAACCAGCACGACAGCGCCTATTGAGGCAGACAGCTCTGATATCATTGCCGAATTTAACAGTGATCTGAACAACTGGCGCAGCCGTGGCACGCTGCAATGGAGCACGGAAACGGATCGCTCGGATAAGCGTAGCCTGCAGTTGAGCTATGCCGCATCGGAAAAAGCGGTATTTAATATCGGCTACCGTTTTTTTCGCAACCCAACAGATGAAAGCCTGAACATAGAACAGACCGATCTGTCGTTTGCCCTGCCACTCGGCAATCACTACTCGCTATTCAGTCGCTGGAATTATTCACTCACTGATCAACGTGACCTGGATACAATTTTCGGCGTTGAATATGAATCCTGCTGCTGGGCCCTGCGACTTATTTCACAGCGCTATGTACGGGATGACAGCGCCGCTACCGGCAACGAGTATAATGCATCGATTATGCTGCAATTTGTACTCAAAGGCTTCGGCAGCATTTCTGACAGAGAAGCAACCAGCACATTAACCAATGCTATTCTTGGCTACCAACCGGATTTTTAACACTATGCAAACCATGCGATTTTCAGTTTTACTTTACATTAGCCTGATCTTCAGTCTCATCATAAGCACACCGGCCAGGGCGATTGAGAAAATCGATTCAATTGCCATTATTGTCAATGACGAAGTCATTACCCAGCAGCAGATTGAAAACCGCTTCAATGATTTCAAACAACAACTTCTGCTACAGGGACAGACACTGCCCGATAACGAACTGCTAAAAAAGCAGGTGATTGAACGCATGATTATTGACAGCATCCAGTTACAGATGGCCAGAACCCAGGGCATTAGCGTGGACGATCTGAGCCTGAACCAGGCGCTTGAAAATATTGCGCAGAATAATAACACCACGCTGGACGGACTGCGCCGCACACTCAACAGCAAGGGCATCAGTTATGAAAATTTCCGTGAACAGACGCGTCGCGATATTATTATCCAGCAATTACAGCAACGGGTTATTTACAGCACGGTAAAAGTCTCGCCCCAGGAAATTGATATTTTTCTGGAGCAACAGAAACAGTCCGGTGACGCGAGCAATGATAAATACCATCTGGCACATATCCTTATAGCCACACCGGAAGCAGCATCACCGGACGAAGTCGCTGCCGCACTTACCAAGGCCAAACAGGCGATTGAACGCATACAACAGGGTGAGGAATTCAGTGATGTCGCTCTGCGCTTTTCCGATGGACGCCACGCACTGCAGGGTGGCGATCTGGAATGGCGCGGTGCCGCAGAACTGCCGCCACTGTTTTTAAATACCGCGCGTCAACTGGAAAAGGGCGAAGTATCAAAGCCCTTACGCAGTGCCGGTGGCTTCCATATTCTCAAACTGATTGACAAGCAAACCCGGAATTACCTGGTGAAGCAGACCCATGCGCGCCATATATTAATCAAAACCGACCAGATCACCAGCGACGACGAAGCCAGAAACACACTGCTAAGCATCAAACAGCGACTGGACAAGGGTGAAGATTTTGCCGCACTGGCTGAAGAATTTTCCCAGGACCCGGGCTCAAAAAGCAAGGGTGGCGATCTCGGCTGGGCCAGTGAAGGCAGCTTTGTGCCACGCTTTACCCAGGTTATGAACTCTCTCGATAAGGGTGAAATTTCCGAACCTTTCAAGAGCCAGTTTGGCTGGCACATACTGCAGGTACTGGACCGCCGCGAGGAAGATGAAACCGAACAACGCATACGTCAGAAGGCTGAAATGGCGATTCAGAAACGCAAGGCGGATGAAGAGCTACAGCTGTGGTTAAGACGCAGCCGCGATGAAGCCTATGTTGAATTTGTCAATGAGAGCAACGATTAATGCCGGCGATTATTGCCATTACGCCCGGCGAACCGGCGGGTATAGGTCCGGACCTTGCCGTAATCAGCGCGCAGGGGACGATGGATGCCATTCCACTCTACTTTGCAGACCCTGAGTTACTAAGGTCCCGTGCCGCTGAACTGAATCTTGATATTCAGATAGAGACCATTTCTTCACTGAGTGAGCTTGTGCAAACCACTCTCACAGACCAGCCCGGCAAGATGCTGGTGTATCCGGTTCAGCTTGCGACTGAAGCCATAGCGGGAAAGCTGGACAGGCAAAACGCAGGCTATGTACTGGAGTGCATTCGCCTGGCGGTTGAGTCGATACAACAGGGTGTCTGTCATGCATTAATGACCGGGCCGATCCACAAGGGCGTGATTAATGATGCCGGCATCCCTTTCTCCGGCCATACCGAATACCTGGCTGAACTGACTTCAGCCACGCCGGTGATGATGCTGGCAGCCGAAGCGGAAAAACTGCGTGTTGCACTGGTCACCACCCACCTGCCTTTAAGCCAGGTGAGCGCAGCCATTACACCACAGGCGCTGGAGCAGGTGCTACGCATTCTGCACCACGACCTGCAGCAGAAATACGCCATTACCGATCCGCATATCCTGGTCTGCGGCCTGAACCCCCATGCCGGGGAAGGCGGCCATATGGGCATGGAGGAAATCGAGGTCATAGAACCGGTGTTGCGCCAACTCCGTGACGAGGGCATGCACCTCACAGGTCCCTTGCCCGCCGATACCCTGTTCACGCCGAAACACTTGCAGCAGGCCGATGCGGTACTGGCGATGTACCATGACCAGGGGCTACCGGTACTTAAATATGTCGGCTTTGGTCATGCGATTAATATCACCCTGGGATTGCCGATTATTCGCACTTCGGTTGACCATGGCACCGCGCTGGATCTGGCCGGCAGCGGTCGCATCGACAATGGCAGCTATATGGCGGCCTTACACAGTGCCATTTTTCTCGCCAGTCAGCAGCTGAAACACCAGGTTTAATTATGTCGATACAACACCGCGCACGAAAACGTTTCGGACAGAACTTTCTATCCGATGCCAGCATTATTCAGCGCATTATCCAGAGCATTAACCCAAAACCCGGGGAACCACTGGTCGAAATCGGCCCGGGCCTGGGCGCGCTCACCTGCCCACTGCTGCAGATAGTGGGTGAAATGGACGTGATCGAACTTGATCGCGACATTATCCCCAAACTGCAACTCAATTGCGGGCTGGATTACAGCAGCCAGAATAAATTGCGGGTACATAATGTAGATGTGCTCAAATTCGACTTTGCCTCACTGCACACCGAGCAGCCACTGCGCATCCTCGGCAACCTGCCCTACAATATTTCAACACCGATTATTTTTCACCTGGTGAGCTACAGCGCGCTGATTCAGGACATGTTCTTTATGCTACAGAAGGAAGTGGTTGATCGACTCGCCGCCGGCCCCAATGACAATAACTACAGCCGCCTGTCGGTTATGGCTCAATACCACTTTCGGGTGACACCGCTGTTCCTGGTACCACCCGAGGCCTTTGTTCCCGCACCCAAGGTCGACTCGGCCATTGTGCGCCTGGTACCCCACCGGGAAAAACCGGTGCAGGTAGCAGACGAAGCAGAATTTGCCCGTCTGGTAAGCACCGCCTTCTCACAACGCCGCAAAACCCTGCGCAATGTACTGCGGGATACCTGCACCGAGCAACAGCTGATCGACGCGGGCATTGATCCAGCGGCACGGGCGCAGACCCTGAGCCTGCAGCAGTTCGCGGATTTACACAACAGCCTGTGTGGTTAAAATACCAGTACTAAATGGGTTAATATAAGCCCTCAACTTCTGCTAAGCTGGCCTAACTGCAATACACCTATGGCAAAAACGATGAATGAAGATACCTACAAGATCAATGTGGAAGTAACACCCAATTACATTGAGGAACAGTCAAGCCCCGACCAGAATCACTATGTGTTTTCATACACGGTCACCATTACCAATGATGGCAAAATGCCGGCCCGCCTGCTCACTCGCCACTGGATAATCACCGATGCCATGGGTGAGATCCAGGAAGTAAAAGGCGATGGCGTAGTGGGTGAACAACCTTATCTCAAACCCGGCGAAGGTTTCCAGTACACCAGTGGGACCATGATGAAAACCTCCAGTGGCTCAATGACTGGCAGCTATCAGATGCTTGCTGAAGATGGTTACCACTTTGAAGCAAATATTCCAGAGTTCTATCTGCTCGCACCCACCACACTGCACTAGACCGTATGGGTTTAAAGCACAGTTACACGCTCCTCGCGCCGCTGTACGATGCGGTGGTAAAAAGTGCCACCGCCTCAATGCGCAAATCCAGTTTACAGCGTCTGCAGATGACAGAAAGCCAGCATGTGCTGATCAATGGCATTGGCACCGGCCTTGACCTGCCCTATCTACCCACACACCATCAGTACACTGCCACTGACCTGACACCGGCAATGCTTAAATACTGTCAACGTCGCCTGGCTGACTATGAGCTGGAAATGCAGCTGCACACGGCCGACGTTATGCAACTGCCCTTTACAGACAATCATTTTGACATTGTGCAGATGAACCTGATTCTCGCAGTGGTGCCACAACCCCTGCTCGCACTTCAGGAAGCCATACGCGTACTCAAACCCGGCGGCAAAATATTCATAATGGATAAATTTCTCAAACCGGGTGAAGTGGCACCGCTTCGTAAAGCCGTGAATCTGCTTATGCGGCATATCGCGACACGCACCGATGTGGTTTTCGAGGAACTACTGGCTGAGTGTCCCCAGCTAGAATTAATTAACGATGAACCCGCCTTACTTAATGGCTGGTTCCGATTAATTGATCTGGAAAAGAAACACTGATGGCGACTTATGCAATTGGTGATGTACAGGGCTGTTACCAGTCATTACAGGATCTACTTGTAAAAATTAATTTTCGTTCCGATAAGGACAAGTTGTGGTTTGCCGGTGATATTGTCAACCGCGGGCCGGATTCGCTGCGGACACTGCGTTTTATTAAATCACTGGGTGACAATGCGATCTGTGTACTTGGTAACCACGACCTGCATCTGCTTGCCATAGCCCATGGCAGTGGCAAACCACACAAAAAAGACACAGTTGACGACATACTCCACGCAGCCGACCGTGTACAACTGCTCGACTGGCTGATTCAGCGCCCACTGATGCATTACAAAAAAAAGCATCACACCTGCCTGGTGCACGCAGGTATCTATCCGGCCTGGACCACTGAACAGGCACTCGCCAACGCCCATGAGGTAGAGAAAGTTTTACAAAGTCATAAGGCACATGAGTTTTTCGGGCATATGTACGGCAACAAGCCATCGCGCTGGAATAATGAACTAGGCGGCTGGGAGCGTTTACGCTTTATTACCAACTGTTTTACCCGCATGCGATATATCCGTGACAATATGAAACTCTGCCTTAAAGAAAAGGGCAATCCAGGCAAGCAGCCAGACGGAATCCTGCCCTGGTTTGACTTCGCCAGCATGCAACAGGGTGTAAATATCGACAGAGAATTGAATATTGTGTTCGGTCACTGGTCGACCTTGAAAGACCCGGAGTACAAACATCTGTATCCACTGGATACGGGCTGTTTATGGGGTGGGAAACTAACGGCGCTTAAAATTGACAGTGAAATGCGCAAACGCAAGAGCGTCAGCTGCCCGAAATGGCAGGAGTTAATTGATTAAATAGCAGATGTGTATCAAGCAGAAATAGAAAATTATCAGCTACTTTTTATACTGATACACGGCGCTGATATTCGACAATATCAAAATCATAATTGTTGTTCTCGTCCGCCAGCACAGACTGCTGTGAAACAACTTCCCACTCGCGCATATCCACTTCAGGAAACCATGCATCACCGTCGCATGCTGTTTTTACGTGAGTCAGATAAAGTTTATCCGCCTTACCAATCATCTGCTGATACAGGTTAGCACCACCGATAATCATCACTTCTTCAGCGTCAGTGTCCTGACTGGCTTCGCGCAGGGCTTCATCAATAGTTGAAACAGTCACCACACCCTCATGACTGAATTCACCACGTGTGAGTACAATATTTTTACGCCCCGGCAGTGGGCGACCAATCGACTCGAATGTTTTGCGCCCCATTATAATCGGCTTTGCCATGGTCACCTGTTTAAAATGCCTGAAGTCAGCAGGCAGGTGCCAGGGCAGTGCGTTGTCTGCACCAATCAGACGATTCTCGTCCATTGCCGCAATCATTGAAATTATCATGTAAACATTAGCCTTGAATTCATTTCTCTACTAAATAGAAATTGGCGCTTTAATATGCGGGTGCGCCTGGTAATCTAGCAGCTCGAAATCATCAAACGTGAAGTCAAAGATATCCCTGACTTCAGGGTTTAATTTCATTGTCGGCAATGGGTAAGGGGTACGTGACAATTGCTCATCCACCTGCTGTAGATGATTATTATAAAGATGCGCATCCCCGAGGGTGTGTACAAAATCACCAGCTTGCAAACCGACCACCTGTGCAACCATCATGGTTAACAGGGCGTAAGAGGCGATATTAAAGGGTACGCCAAGAAAAATATCTGCACTGCGCTGATACAACTGGCATGAGAGTTTGCCATCTGCAACATAAAACTGGAAAAACGCATGACAGGGTGCCAGCGCCATACGCCCCTGCTTTACGTTTTCCTGAGGACTCACCGATTCATCCGGCAAATCTGCTGCATTCCATGCCGACACAATAATGCGCCGGCTATTTGGATTGTTCTGCAGCAACTGGATAATTTCTTTTATCTGGTCAATATGCCGGCCATCCGGTGTTGGCCAGTTGCGCCATTGATAGCCATAGACAGGCCCCAGCCCCCCCGAATCATCCGCCCATTCATTCCAGATTTTTACCCCGTTATCCGTTAGATAGCGGGTATTGGTCTCACCTGTTAAAAACCATAGTAGTTCATGAATAATGGATTTCAGATGGCATTTTTTCGTGGTTACCAGGGGAAACCCCTGTGACAGATCAAAGCGCATCTGGTAGCCAAATACGGATACGGTACCGGTACCTGTACGGTCACCTTTTTGTACACCGTTCTCCTTAACATGTCGCATTAAATCTAGATACTGTTTCATTTTTTAACGGTCTGTTTTTTGTAAGCAAGAAATAGAATAATCAGTCCGGCGATAATCATCGGCATGGATAGCTGCTGACCTTTGGTCATCCAGTCGAACATCACAAAACCAAGGTGTGAATCCGGCGTTCTGAAAAATTCAGTAGTAAACCTGAATACACCATAGGCTAATAGAAACACGCCACTGACTGCCATGACCGGTCTGGGCCTGGAAGAAAACACCAGCAGAATCAAAAACAGTAACAGACCTTCAGTTAGTGCCTGATAAAGTGATGAAGGATGACGTGCAATATGGTCACCGAAATCCATCAGCCAGGGCACAGACGATTCAGCCGGACGTCCCCAAAGTTCTTTATTAATAAAGTTGCCCAGTCGGCCAAAGCCAAGACCAATCGGCACCATCGGTGCGATAAAATCACTCACCTGGAAAAACGTCTTACCGGTTTTCCGCGCAAACAGATAGAGCGCGATAAACACACCCAGCATGCCACCGTGGAATGACATACCCCCTTCCCAGATGCGCAGGATAATAAGCGGGTTGTCTAAAAACACATCAAAATTATAAAACAGGATATAGCCGATGCGCCCACCCAGAATAACGCCCAGCGCACCGTAGAAAATAACATCAGATACCTGCTGGCGGTTCCATCCAGAATTTTTATTCCGTGCCCGAACGGAGCCCAGCCACCAGGCGCCGAGAAAACCGAACAGGTACATCAGGCCATACCAGTGGACTTTAACCGCGCCCAGATCAAGTGCGACAGGGTTGATATCGGGATATGTAAGCATGGTGGAATGTTACCAGAAATGCGGAGGGAATTCGGCTATAAACGACAAGGATCGGGGGATTATTTCCGCTGTGGTATCTAGTTGTTTGTGTGTAGCTTAACGCGCTGTTATTTAAAAAATACTCGTAGATGCCTGCTAAATAGAACATGTAGCTTATGCGAGCCGTGAGGTACTCTGATTAGCTTGTGAGGGCCTGGTACCTCTGTCCTACTTTATTCGCCCCATCCCTGGGGCTAGCTGTTAGCTGACTAGCTACAGGCCTGTATCCACACGATTCTATTGAGCGCCCTTCGGTGTCGTGGTGGGTAATGCATCCACCCGGTTCAAAACCGCTCCGTTCTTGCGTGTGAAGAGGACACGTAAATTTTGCGTGCCGGCAGGCACTCTGATTAGCTTGTGAGGGCCAGGTACCTCTGTCCTACTTTATTCGCCCCATCCCTGGGGCTCACCCCTTCGGGGCCCGGGTGGTAAAGGCATCCACCCGGTCCAAAATCGTTCCGGACGATTTTGTCACATACCCGTGTAGTGGCAGCAGGATACTTCCAGGCCATAAAGAAAAAGCCCAGAGTGGAAAAATCCACTCTGGGCTTTTTGGTATTAAATCCTGGCAGTGTCCTACTCTCA
>Ga0209692_10001938_pt1 | contig 25050 bp, 17 predicted proteins | sample tdDd472_FD_187129 | JGI IMG/M metagenome (GOLD analysis project Ga0209692, IMG submission 187129) | Marine sediment microbial communities from the Atlantic coast under amendment with organic carbon and nitrate - tdDd47.2 (SPAdes)... | ecosystem: Environmental > Aquatic > Marine > Coastal >... | reverse complement strand
TTCCTTCAAGGTCACCATCAACAACAGTGTCGTTTTCAACATCTCCATCGGGTTTTATTTTTCCATCGTCGCCACCAAGGCAACCGGAGAATGCCATGGTTGAAACCAGCATCAGGGTGATGATGGTCATGGATGAAATTGATTTAACATTCAGCAGTTTACGTCTTCTGATAATCATTCCGATTACTCCAAACAGCAGAACCAAAAGAACGGTAGAAGCGCTTACATCCTGATTCTGACATCCAAGGCAGCCATCAAGATCACCGAAACCTGCCATCAGGTCTTCAATCGGATTGCCGGTTCCGCCATTGCTGATTCCGCTTACGATGGTAGTTTCCCAGCGTGAGTTTGCGGCACTGTAGGCATAATCGACGATCATGGTTTGATAACTGGTGGCATAGGTTCCTTCACCGTCGTAGTTGTTGAGATCGGTAACTACAACACGGATTGTGTTTTCACCTTCAACCAGATCTCGTTCATCAATAAATCCGTCAATGCGTCCCTTGTCGTCTGTACCTTCTCTGAAGAATTTAACTTTGTTGCCCTGGGCAATTCCGTTGACATAGGTTTCAAGCTCGACGCTGACTTCGCCGTTTACAACTTCGATATTGCTGACAATACCTTCAATGTCAAGATCACCTGTTACCACCGGGCCTACCGGGCCGGTAATGGCAATAGACGTTTGTATTTCTCCAACCAGCGAAATAAACTCTGCACCTGGATCGATTACTCTAATCGAGGAGACTCTGACCAGAGAGCCGGGCAGATCTATTCTTTCAAGAGATTCAAGGAACATCGGCAGAACCAGATTAAAGATACTGGGAATCACATTTCTCAGAGGCTCTTCGTCCATTACAAAAGCTGACCATGCAAGGTCTGTGTAAATTGTGGGTTCGCCAAGTTCGATTGAAACATAGTCTGTGCCGTATGGGGTGCTGGGCTTGTTCATGACCAGAGTGGCTTCGGCAAACATTGAAATTGCCATATCGAAAAGCGGTGTTTCAAACGAGCCGTTCTGATCCACATCACCAATGAATGACAGAATAATATCACCGGCCTGAATTTGAATGGCGTCGTGGTCTTCATTCAGTTTGTCCACACCTTTGGCAACAATTGGCAGGATGGGATGCATCTGAATTGTTATAGGCGTTCCAGTGGGGGCAATAGCCTGCACATCTGTTCTGACAGGGTTAATAAGCTCTGGAATGAAAATACCAAAGGATGCAGTGTCCAATCCCAGAACATCGCCAACCATTTCCTGGGTGATTGACATATCGAGTGTACCCTGAGCCCATTCCGCATATAGCAGATAGTTTATCAGGTCGTCATTTAAAACTGCCTCAAATGAGTGATCAACAACATTGTTGTCCTTCATCGTAATGAAGGCTCGGCCGCTGTCGTCCGGATTGGGAGTGACCAGGAAACCAGGTGAATCGTAGATGTCCTGTGCCTGCGGGTAGGCTACAGGATCGGGACAGGCATCTCCGCTATTGGTCTGGCTGGTTTTGTTGGGGCAGGGACTACCGTAGAAGTCCATCCAGATTTGCAGACCTTTTTTGTCGTTGGTAACATCTGCGACATAGGCTTTAAAGCCAGTGTTTTCAAATTCAAAAGCAGCAGAGGTAAACTGTTCGGTGACCGAATCAAGTAAATCTCCGATCATATCTTCGAAGGCATCTTCAATATAGCCTTCGATGAATCCTTCAAACAGTTCAAGCAGTCCGTCAACAATGCTGCAACCATCCAGGTCTATATCCAGACCGCTAACATTGACAGAAGGTGATCCTATCGGAACGATTGAGATAACACCGTTGGTTGTTACAAAATCGGCTTTCAGGTTGACTACGGCCTTGGCACTTGCATAACCATGACAGCTATCTATCCAGCCACGATATTTCAGGTCTACATAAAGATAGTCAATTGAAATAAGAATATCGAGGTAACCGTCTCCATCAATGGACATATCTACGTAAACATCTTGATAGCAGCCGAACTGACAAAAAGTTCCGCTCATAGTGCCAGAGGGGCCACTGAAAGGACTTGGAGGATGACAGAAAGCGATACCGTAAACATCTACATCAATGCCAAGAAATCCTTCGGATACATTTACCAGTGTGCTACCGTCCATGGCTTCGACAATATCTTCCACAGTCCTTGAGATAAAGCCCATGGCGCTGGACGATACTGCTGCACCGATACCGTTTTCTACTACTTCGCCACGTGCAGCAAAGTCGCCGGTCAAGGCTCCGTTATAATCTTCGTTTACGTTGCCAAGCTCATCTGTTGCAACCAGATTAAGCAGATTCAGTCTCGATAGTTTCATGGAAGAATATGGAATGGTGAAGCTGAATGATGATGAATCTTCCTTGTTCATGTTGATTGTCAGAGGAGTCGAACCAAAGGTTCCGGTGAGTCCGGTGATGTTGACGTAGAGATCATTGAGTGTTCCATGTACAACCAGATCATCCGAGCCGTCATAGATGCGTTTGGCGGGGTTAACAAACTCGCCCTGATTGGCTACATAGGCACCACGGTCAAAGTCTGTCAGGGTAATGGATGGGCCTTCAACATCCTGATATACGGTTATGCTGTGACTTCCGCTGTTGCCGACTTGATCGGTTGCAACTGCAACGATTGTATTGGCACGGGGAATCAGTGGCAAACCGCTGATGGTGAATGTTCCTTCCGAGACCTGTGCGTCGTAGCCGTTGACTGTCACAGAAGCCACACCGTTTGTATCGGAGACAGTTCCTGAAACAACAACGTTGGGTGCATTGGTGATTCCGCCATCCACACCATTTTGGGGATCTTCCATGAAGGTGTAGCTATCGCGGGAAATTTCGGTAATTACAATAATCGGATCTACAGTATCGAGAATCACCGTAAATGTTTCAGTGGTTCGGTTTCCTGCCAGATCGTCCACGATGAATATTACATCGTTTTCACCCTCGACAAGCTCCCAGCCTGTAACATTGATTGTGTTGCCACTGAAACTGCTTCCATTGGCAACTCCATTCATGGAAATCAGTTTAACAGGCTCGTTGATGCCGATAATCCATTCGTATGGCGTACTGCCGACAATTGTGGCCGATTGAAGTGTAAGTACCGGAGGATCGTAGTCACCCTCAATAAGCGTTTCGGCAGATTGCCCCACGTTACCGGCCAGATCTGTTGCGCTAGCAACAAAGCTGTTTTCGCCTGCCACAATGTCTACCAGAATGCTCCAAGTATCCGTAGTATCGTTGTATGTAGCCAGATCGCCATTTACGCGAACTTCAATAATTCCGCTGTTGTCTGTGGCACTGCCTGTAAGTGTCAGGCTGGTTGCATTGTTTGGGTTATCGAAGTTCTGAGTGATTGTCACGGTGGGCAAGGTTCCGTCGTAATAGCAGTTGACGCTTGTCTCTTCGCTGAGGTTGCCGACCTGATCGGTTGCAACTACGGTGATTGTTTTGGGGCCATCCAGACCCAGATTGACATAGCCGTTGAAAGACCAGATGCCACCGATTTTTTCCAGTCCGGAAGCGTTTATACCATTGATTTTAACGTTGGTGATATCGTAGGCATCTTCCACCGTTCCGGTAACCAATAGCGGATTGGATTTTACATATTCGTTTTCTTCAGGGGAGGTAATGCTTACCACAGGTTTTATATCATCAAACGCAACGGTGATTACGGCAAAATCACCGACTTTCAAAAGGCCGTCAGTACCGCGGGCCTTTACTTCGTTATCGCCTGAATTAAGGGTAATCGAGGTTGAAAAACTGCCGTCGTTTTGTACGGCCAAACCATCTACCACCTTGGTTTCACCAATAAAAATTTCCATTGTAACCAGTGAAACATCCTGATCATCGGTTACCGTACCGGAAAGGGTGTAAGTTGCAGAACCAACCACATCTCCGTCACCTTCCAGTGTTACACGTGGTTTATCGTTGATTCCGACAAAGATGATGTCTCCGGCTGCTCTTCTGGCAATCAGAACTGCATCACCCACGTTGAAGGTTCCGTCAGGTTCCAGATTGGGCTGGACTTCACCTGGTTTATTTGCATCCGGCAGGCTGCCGGGGGCAACATCGCCACGCTCAAGATCTTTGGCATTTGGGGTCTCTTCTCCCGCAATCAAACCAAGCATTCTCTGAACATCAGCTGCATCCACACCATCAGGCAAAGATACATCACCAAGTTCTTCGGCGATTCCTGCAAAAAGCAGACTGTTGTATGAGAGAATAGCAGTGAAAATTAACGCAAGCAGAAACACTGGACGACGTACAAACATCCGAAACCTCCCTGAATGGGTATTTTAGACAAACTCGTAGTTGTTACTTTATCTTTTTTTAGCAAATGGCGACGTTTAATGACAAATATCGGGAATTTACTCCCTACAACATATATATGATAGGATAGCAATTTTTCGTGAATATTCAACTAAATTACATTATATCTGTGTACTTATTCTGATGTGAAATGTCGTTTATTGTAGTTCTAAGGACATCGGGCCATTTGAAAGGCTAGCGAAATTAAGCTAATGTATTCTAATATCAGCTAGTTAGCTTTATTTTTTAGTGAAAATCCACTTGCGTTCTTCCTGCTCTCGTGTCCTTATGTCAGTGAAAACCAATTCATCAACAGTTATTTTCTGCAAAGTTTTGTCAATTATTCCGTTGGCAGTATAATCCCAGACCCAGTCGTATCCCATATAAAGTTTCCATTTATCGGGATCTTCGGTTTCACTGACCAATATTGGAAATGTCAAACCTAATTGAATGCAGGCAAAATAATCACCGTATAAAGTTATATCAAGCCAGGGCATGCAATCCGAATTCATTTGCATTTCAAACTGCTCGCCAGTTCTGAAAGGCCCCTCTTCAACTACCCAGATACCATCCATCCAGCGCAACGAAGCCAGAGCATCTATTTCTTCTTCATCTTCTGTCAGATCGGAGTTTTCCATCTCATCCTCAGATAGCTCCTCTTCAGTAGCTTCCAGTGTTTCCTGATCAAGGTCGCCATCAGACATGTCATTATCATCGGATTCGTTGCAATTTATGAAAATCAGAATTGTCAGCATAAGACATACCGTATATCGCAAACTTGTTAAGCTTATTACAAGTTTCATAGTCAACCCCTTTTGGACATCCAGTTAGAGTATTATTTTCGACGGTGGCAAGCCTTATCAGATACCCTGTATGCTAGCTCATTTTGAATATATTTTCAATCAATAAGAGCAGGATCGGCTTTTCTGAGGACCAGACCTTGTTTTTCGATGGCCTGTAAATCCTCCAGCCATGGACTGTTGAAGGTGGTTAGATACTCACCCACCATCATGGCGTTGGCGCCGGCCTGAAAGATATCATATTGGGCATCTTGTAAAATCACACTTCTGCCTCCGGCAATAATGATATCCTTGTCTGGCATCGTCAATCTTAAACAAACAATAATGGCCAGAGCTTTGTCTATTGTTAATAGTGGGCTATTACCTAATGGTGTGCCTTCAGATGGATTGAGAAAATTTACGGGCAGACCATCTATTGCCAGTTCTTTAAGTGTTTGAATGAACTCAACTATCTGTTCATCTGTTTCACCAAGCCCGAAGATGCCGCAGCAGCAGATTTTCATTCCTGCCTCTTGTGCGTTTTTTATGGTCGCAATACTTTCATCATAACGATAGCTTGTTACAATATTTGTGAAGTATGAGCGGGCGGTTTCGAGGTTATGATGATAGCGACAAACTCCTGCTTCTTTGAGGCGCTTAAAAACATCTTTTGTGCAGCGACCAAGACTGGCGCAGCATTCCATTTGTAACTCGCGACGAATTCTACCAATAGCATTGCAAATGGTTTGTATTTCGGCTTCATCTTCAAGTCTTCGGCCCGAGTTGACTATGGAGAATGCACGGGCACCCATCGACTTTAACTCTTCCGCTCTTTTAAAAATGCTTTCTTTATCCATCAATGGGTATTTTGGGGCCTTGGTTTGGTGGTGAAGCGACTGGGCGCAGAAAGCGCAGTTTTCCGGGCAGTTGCCACTTTTACCGTTTAGTATTCCGCAGAAGGCAACTTCGTTTTTATAGTATGTCTCTCTGATTCTGGAGGCGCGTTGCATTTGCTCAAGAAGTTCGGGGCGTTTCATTTGTAAAATAGCCAAAGCTTCATCTGCTGTTATTAATGGCTTGGCCGATTGTTTTGCTGATGATGTTTCTGGTTGTTTTGTCATGAAATCCCTATTAATAATTTACAGTTTTATGTCTCAAGCCAATCAAGGGCAGTGTTATGGTTCTCAAACGTTTTGCATGAACTACCTATGCCACTTCTGGCAATGATAAGATCCAGTCCATTTTTTAATAAATTCGGGCAATTAACGAAGGCTGTTTTCCTCATACCTCTATTGTGGGCCCATTCCAGATTGCCTGCGATAACAGGAAGTATTTCTGGCATGGAATATTTCCATTCCTTAAGATCAAGTAAATTGACCCAGTTTTTATTTGGCATTTTATCAACAACTTTTTCAAAATCGATTGTATAACCTTTAGCTTCGTTAAGGTTCCAGACACCGGAAAATTTTCCGATAATGAGAGATTTTGTTTTATCTATTTGGAAAGTATAGTGGTTCATGAACGTAACCTCCAGGATGAAGAATCCGTCCCCGATCGAAAGGTGGCGAATTCTAACTCCTGAAACAGCTTGTGTCAATTATTTGTTATGATTTCAAACTAACAATCAGATTTTAGTAGGAAACATTTTTAAGTTGTTAATATAAATAGACTATTTAGAAGTAATCTTTCTCCTGTATAAAAAAATCAAGCCCACTAACATCATTAATAAGTCTGCAAAGTTCTGACTGGATACCGTAAAACATCCATCACCGGCAGATCCTATCGCCTCACTGTCGCTCTCTGATACGTCTCCATCTGCCTCATCTTCAGCAAGGCATTGACCTTCACTACAGCCGTTTGGGCATTCTTCTTCTAACAACCAGTTGTAGCCACCAGCAGCACATTTGTATAGAATATCATCGGCGCAGGAATATTCCTCGGCCACGCAGGGAACCTCTATTACACATTCAGGCTCACAGCTTTTCGTACAGGTAAATTCATCAGTACAGGTTTCACCATCTTCGCATTCGCCACAACTTTCACCACAGCCGTCATCTCCGCAAAATTTATCGGTACAATTGGGCAGGCAGCATATTCCAGCCTCGGTGCAGTTTCCATTATCGCATTCACCGCAGCTACCACCGCAACCATCATCACCACATTCTCTGCTATCACAATCCGGGGCGCACATATTGACGGTAAGTTCATATTCTCCGGCATAGTCCCCGAAGTCACTGCCATCCACCACAAGAAAATATTTTCCGGCTTCCAAAGTAGCTTCTATTTGAGAAACTTCTTCATGGTTGTCAAGGTTGCAGATAATTTCATCTCCATCGCAGCTATCTTTTTTAAGATACATGATGATATCAAAACCGGTAGCCATAGCTTTAACATTGGTTCTTTTATCCAGATCAAGGCGATAGATTTTTTCCGGTGCCATCATTCCACCGCAGGATGATTTCTCGAACAGAGAGCAGAAAATAGTGTTGTCATTGATAACGGTTTCTTCGGCAAACGGAATTGGTATGGCGCCTTCGCAACTGTCTCCATTGCAGACATCGCCTTTCAGGGTGCAGATATCCCAAATGTTGCAGTAATAACCGCTATTGCATTTACCGCAACTTCCGCCACAACCGTCATCACCGCAGTTGAACCCTGTGCAGTTTGGTGTGCAATGGGATTTTGCAATCACCAGATTTGCTGAAATAAGATAGCTTTTGTCAAGCCCTTCGCTTTTGTCTGTGAGTGAAAGTTTCCATTCACCGTTCATACCCTCGCCAACAAAATCGGTAAAAACTCCCGGCAGATATTCTCTGCCGACAATGCCATTAAAACCGTAGGCTCCCTCCTGAAGATTAAATGTTACATTGGTTCCGGCAGGTGAAACAAGTGAGACCTCAACTTCGTTCGGGAAGGGATGAACTACTTCAAGCATCAGGTAAACGCCTCCGATGCTAGTATCTTCATCAAGCTTCAAAACCGTTACAATTTTGTCGAGGCTGGTGTCTTTCGGAATTTCCGCTTCGTTTTCTTCTTCGGAATATTCTGCAAAGGTAAAGGTGTAGTCAAAGCGGCTTGCTTTTTCAGAGTCGAGGTTCAATTGTTTAAAATGATAGTCATCGAAAATCAGCGTTTTGCTCATCATCATAAGCTCCCTGGTGGTTTCTCTGGCACTTTTTGCAGTAGCGTCCGGGCCCGCCAGATGTTGTCCCTGCAACAGAGCAATTGCCCCTGCCACATGTGGAGCAGCCATTGAGGTTCCGCTCAGGTTTTCTATGCCACCAGCTGTGATGTTGGCACCGGGGGCCATGATATCAAGGTTGCCTGTGCGATTGGTGAAGCATACCATCTGTCCTGCGGTCGAGTTTAAATCGGCACAGTAGAGGCTCAGTATCCATTGCAGATCGGTATCGTAACTTGCACCAACCGAAAAGGCATCGGTGATGCAGCCAGGGGAGCCCATGGAAAGTCTGGCTTCATTACCGCTTGCCAGAACCGGAACTACACCATGGTTATCCAAAAGAGCTGTAAACAGGCTTGAGCGGGGATCATCGTTGCAGGGTTCGGGATCTTCCCTCTCTGATCCCAGTGACATGTTGGCTGCCACGATGTTATATTTTTCGGCATTGGCTGCTACCCATTCCAAAGCCTGTAACAGGTGGTTTTGCTGTGCGACATATTGTCTCTCACTCGCAGAGTAGCTAAAGACATTCAAACCGATTAGTTTGGTCTTTGGTGCAACACTCAATACTATTCCTGCCACGTTGATTCCGTGATAAGTGTTGCTTAAGACCTGATCAATATTTTCAGTGGTGAAGTTTTCCCAGACAATAACACTGCAACCATCTTGCCCAACTTCATCACACTCACCAAAGTAGCCATTATTGTAAGCGATAGGTGTGTCAATAATGGCAACAGAGGTACCCTCGCCGGCATTGGCTATCCCGGAAAACTTCTCAGATTTGATGAAGGGTAAAGAGCTTTCCATCAGCATTTTGTCGTGACCATTGAAATGTACCCGTTTCACCAGAGCAGATTTCTCAAGAGCCAATAGAGCTGCCTGATTGATTTCAATGACCATCAGACTGAAATGAGGAAGCTCTGCATCGACACTTATTGCACTGTCTTTACTCCGTACAGATTCGACAATCTTATTTTTGCTCAAAGCAATCTGCTTACGACTACTGCTGGTGTCGCTAACTTTTTCCATCAACTCAACAATCACCAGTTGTCTGGTTGTTTTGGTAAATTTACCTAAAATTTGAGGGTCAATTTTTTTGTAGTCTGTTGAACCAAAAGCCAGCGCCAGGCTTACCCAGAATAAAATCAGAAAACTGCTGGTTAATGTTATCAATGTTTTTGCTGAAAATAACTTTATCATAATGCCTGCTCCGCTTGTCGTTGGTACTTTATCCGATCCATTTCTCTGTTGACTGTTATAAAGTAAAGAGAGTCTTGCATCAACCATAAAAGATATGTTGAGTAAATAGTGTGTATAATTATAACCTTAAATTTTCCATAATATGGACAGCAAAAGTAAATCATGTTAGACTCCGCCTATAAGTAAATAACAAAATTGTCTGTCAATTAAACGGCTGTATCTCGGGAGGAATTTATGAGGAAAACTTTGGTTTTATCTATGTTGCTAGTGCTTTTAACTATACTGTTCCTGTATTCATGTATTGGTGATGACTATAAAAAAGATGAAATAGTTCAAGAAGACGGTGACAGTTCCGCTGTAGATGGTGATACAGAAACAACTGATGGCGATATGGAAGACGTCGAAGCCGATGCTGAAGAAACTGATGGCGATATGGAAGATGTCGAAGCCGATGCCGAAGCTGCCGATGGCGATGCTGACGACGTTGAAGGCGATGCAGAAACTACCGATGGCGATGCGGAAGACGTCGAAGCCGATGCAGAAGCTGCTGATGGCGATGCTGACGACGTCGAAGCCGATGCAGAAGCTGCCGATGGCGATGCTGACGACGTCGAAGCCGATGCAGAAGCTGCCGATGGCGACGCTGAAGACAGTGAAGAAGAGATTGCATAGCTTGTTGTTAAATTAGGTAAACCGGGAAAGATTCCTGTAAAACCTGGATACTGTTTTATTGCTGAAGAGGTTGCTTTTTGTTTAGCAGCTTTTTCGGCTTTTTTATGCCAATCTGTTCAGGTTTTTGTTAATCGGCAAAATTCGCTCAAAGGGATAGATCCTCACTGTTATTATTTCCTCGGAACAACAGTGGCAGAATAACCGGCAGTAAAAACAGATCTGCCACAAGGGCCACAATAACTGCAGCGGTTGAAAGCAAACCAAACTCTGTATTGGCTCGAACATCAGATACAAATATGGGGACAGAAAAACCGCAGGCCAGAACGATAGTTGTATAAACCATTGCCTTGCCTGTACCGAACAAAGCGATTTTCGAGGCCTGTTTGCTGTCATGTCTTTTCTGATATTCCTGAATAAAACGGGTGATGTAATGAACCGTGTCGTCAACCGCAATACCCAGGGCAATGGAAAAAGTAATGGCACTGCTAGGCTTCAGGTTAATATGTAACATCCCGATTAAACCCAGAAGAGTTGCCAGTGGAAACATATTGGGTATCAGCGAAAAAAGCCCCAGTTTTAGCGAACGGAATTGCAGTATCAATAGCAGGGTGATGATAAGCAGGGCTATCAGGAAGGAATAGAAAATCTGATCCACCACATATGAGTTGATCATATGTGCCACAGGGCTTAGGCCTGTCAGAGTGGATTTTATTCCTTCCGGTGTGTTGGCTTTCAGCCATTTTTCGACCTTTGCAAAAAGGCTGCGGGCTTCGCCTGAATAAATATCACGGACTCTGGCTGAAACTCTGGTGCGCTCGTATTTTTTCGAGGCAAGAGCCTCCATCGGATTCTGTTCGCTCATGGCATACAGCATGAAATACTGAGCAGTTTCCTGTCGAGATTTTGGTAGCTCGTATTTGCCGGTGAAAATAGAAGACATCTCCTGAATCAGATCCGAGGGCGAGTAGATTTTGCCCACGCTGTCATAGCTTGCAAGGTGCTTTTTGGCCTGCTCGGCAAAATTCATAACTGCAACCTGTTTGACACCATTTTTCTTTTCTGTATCAAGCAGAATTTCAAGAGGCAGTACATTGCCCAATGTATCTTCGAAATAACTCTGGGTGACAATAATGGGATGCGAGCTGTCAAGATCGTCCAGAAGTCTTTGTTTACGCTCCACAGTCGAGGCAAAATAGGCGGTGGTGAGACCAAAAATCAAGCACCCCAAAACAGATAAAAGTCGCTTCTCTGTTGTGACGAAATGCACCATATCGAGGAATTTTTGCGACTGCCCTGCAAAAAAGCGATCCAGCATTTTATCAGGTGGAACAGGGATAATTGATAGTACTGCGGGTAAAAACGTGATGGTGATAAGGTACGCACTAACGACACCAACTCCGGTGAAAATACCGAATTCGCGTAAAATCTGTATGTCAGTCAGTGCCAGAATACTGAAACCTACGCTGGTGGTAACCGAGGTAATAAAGAGGGCAATTGCCAGATGGCTGGTAGTCTCCCTGATGGCGGATTTTTTTGTTTTACCCTTGTGTAATTCTTCATAAAACCTTGTGTGGAAATGTATCGAGTTTGCCACACCGGTTATCATTACGATAATTGGCAGGATGGTGCTCATCAGGCTGATGTGTATTCCAAGCATTGCCATAATTCCAATTGGTGCCAAAGTTGCCATAAAGACGATGGCCAGCGAGAAGAAAACTCCCGCCCAGTGTCTGAAAGATATAATCAGAATAAAGAGTATCAGAATTCCCGAGTATGTTGTGAGACTCATGGTTTCATTGGTCATTAAATCCGTATAGCCGGATCTGGTAACCGGCACGCCACCCACAACCAGTTTCATTTGTGTATCATTTGCTAGTTTGGCAGCCAGTTCTCTTACTTTATTCAAGGCAGGCTTGCGGTCGTTACCATTGTTTTTCTCGGGGTCTATCTTGACGATCATCAGCACGGCTTCGCCATCATCAGAAATGAAAGAACCGCTGTATAATTCACTGTTTAGAAGATATTGCTTGCGCTCTTCGTAATCGGCTTGATTCTCCGGCAAGGGATCAAAGAGCGGTTCTATTACAAGTGTATCATCTTTCATCTGGGGACGTGGCGCATTGAGGATCGAATCTACATCAACCACATCGGTAATTTCTTCGACCTCGGACTGAAACTGCTGATAAATTTCAAGGGTTTTCCTGGTGAAGATATTTTTACCTTCAATGGCAACCAGAATCGAGGTGTCGTCTTCACCGAAATCCTTGATGGTTTGGTCATAAACCATAACTTCCTGATTGTTTTCAGGAAAAAATTGTCTGAAGCTATACTGGAAACCGATCTGACCTGCAAAATATAGCAGCACTGAAGTGATTATGATGTACAGCAAAATCACCCAGTATCGGAACATCATTAACATATCTGCCATAAAAGTCAGCAAGAAAGCCTCCGATTCTAAATCTGAAAAACATATTAGATTAGCCAATATAGCTGTCGTAACGCGGATGGTCAATGGAAAAATTGCTGTTAAATTGAAGGTTTAGCGTGCGAGTGAGTGCTTTGATATTTATGCGAGTGAAAATTTTGCCCTAAAAAACTCAAAAAACTTATATTATTTCTAAAGTTTCTACTTTGGAGACCGAATTATAATATAGGTGCCGGGAGTCCGCGCAAGCCGGATCGCTTTTGGTACCTGAATTTTGGGCAATATGAAGTTTTCCCACGGCAACACAAGGATGTGTTGCTTGCAAGGTAAAGGATGACATATTGAGTACGAGTCTAAGCAATATATCGCCAAGACCCCCAGTTCATGCACAGTCTGATCAATCGATCAGCCATCTCTCAACCCTCAGGTCTTCACCGGCACCCTCCTCAAACTTTCAGCCGGACAGAGTAAGTGTTTCAAAGATGGGACAGCAGTTTGGTGCAATGTATTCTGATGCAAACAAAATTGCCGATCCTACTCAGAGAAAGGCGGCACAGACAAGTGTGCAGACTCTCGCCAGATCAGCAGCGTCTAATGGCAGTATTGACATTGATGTCAAGGAGTTAGCCAGAAAAAATCAGCAGAAAAACAAACGGCACAGTGCAGAAATGGAGCTTAAAGCCAAGCAGAACAGGAAAGGAGATAAATCGGAAGCGCATATGCGTGAAACTGCCCAAAAAGGTCAGAAAGATATCGTGGAGCAATTCATGAATGCGCCCCAAAAAATTCCTGATGCCGATGCTTTAGCCAAGGAAAAGCCTCAAAACATGACAGAAAAATTTGTTGCTGCGAGAAGTGAATTTGCTCTGGTAGATGGCATCAAAGGGCAGGATGAAAAAGCCAAAAGAGCAGTGCGGAAGGTTGGCGAAAAATTAAAGGCTGAATCCAAAGCTAAATGGCAGCAGGCAATACAGGCTGCAAGAGAGGCAGCTAAAATGACTACGGGACAAAAAATCTCTCTGGCTGCCTGATTATCTGGCTTTGGCTACAATTTCTCGGTTTGGACTTCTGTTGCAGGGCGACAAAGCTCTTTCTGCGAAATTTCGTTTGCCAGTATTTCGGCTATCAGTTGATGTGCCTTACCAGTTAAGTGGACGTAATCCTTGAAGTAGTCGAACCCGAAGTCTACTTTTTGGTCGGTCATTAATTGCTCAAGATCCAGCATGTGGACATTGTTTCCGTTGATATTGCGAATAATATTTAAAAGCGGGGTTTTGGCTCTGGTAGATCCTGAAAAGTAATCCAGATCCTTTGCTTTTCTGAGCAAGTCCATTCGTTGCTGATAATCAACCGTCTGTTGTGCCTTGTTAAACGGCTTGCGAGAACTCTGCGAAACTCCATGTGGTTTGGCCATCAGGTTTGAAATTGGTGTAAGAACAATCAGAGGAACCCGCTGTTCGTTGGTTAATTGTACGATGGTTTCCAGATTCTTCTTGAAATGCGCCGTAATCATTTGGTCGACTTGCCTGAAGTGGGCCGGATTGACTGTGATCCAGCCGATATCCTGAAGCATCATGATGAAGCTCTGTTCAAGATAAAAATCCCGGTAACCATCGAATGATTCAATAATTTTTCTGTTGGTCATTTTGGAGTGTGGCAAAAGAATATGGTGGTAAACAATTTCTGTTAACCAATTCAGATACGGGTTGTTTTCCAGCATGAAATAACGATGAGTTTCAGCCTGATAGATTGCAGTAAAATCGTTGTGACCAGAATAAAGAATAATCATGTCGGGTGATGCTTCTGCCAAAGTAGGGCGAATCCGGTTTAAAACATCATATGAATCGTAACCAACGTGACCCAGATTGTGTAGTTGAATATGCTTGCCATACTTTTTTTGCAATGATTCAGAGAGATAGTCGGTGAATGTTCCGGAGTCAGTCAGAACCACCGAAGATCCACCGAAAATGAAGATATTGAAGACATCATCAGATGTGTCGATTTGAACAAATTCCTCTTGCCCGAGACGTTCCGTATAGTATTCCGGCTTGCCGTCTTTATCTTCGAAACTGAAATCCTGTCCTTTGACTTTGGCGAAATAATTGGTGGCTGCGGTCAAAACCTCGGCAGAATCTACCTCGGCAATTCGGATTACCCGCTGCAGAACTGGAAAAAGAATACTCAGCAGAAAAATCAAGGGTAACAAGGTTATTATCCAGAGCAGAACCTGCTTGCCGGTCTGCCTGATATTGTGCCAGGTTGACAGTTTTTTACGGCGGATCATGAAATAAAGCAGCGAAACCAGAAAGATAAGCAGTATTTTTTTGCATAGTGCTACGAATTTTTTCTCGCTCTTGCGCAATTCATTGCGCGCCGGATTGACAAAGGCCACATGCTCGGGCTGCTTTTCCCATTGTGTCAGTGTGTAGACCAAATTTTGCACCAACTCCAGAGGAGGGGCATATTTTATACCCGGTTTGACCAGATAATAGCGGGAGGAGTTGTCAGTAATTTTCTTGCTGTTATTGTAGCTAATCTCAACATCTGCCTTGATTTTTGTCTCGCTGTTTTCAAACTGCAAAATCAATACATTAACCATTCGATTGCTTTCTAACACCAACCATCTATCGGCAAAAATCTCTCCCTGCTCAAAAGGTGGATCGGCATTGAAGGCCCATAAGTTCCCCGATAGGAACAGAATGGTGAAGATCAACAAATATCGTGAAATGTTTAACAAGGCATTTTCCTGAAGTTTTTTAAAACAGACCTGCGCAGTATAGTGCTTGCAGGCTGCTTTTTCAAGATCAAAGAATCAACTGCTCTATCGCAAGCTGATTAAAGATGCTATAATGAACGCCGAATACTTATTATAGGATGCACTTTGCTGTTTTGTCAGGGAGGAGATGGTCATGTCCCAAAATTCTGGGTATCGAATTCGACAGATGAGCAGAGGTGAGCTTGATCTGGTTGTCGACTGGGCAGCCGATGAGGGCTGGAACCCGGGTCTTCGTGATGCCGGAAGTTTTTATCTGGTTGATCCCGAAGGTTTTTTTGTGGGAGAGCTTGATGGAGAGATTATCTCCAGTGTCTCTGCGGTCAGATATGAAGGTGGTTTTGGCTTTTTGGGTTTCTATATCGTCAAAAAAACTTACCGAAAACAGGGCTATGGGCTACAAATCTGGAACAGGGCCATGAGTTATCTGCAAGGTTACAATGTCGGGCTTGATGGAGTGGTGGATCAGCAGCCAAACTACAGAAAATCGGGTTTTAAGCTGGCTCACAACAATATACGATACTGTTTTAGTGGCAGAACTCATATGTCGGATAAAGTTATGCCATTAAAGGCGATTTATTTTAATGAGATATTGAAACTGGATCGTCAATGTTTTCCCGGCTTACATGAGAATTTTTTAAGATCGTGGATCAGCAGAGAGGGTACCTTCTCTTTTGGCATTCAGGAGCAAGGTCATCTTTTGGCCATGGGTGTCATCAGGCCCTGTCGCAAAGGCTTCAAAATTGGCCCCCTGTATGCGGATTGCTTTGATCATGCCGAAAAAATCTTCCGCTCTCTGGCATCCTATGCCGATGGTCAGCATGTCTATCTCGATGTGCCGGAAGTCAACCATGAGGCAATGAAACTTGCTGAAAAATATCAGATGGAGAAGGTTTTTGAAACGGCTCGCATGTATACCGGGGATAAGCCACAAATGGCGGAAAATAAGATATTTGGTGTTTCGACCTTTGAACTTGGTTAGCAGCAATAAGTTGTCATACCATATAAGACGCCAATCAGTGGACATTGAAAGAGAGAAATTTATTGACTTTAAAACATACGTAGCCATAGAATGTCGCCGGTTTGTCTCTTTTGGGACGTATCTGTCTGGAGCAGAGTCATGTTAGGCATATATCTTGGCAGCTTCTATTTTGCTTTTAATAGCGTAGCAGATAATAAGAGCAATCATCAAATGCCTTTATCAATTCAAATAGTTGTATCAGCACGCCAAGCACAGCACAAATAAGAAGGGAAATATTATGAAGTTTGAGAAACTAGTGTGGTGTGGAATCTTCTGTATGATTTTTTCCATTTCATGTAATTCGGCCGACGATAAGCAAAATAAGGGTGTAACCGGGCTGGTGGATGCGGTCGAGATTGATGTGGCTTCTAAAATTCCAGGACGTTTATCAAAGCTGTTCGTAAAAGAGGGTGATCTGGTTAAAGAGGGACAGACCCTTGTAACCATCGAGAGCGAGGAGGTTATGGCCAAAGTCGATCAGGTCAAGGCTCTGGTGGATGCTGCAAAATCAAAATTGGCAATGGCTCAAAAAGGCGCACGCAAGGAAGAAAAAAATGCAGTACGCAAACAGTTGCAATCTGCCAAACATATGGTGCAGATAACAAAGAAAACATATGATAGAATGAAAGGTCTTGTAGACGCCAATGCCATTTCGCAGGCAAAATTCGACGAAATAGAATTTAAATACGCAGTGGCGAAAGACCAGCTAGCAATTGCCGAGGCCAAGTACACCATGGTTATGAAGGGTGCGCGTAAAGAAGAAATAGAGGCTCTTGAAGCTCTGGTTAAACAGGGTGAAGGAACCCTTGGTGAGGTGGAATCCTATCAGAAAGAAACCACTCAGTTTGCTCCTATTGCAGGAGAGGTTTCCAAAATAATTTTGCATAGAGGTGAATTGGCTGCAACCGGTTACCCGATTATGACCTTGGTCAACATGGAAGATTTATGGGCCGTTTTTGCAGTTAGAGAAGATTGGCTGGCCGATATTAAAAAAGGTGACAAGATCAAGGTTCATATTCCGGCATTGAATCAGGATGCTCAAATGGAAGTTTTCAACATCTCTGCAATGGGAGACTTTGCCAACTGGCGCGCCACAAACGACCGCAACAGTTTTGATCTGAAAAGCTTCGAGATCAAAGCCAGACCTGTCAATCCCATTGAGAATATGAGACCGGGAATGACGGTGCGATGGGAATTGGGACAATAAGTGATGAGGGAATTGCTAGAGGGTTTTAAAGACCAGCTAAATCGCATTTTCAGGGAAAAACGCTACATTATTCTGCTGGTTTTGTTTATTATGGCCTGCTGGATTTGCATGGATGTCTATCGGGATATGGTTGTAAAGGATATTCCAGTGGCAGTGCTGGACTTCGATAACTCTACAATCAGTCGCACAATCATTACCCATTTGTCAGTTGCCAGAGAAATAAAACTTGTCAAGCCCGAAATCTATTCTGTAGAAGATGCGCGCCATTTGCTGACTACAGGTGAGTTGGCTGCGGTGGTGGTTATGCCCTCCAGTTTGTCGGTCAATCTTAAAAAAGGCAGACGGTCTAAGGTGCTTGTGGCGATAGACATGAGCAATATCCTGCTAGGGAAAAACGCTTACAAGGCAATTCGCTCGGTAGTTGGAATGGTAGCCGGTGGCGCACAGGTGACAATGGTTCGAAAACTTGGCGAACGCAAGGAAAGAACCAGCGCAGTTGTGGCACCAATCGGAATAGATGCCAACTACACCTTCAATCCGGCTCGTAATTACGTGATATACCTGATACCGGGTTTGCTGATGTTTTTGCTGCATGTTTACATCGTTATCATGGCAGCCTCCCCCTATGTTACAGAACATCCGACACTAACAAAGTTCCGACGCACAGGGCAGCTATTTGCTGTCTGGCTTGTGGGGATGTTGTTCGGTTTTTTCCTGTTCTATGTGCTGATGCGCTATGTGGCCATTGTTCCGCCTTCGTCATTTGGAACGGTTGCTTTTCATTTAGGGGCATTTTTAGTGCTGGATATTTTAATGGTGACGTTTATTATGAATTTGTTGCCGAACAGATTGCAGGCCTTGCAAACGGTTTTATTGCTGGCAATGCTTTCAATGATGTTTTCCGGCATAACTTGGCCCACCGATATGTTCCCCCAGTGGATTGCCGTTATCGCACAAATTATTCCTTTCACACCTTTTGCCAAAGCTTTCCAGATGTTTCTGCATTACCCTGTAGCATTGGAGGAAACGGCTCATCTGATCCAGTGGTATTTCTGGCAGGCAGTGGGCTATGGTGGCCTGCTTTTACTGCTGTTGGGTTTAAAGCATCTGTTTGCCAAATCTGACCCGGAAAAAGATGGTGAGGTATCGGCATGAAAAAAAGATTTTTACTGTTGATAAGTACAATCCTGGATGAATACCGCTTTATGTTTGTCGAACAGCGCGCGGTATTGCTGATCTTGCTCTCACTGCCATTGTTTTATCCCTTTGTGATATCTTCGCTGTATCACCAGAAAACGGTAACGGAACGCCCGGCAATACTGATAGACCACGACAATAGCAAACTTTCGCGAATGTTTTCAATTCAGCTGGATGCTACACAGGATGTCAAAGTGGTTGAAAGAATAGATTCTGTTGAAGAAGGCTGGGAGAAAATCAAGAGTCAGCAGGCAGAAATGATGATCTATATTCCTGCCGATTTTTCCTCCAAAATCAAGCAGCGCAAATCAAGTGATGTCAAGATGTGGGTCAACAGTTCAAACGTTTTAACCTACAGCGTATCCTATAGCGGGGTATCCTCCGTGGTGCAGGATATGAATGCGAAAATCGGCTACAAGTTTTTCCTTTCGCAAGGCATGGGAAGCGAGGCCGCCAAGAACAGGGTCTTTCCGATTGATGAAATAGACCGCTTCCTCTTTCATCCCAGCATAAGCTATGGCGAATTTCTGGTGCTTGGCATATTCATGATAGTCATGCAGCAAATAATTCTTATCTCGCTGTCCTTTTCGCTGGGCTTTCGCAGAGAAGGTGGCAAGTTGAGCCTGCACAAGTATTTTCCCTTCACCGTAATCGAAGGCAGAATTCTGGCTCATTTCTTATTCTACATTCTTGGGGTGCTGGTGGTTACCTATCTTGTCATCCCGATTTTTGCCTGGCCGATTAGAAATCCATCTTCGGTAGTTTTGATCTTTATCCTCTTTTTGCTGGCTATGGCACCGATCTCAATTGCGATTGCGGTGTTTATGAAGGACAGGTATGAGGCTTTTCAACTTTTGATGTTTGCCTCAACTCCCTTGTTTATGATCTGCGGTTATGCCTGGCCCTTTGAACAAATGCCCAGATATATCCAGGCTTTCGCCTCTATCTTTCCTGTTACACCGGCAATTCAGGCCTTCAGAATTTTGTCGATGAAGACCGATGATCTGTCCTACATTACGCCATACCTCGGCTGGATGGCTGTGCAGTTTGTGGTGTATCTGCTTATTGCAGTCTTTTTGGTCAGATGGGTCTGGTACAGCTACTTGAAAGAGAAATCCCTTGCCAAAAAATCGAAGGAAACCTGAGAAAATTTAACTGCGAGAGTTTTATAAATCAGATTTTGCAATGGCTGTATTTTTAAGATTTAAAATGATTACGTAAAACACGCCTAAGCCAATTTCAACCAGCAATTCGCCGGAATGGATAATCACCGCTGTGGCTAGAGCTGAAGATTGGTCCACCTGAAACAGTGCCAGCGAAGTAACCAGTCCGAAATGATAGACCCCGATATTGGCCGGGACGGTGGGTATCAGCAGAATAAAGGATATTACCGGAATGGCCAATAAGGCCCAGCTGATATCGGCTGTAAAGCCCATGGCTATAAACATCAGCCAGTAAAAACAGGCTTCGATAATCCAGGCTACAAGTGAGGTGCCAAGAGAGAGAGTAATGCGCTTTAAAGAGCCTAGCGTTTTGACTCCTTCAATAAACTGCTCTGCAAAAGGTGTGAGTCGGGCAGAAAGTTTCTCAGGTAAAATTTGTAAGAAGTTTTTGCTTAACTGTAGAGTTTTCAATGGGTAGAACGCAGCCAGAATCAGAATGACGATTATAGTGAAAAACAGCAGGGCGGAGTAAATCAATATCTGGCTCACAATCGGGCTGTCAAAGTTGCCAATCAACATCACAGACATCAAAAAGCCCACCAGAATAATACAGTCCAATATTCGGTCTATCAAAACTATCGCCAAAGCAGAGCTGTATTTTACCCCGTGTCTTTTGGAGCAGAGGTAGGAGCGATAAAGTTCACCCGCGCGCGCTGGAATAATATTGTTTATCAACATACCCACCATAGAATAGCCAAACAGCGAGCTGGATTTTATCTTTGCCAAAGGTTTTAACAGATAAGACCAGCGCATGGATCTGATATAGAGGCTGATGACATATAGAGGCACAGCCAGCAGACACAACAACCAGTCGATTTTTAAAATTGACTCCACAAACAAATTAAACGAGACATCTTTTATCGCCAGCCAGCCAAAAAGCAGAGCCAGTAAAATGGAGATAACTGGTTTTAGAATCTTCCTCATCATCGTCGTAAAAGCTTTTGTAAAGGGTTTTGAAGTTTTAGAAGTTTCAAATTTAACGCAAAGGCATTTTCCCAGCAAATGCAGCCATAGTCACTTGACTGCAATTTAATTCTGGTTGCTCTGGCAATTTTGCTGCACCAGATTTCGCTAAGTTCACTCTGTAAAATATTCCCGACCACAGAGTCGGCTTTACCGTAACAGAATCGGCATTGTCCATCAGGCATTATTAGTAAGGAGCTTGCCGGTGCCAAAAGACAGCGGTAGGAAATCTCACGTTTCAGCTTTTTAGGGTCAGCCACATAGCGACTCAAAAGTTTGAAGTAGTCTCCCAGATACTGTCTGCCATATTTGCCAAGATCTTCTATACGCTTTTCTAACTCCTGGATGTCTGCTTTATCAAACAGGACTTCCTTATTGCGTACCTGGTGAATCGGGTTGTCCTGAATAATCTGAAAGGTGATTCCGTCGGCTTTATCTTGCCAGTAATCAACAAACTGCTCTAGCTGCCTATAGTTCTGTTTGCTAATTGTGCAGCGAATCTGTAGATGCGGTTTTTTAGATCTTCGCTTGTTTAAGATATAATTTGCAACTTCGCAAACTTCGTCAAAGGTCCCGCTACGGTTCCTAAAGTGGTCATGCTTTTCAGCCAGATGGCTGTCGACACTCAAAACGATGGTGTCGGTTTTGCATTCAAGCAATTGGTCAATATGAGGCATAAGCCCAACGCCACTGCTTCCAATACTAAGGTATTTGCCGGATGTCTTTAAAATAGAAGCGTATTCGGCAAGCTTGGGTATCAGGCTAGGCTCGCCACCGATAAGAGAAACCCCCCACGATCCAGTTTTGGCAAGCTTGTTGGCTATTTCAAGTCGCTGTAAATGATCTGCTTCATTACCGGCTGTGCCCATCGAACAATGCTGGCACCTCAAGCGACACCGTTCGGTCAAGGCCCAGGTGACAAAGGCCGGATGTTTCGAGAAATGAGTGCCCCAGAAAAGATCTGCCATGTTGGCTGCAAAAACAGGGGTGGCTCTTAGTAAGTCAGATGGATATATACCGTTATATGTAAGGTCAGACATCAAACTCCATCCTGTCTGAAATATTCGGCTACAACAGTGGCGATAGAGCGCATGTCAGTTTTGCTGAACGAGCTGTGTACTGGAAGAAAAACCGCGCGGTCGGTGAATGTTTCCGCATTGGGACAGGCACGGGCTATTTCCACGAACATCTTTTCTCTGCTCATGCAGATTAAATTGGTGTTGGAGCAGTCAATATATTTATTACGTAAAAATGTCTTGAAATGGCTGGGGTTTTCAACGAAAAGAGGAAAACGCCAGAAGGTCGAGCTTTCACCTTGTGGTAGTTTGGGTAAGCCATTGATGTTTTTTTGCTCTAGTAATTCATATAGCAGCAAAGAAAGTTCGCGACGTTTATTATTTTCTTCTTGCAGATGTTCTAATGCCAGAAGACCAAGGTCGGCCTGATATTCCGTGTACTGGATAAATAGCTGTTCAGGAAGTGCGGTTCTTTTTTGCAGCGCATATAAAGTGGTGTCGCGTGCCAGAATGTTTCCCGACTGCACATCCTTTAAAAGCTTCGGTGTAAGAGATTCGCCAATCAGCACTGCGTAGTATGTTAAAAGCGAGAACAGTTTTCTCTGGGTTGCCAGAAAAAAAGCGTTGTCCCTGATAAAATATTCAAGAAATTGCAGAGGCGAGGGCAGCGGTAGGGCAGTCGCGCAATCTTTCAGATAGCTTGCCAGCCTATCATCGTTAGTACAGGCCATCCCGCCATGATAAGTTGCCACAGTTTTTAATGTGGATATGCTGAAAATTGAGGCAAAGCCAAAAGAACCCAAAGCCTGCCCGTAGATACCTGCCCCAAGTGCCTGCGAGGCATCCTCGATAATTTTAAGCTTATACTTTTCAGCAAGCTTTTCAATCTGTTTCATCTCGGAGGGGATACCACTTAGATGAGTGATAAACAGCAGGCGGGTTTTGGGGTTTATGTTTTGTTCGATCAGGGAATAATTTATGTTGCAGCTGTGATGTTCAAAGTCCACAAATACCGGACGTAGGTTGAAAGATAGAAAAACATTGATCAGGTCCGGCACTGTTACCGGGGTCAGTATTACTTCGGAACCCGCAGGCAAATTTAAGTGTTTAAGGATGTAGTGCAGTGCAACTCTGGCGTGGGGAAAACTTACCGCATGCCTGGTCTGGCTGTGTCTGGAAAATTCCGCCTCAAATTTCCTGCTGATTTTTCCGCGTGTTTTCAATTTCGGCAGATGTCTGACCGACTTGATGAATGTCTCTACCGGTTTAAAATAGAGGCGGGTTCGTGGTAGTTTGTTGAAGAAATTCACGCCAGACATTATGTGCCTTCTGTTGCTCAAGGTTTATCCTGCTTTTTTTATATCGTGTTTATGCTTAGTGTTTTGTGCTTCCCATTTTCTTCTGCGTCTTGGTCTTTCGATGTTGTTGTATAAGCAGGCCTGTTTCAGATGACCATCTACCAGATAAAAGCGCGAGCATCTTCCAGCGTCGCAAACATCTATGCTGTCCCATTCTCTGAATGTTTCAATAGAGATTAAAAGCGACCTTTCGCTCATTTTGGCAGACTCGACTCGCCCGGCCTTGGCAGCCATTTGTAAAAAGGCAAGAACGTTTCGAGGGTCTTTAAGGTAGCCTGAAACTCTGGTGGCTGGGTAGAAATTATTGCTGTCACCCAAAAGTGGCAGAGGCATGAAACACCTTCTGGGAACAAAATCTGCGGAGCCGGTCAATTTATATACAGCCGACATGGATGCAAAAAAACTCATCCAGTCGCGGTATTTAATTTTACCACCGGTTTGTTTGTCAATTTCCGCAATCAGTCTCACCTCATCCAAAAGGTTTTGATCGGTGGTTAAGTCGCCTCTGCCTATTCTGCGACTGGGCATGAAGGAAACATGTTTGACCCCTTTGGTCCTAAAGCCGAAGCGGATCAGTTCTCCCACGTCTTTCAGGTTGTATTCTGCATCAATCATGCAGGCCAGATCAATTGACATCCCTACCTTGGAGAGATTTTCCAGCGATTTTTTCCGTACCTCGGAAAGTCCCGGTCTGCCTCGCAAGGCTTCCAGATAGTCATCATCAAAACCATCGAACTGCAAAAGCATCCAGGTAGTGCCAGCTTTTTTCAATTCACGACAAAAGTTTTCATCTACCAGTTTGATTCCGTTGGAAAGAAGCTTTACCTCGTAACCGGCTTCGCTAAGCGATGCCACCCACTCTACAATGTTCGGCAGCAAAGTAGGTTCGCCACCTGTAAGGTATACCACCGGTTTGTATGGCAGCATCTGTTTAAGCGAGTCCAGCACGTTTTCAATGGTTTCCGGTTCGCCACTTAAAGTAGTTTTGGCATCGGTCAGGCAGTTGGGGCAATGCAAGTTGCATTTCTCTGTCACATCCACAAACACGCCACGCACGGCATCTACCGAGCCTAGCGGGTGTGCGAAACTTACGTTTTGCGGAGCTTTGGCCAGCATGCTTTCCATCAGCAGGTAGTGTTTGGGGTGCTGGGATTGCAGCACTTCAGACACGCCATGAACGGGGCATTTTCTTCTAAGCCAGACAGCCTTGTCGTGGATTACAATTTTGGCCGGAACCAGCTTGTCGCAGGATACACAATAACCCTGTGTTTCAAAACGCGAATTTTGTAATATGCTGGAGAGTATGGACATTAATAAAGCCTTTTGAAAATTGTTTCCGTAAGTAAAGGTTTGTCGAGGATGTTGAAAGTCAACTATTCGCTGATAAGCTTTAGGTGTAGCATCTTGTCTTCCACTTTTGCTTTTACTGTAGTCTTGCTGTTTTCATCTTCCCTGATATGTGACCAGCTTGATATGCCAAAGGTGTTGTCTTTCAGATGTTTTGCTACGTCCACATATTGCAGTGTAACCGTAATCTTGGGGTCACCATTGGCTATCATATGGCGCAAAAAGAGATGGCCATCTCTAAGGCTTGTGTCGGCAAACGCTATCTCGGTCTCAACGAGTCCGGCTTTTTTGCATTCTTTAAAATACTGCTGATCTTTGAAACGAAATACCTGCTTGCTTTTGCAGGCGGGATCAATCTCGTTTTCAGTTTGTTTC
>Ga0209692_10001937_pt1 | contig 25053 bp, 23 predicted proteins | sample tdDd472_FD_187129 | JGI IMG/M metagenome (GOLD analysis project Ga0209692, IMG submission 187129) | Marine sediment microbial communities from the Atlantic coast under amendment with organic carbon and nitrate - tdDd47.2 (SPAdes)... | ecosystem: Environmental > Aquatic > Marine > Coastal >... | reverse complement strand
TAGAGGATTCCAATGACCTGATCACCATGCATAATCTCTTGAGAGAGTTTTTTTAAGCCGATGAGTTTTATCTTATGGAAAAAGAGTGATAGCCCGGATAATGGAGGGCCGGTGACCGAGAGAAAAGTTTCGGTTCCAGGTATAGAAATTGAGAGCGATTTATAATGGTTGGCCTGAACGGCAAGCTGTAAATATGCGTTTGCACCATTCTGATTCAATGCCCAGACATCATCGGCCAGGATGGCTGCATGGGTTTCAAAGAATTTATGGTCCTGAATAGCAGATTTTTTGATGTAAAAATATGCAATTAAAAGAAAAACAAGAAGAAAAGAAAGTGGGATATACAGAAAGCGAGAACGGTTTTTATTTACAGAAATCATAGTTATCGGTCGTTCTATGTTGTGCCTCCAGTTAAACGTTCCATAAACGTAATAAATAGAGAGAAAGAAAAAAACAATAGTATGGTATGGAATTTAAATAAACATTGTAATATTGCCGAGCTTCGGATGGAAGTCAAGCTACTTTGCCGGTTTGTTAGAATAAAAAAAATGTGGTCCCAAAAAGCTCGGACATAGGTAATGATTTAGATTCACGACAGCTCCTTTCTGTTTGGCAAGTACCTTAAATATTACAGTGGATGCCAATACAATTGCTGTTTGATCGATACTCTCAAGTAATATGTGGACTATTTTTCCCCGCTATTTATAGTTGCAGCGCCTCAACAAGGCTTTTTAGTAATCGTGCATTTTGCACACGACATCTGGTTTCGGCTGCTCGAACTTTGCCAGCTGAATCGAAAGAATAAAGAGCAATAGAGAAACCAGGAATGAAAAATAATACCCTAATTACCTTGCTGCTCTCAGTTTTTATCGCTTTACTTGGCATCGGAATCATTGTGCCGGTGATGCCAATATTTGCAGCAGAACTTGGAGCAGGCGGTTTTGCTCTCGGGATGATAATCGCCGCTTTTTCCATTACCAGAGGCTTGTTGCAGCCGGTAGTTGGCAATTTTTCAGATCAGTGGGGGAGAAAAAACTTTCTCATCAGCGGGCTTTTTGTCTACGGGCTGGTCGGATTACTTATTCCCCATGCCACTGAAGTGCCGCATTTGATCATCATTCGGGCTTTTCACGGAGTTGGTTCGGCGATGATAGTTCCAATTGCTATGGCCTATATGAGTTTTCTTGCACCTGCGGGTCACGAAGGGCGATATATGAGCTATCTCAATATTGCGATCTTCTGCGGTATAGGTTGCGGGCCAATAATTGGTGGACTTCTCTCTGACAACTGGGGATTGCCGTCGGTTTTTTATACAATGGCTTGTTTAAGTTTTCTAGCGTTTATTCTGGTTATTTTGTATATGCCGGGGCAAATTGCTTCAGATCGTCAGGGGACAGCAAGACCATTGTTGTCAAGCTTGCACAGTATGCTGGGAAACAGCAAAACTTGTGGGATTCTCCTGGCCAGATATACCACCATGATTATCATGGTGCCGAGCATGGCTTTTCTGCCACTTCTGATGTCACAATGGCAGGGTAGCAGTGGATTACAGATAGGTATTATAATTGCTTGCAGGACTCTGGTTAATGCCCTGCTTCAGATCCCTTTTGGTAAAGTTGCTGATAAATATAACAAATTGTTGCTTTTCCTGGTGAGCAGTATTCTTCTTGCTCTGGTCATCTTGAGCATCCCCTCGCTCGATAGCTTTTTACAGATGGCGATGGCTTACCTAATTATGGGCACGGTTGAAGCAGCCATCTGGGCTGTTTTGGGAGCGTATGCCTCACTGGATGCCAAGAAATATTACGGGCATGGCACAATGATGGGGGTATTTAGTTTTGCCATGAGTGCGGGAGTCTTTACCGGCGCTGTTCTGGCGGGCTTTAGTATGGATGGCTGGGGAATTGCTTGGGCATATTATGTCACTGGTTCTGCCGTTCTACTCTTATCGCTCCTGGCTGTGGTGATGATCTTTAGGTACGATAGAAAATATCATTTGACCGAATCCGGATGATATTTAACTGCATTGTTGCGGTAAGTTGGAACGGCGCCGCCCAATATAACCGGAGGCGCCGGTTGTGAATTTTTCTATTTTTCGCCGTGAAAATAAACTATTTATTTTTTTCAGCCATTTTAGCTTTCAGCAGCGCGCCAAGGCTGCCCATTTCATTTGACGATTTTTTCTTCTTGTCCTTCTTTATAAAGGTTTTATACTCGGTTCGTTCTTTGTCTTGTTCAGCTTCTGCAGAGACATAATCGGCTGGTACAAGGCTGATCCTTTTTTCGTCAAGGTCAATTGATTCGATATTAACATCGATACTTTGACCTTCTTCCAGCACCTCTCGGGGATGATTGATTCTTCGACCGCTGCCGAGTTTTGAGATATGGACCAATCCATCGATACCTGGTGCCAGAGTTACAAAGGCGCCAAATTGGGCAAGCCTTGCGACTGTTCCCATATGGGTTGTACCTTCTGGAAAAAGCGTTACTGCTTCGTTCCATGGATCAGCCTGAGTTTCTTTGTAGCTAAGAGAAATTCTGTCTTTTTCCCAATCCAGTTTTTTTACTATCGCCTGGACTTTTTGGCCGACCGTGAAATGATCTTCCACATTTTCAACCCGGCTCCAGCCGATTTCTGAGATGGGGATGAGACCATCAATGCCGCCGATATCGACAAAAGCACCGAATTCCCTGATCGAGCTGACGATACCTTCAATTGTCTGGCCTTCCTCAAGAGTTTCCTGCAATTTATCGCGCAGTTCAGCCCGTTCTGCTTCCTGGATAGCTCTTGCGGAGAGGACAATATTTCGACCATTTTCTTCAAATCGGGTGATCTGAAATTTCATATGGGTTTCCAGATATTCTTTCGAAGCGTCCTCAACCCGCCGAAGACCCATTTGGGAAAAGGGACAGAAACCACGGACATTGCCGCCGAGGGTGATCTCAAAACCACCTTTGATCTCAGCTTTAACAAAGCCTTCTACCGGAATTCCGCTTCGAAAGGCCTCTTCGAGGTGGGCATTAGAGGAGCCAGATCCGATAGAGGTAGTAAAAAGCTGCTCGGACGCCTTTGCCTGAAGAAAATACACCTCAATTTTGTCGCCCATTTGGTGGGTGAAATTGCCTTCGCTGTCCTTTATCTCAGAACTTTGGAGTACACCCTCACTTTTACCGCCTACATCAAGAAACGTCGTCTCATCACTTATGCCGACGATAGTGGCTTTAATTTTTTCTCCAGGAGTCAGGTGTCTGATCTTTCTGGTTTTTTCCGCCTTAAATAGCTCTTCAAAGCTTTCGTTGTCAGTTTCTGTCATGTTTACCCGTTAATAAAAAGAGAACTAAGGTTTATGGTTTTGGTCAGATTGCTTACCTGACATTTATCAATTTATCCTAATATTTTATACAATCAATATTTTCGATTTTTGTCCAAATTTATCCAAAAAGCAGTGCAGCTGGCTCTGAGTGAATGGAGATTTTATTGTCAAACATGCACCCTTTAACTCAAATACGTTGTATCCGCCACTGGTTTAAGTCAAGGATTGCAAACCCAGCCTGATCATCTTCCCCGAGAAGTTGACCGGGATTGATAAGCAGAGTATTGCCAAGGGATTCTATTCCATAACGATGGGAGTGACCACAATAAATTATATCATAGTTGGATAGGCTGGCAAGTCCTCGTGCCTGTTCCGGATAATGTACCATAGAAATTTTTTCTATTACAATAAGTTATTGCCGCCCGAAGGTTGGCGATCTGATCGTGGCTGTCGGATGGTATTGCTAAGCTGGTCATCTGAAAGTACTCAGTATTTGGTATTATCTTCTGGTGTTATGGACGGCCAGCGATAGGACGCGGTCATTTTCCTGGAACATCAGATGCTTTAAGCACATTTCATCGATAAATTTTCTTATGGCTCGTTCGTTGACCTGGGGGAAGCTTTCCAGAAGATCGTTAATTTTCTGGGGTCGATCACAAGCAAGATATATCTTTCTGGATAAGCCCCGCAGCCGGTGCAGCAGTGGCATCCCTGATATCCTTTCCTGGCGGATGATGATAAATGTGCTGCCGTCTCGGTAATGAAGAGGGTGCTGCTGACTCTTTGTTCTGCGTTTATGAAAATTGTGCCAGGCACGAATTTTTTGTTTGACCGGATGCCACCGTTTGTTCTGACTCTGTTTATCTCCCCTATAGCTATTGATGAGCATGGTCATCGACTGTAAATAGTCTTTTGGGAAAAGTTTGCGGTTTTTGGCATGGGGGATAATTTTTTGTATGGAGAGTTCATCGGGATGGCTATGAATGGGTGAGCCGTAGCCAAGAAAAAAAGTTGCCGCTTGAAGAGGTAAAAAGGGGAGAACGAAATCAAGGTTTTTAAGGGTTTCGGCAATTTCTTCGTCTGTTGTATTCGGGAAATCGGTTATCAAATTCCCCTCCATTATGATGGCTGAAGCACTGCATAGCTTCATGGCTGCAATGTTATCAATGGTGGTAGTTCCTTTAGCCATTTTTGCCAGCAGAGAGGTAGATAAAGCTTCAATACCAACCTGAACAGTTTTCAGACCGGCCTGGCTGTACAGCTTCAGCTTATCAGGCTCTGTGATGGTCCGAATTTCTGCAAAAAAATCAAAGTCTCGTTCTTGCTTTGAGAGTTCTTTGAAAAAATGGTCAGCCTCTTTTGGAGGAAGGGCGTTGTCGGTAAAAGTGAAATGTAAAGATTCGTGGGTCATGGCGAGGTGGAGCAGTTCTGTAAGCATCCTGTCACCCCCTTTAAAACGATAATTGTGCCACTGGAGATTGAGATTGCAAAATGTGCATTTGTTCCACCAGCAGCCTCTTGAAAATTCTATCGGTAATAAGGGAATGAAGGGCTGGCCGGGAAAAAGCTGCTTCATTTCATCAAAGTAAGGTCCGTAATCGGGATAGGGCAGGTCGCCCATCTTCAATGGTGGTGGAGCAGCTTCTGTTTGAGAAATTTGAACTTGAATCTGGCTGCGGATTTTTGGAGAGAGAGTGTTGCTCTTACCCATGAGAAAGTGACAGAGATCTAAAAGTGGTTGCTCGCCTTCACCATCGATGAGATAGTCAATTTCAGGAAAATGTTGTATCAGGGATTCGCCGATATCGCCAGAACATGAGGAGCCACCAAATAGTATGGGCATGCCAGATAATTGATTTTTTATCTTCTTTGCCAGATAAAGAGATGGAAACAGCTGGCTAAAACAAATAGAAAAACCGATCAGATTATATTGGTTCAATGTGATAGTTGAAAGCCACTGGTTGCAGCTTAATTCTATACGTGACACCAGTTCATCAAAATCGGGAAGGGGTTTTACCTTGCCAGCGAGAGATTGTCGGAAAAGTTTTCGGGCATCATCTCTTTTTTCTGGAAAAAGCAGTGGAGCAAAGAGGGCTTCACCCGCCCAGCCGGACAGGCCGATTTGGCTGTAGAGTTCTGTGCTGATGGCTTTGGCGAGGTGGAGATAGGGATGATAATTGTCAACCTGACAACTGCTCTCTCGCTCCAGGTAGCTTTTCAGGGCTCCCAGTTGTATGGATGGTCGGTTGAAAATTGACCAGGGCATAGAAAGCAGAGCAACCCTGAAGAGGGGAGGTGTTTCAGTGCCCATATTATTGCCTGATAATTTCCGTTCCAGCTGGTGGGACAAAGGAAAAAAAGTACAGAAGCTCCTCGGGGGGCTTGTCGACCAGGCTGTCAACTTGAATATCACTGAAATTTAAAACTGTAATGGTGCCGAAATGGTCGCGTACATTTATTCGACGGATCAGTGATTCAGGCGTCACCCAAAGGTGAATGTCCTGGACTTGGCTCTGAGCTGTTTTGGGGATAAGTTTGATCACCTTGAATTCGGCATTGTTTTCCGAAGAAAAATCGTCATCTGCAGGGTGAAAAAGAAAATCCTCTTTGAGGATGCCTTGGCCGGTAAAAAAAGAATACGTGAGATTTGCATCGAGAGTATCTGCCTGGGTGACAATCATCTGTTTCAGCTTGTCAAAGTACATCGAGAAGAGCTCACCATCGCTGAACAGCACCTGTTTGTCTGGGCTGGTGTAGTCCCAGCGCATGTAGCTCTTGTCTTCGAGTTTTGCAAACGCGGCTTTCCCTGTCCCCCTGCGCGGTCGACCGGTCATGTCACCACTGGTATTTTGAGTAAAATTAAAGGAGAGGCTTTTTATTTTATCGTAACGTGCCTGCAGCCGCTCGGCAATATCTTCAGGAGCTTCCGTGCTGTTTCCTTCGGCTTGAACAGTAGTAACAATCGGAAAGGCCAAAAAGACAAGGATAAATAGTGCTTTAATGAGAGTTTGCATTAATCGATTGAGTGGCTGATTATTTGACTAACAGTTCAATATTGCGACCAAATATTTTTGTGGCAATATGAGTAGCAGTTTCTGTCAGATCGGTGACAAAATATCTGTTTTGGCCAGGTTCATGTTTCTCCACAGGTTGGGAAACGGTATTGTTTACAAGATAATTCTTAATATAGTAAGCGGTTGCCGCTGAACTATCAATAAGAGAGACCTTTTTACCAATTCGAGCTTGAATCAGGTGTTTGAGCAGGGGATAGTGCGTGCAGCCAAGTACCAAGGTGTCGAGCTGCTGATTCTTCAAGTCGTGGAGATAGCGTCGGAGTATCATCTTTGTCTCTCTTTTGCCAATCCATCCTTCTTCAACCAGGGAGACAAGCAAAGGACAGGCCTTGGAAAAAACTTTGTAATCTGGGGCTTGTTCTTTTATTTTCCCTTCATAAATACCACTTCGAATGGTAGCCCTTGTCCCGATAATACCGATTCTGCCCGTCCGGCTCTGTGAAATTGCCTGTTCTACTGCAGGAGTAATGACTTCGATGATGGGGATGCTGAACTCTTGGCGGAGACGATCCGTAGCAACACTGGATGCAGAGTTGCAGGCAATTACAATAATCTTGGCTCCGTTTTCAACGAGAAATTTGGTGTTTTCAACCGAGTAGTCAATAATTGTTTGTGCGCTTTTCGTGCCATAGGGGGTTCGGGCAAGATCACCGAGATAAAGGAGTGGGTGCTTAGGCAGAAGCTGTTCAACAGCTTCTGCAACAGTCATCCCCCCAACACCTGAATCAAAAATACCAATCATAACTATTTAGAAACTATAAGGATTTTATTTTACGGGTTAAAATGGGAAACTGCAATACTCCTAATGGCCAGCTAACCCTGGTAAACTGGAAATAAGCCCGAATAAGTGCTTTGGTGGTATATTCAAGTTGTTAATGTTAAAAATTACTCTCTGTTTTCTTGTTTTTTATACCCCATAAGAGGGTACTGAACTGAGCAGCCCTCACGGGAACACTAGAAAGAGTGGTAGAATTTCAGGAGTACTCAGTTTAGTACCGTCAAGCGGCATTGAAAAGAATGCCCCCCTGAGGGGTAAGGCACTAACGCGACATGTATACCAGAAATAAAGGTGAACAACAAGCAGACATCAAAACCGGGTAGATTACTGATTTTTCTGCAGCCAATCCATGGAACATGTTGACAGAAAGTGACTTGGGAATTATTTTTGCCCCTGGTTCGAATAACTGTCTGAGACAGACTAAGGTAGTGCCATTGTTATTTCTTGTCTAATTTTAGGCAGGTAGCTAACCCGCACGTTCAGCAATGTAATAGGTGAAAAGAAATGCCAGTTTATGAGTACGAATGTAAGCAGTGTCAAAAGGTCTTTGAAGTTCAACAAAAAATGGCCGAAAAACCGCTAAGTGATTGTCCAGAATGTCAAGCGCCTGTAAAAAAGCTTGTGTCCATGAGTTCTTTCCAGTTGAAAGGTGGAGGCTGGTACGCCGACGGTTATTCCAGTACTGCTAATGGTTCAGCAAAAGCTGAGCCCGCAAAATCTGCCGAACCGGCTGCTCCATGCCAGACTGGTGCTGGCTGTAAAGGTTGTCCCGCTGCCACGTCTGCCTAAATTTCTTATTTTATCTCGTTTCCACTCTTTACAGGGATGGTTTGGAGATAATGGCCATTGCGTCTCCATAGGAAAAGAAACGATACTTCTCTTTGATCGCTTTTTCATAGCAGGTAAGAAGGGTTTCTCTGCCACACAGGGCGGATACCAGAAACATCAGGGACGAGTCCGGAAGGTGGAAGTTGGTAATTAAATTATCTATTACCTTGAACTGAAAACCGGGGTAGATGTATAAGTCGCACCAGTCTTCGATTGCTTGAAGGTGGCCAGTTTTTTTTGCACCGTATTCCAGGGCTCTCACTGTGGTGGTACCTACAGCCCAAATCCTGCCACCTCTCTGTTTTGTTTGCGCAATTTTGTCGACTGTTTCTTGTGAGATACTAAGATACTCCCGATGGATTTGATGGCGGGTTATGTCTGTTTCCCGCACCGGAGCAAAGGTTCCATAGCCGACGTGCAGGGTGACCTGGCCAAAAAAGGTGCCTTGTTCGGTTATGGCTTTGAGCAACTTGTCAGTAAAGTGCAGTCCGGCAGTTGGAGCGGCCACTGCTCCAGGTTCGCTGGCATAAACGGTCTGGTACCGTTCTACATCTTCGGTCGTGCAGCCGTCTTTTCTCGAAATATAAGGAGGCAAAGGTACCTGGCCGGAGCGCTGCAAGGTCTCCGCCAAGCCGAGCTCTTGGTCGTATTGGAGGATGAGTTTCAGCTTGCCGCCTTCAAGATTTTCTTTAACTGTGCAGTACAGCATCTCATTAATTGTGATCTTGGTCCCAACTTTAGGGCGTTTGGAAGATTTAATCAGGCCGTTTACCGCTGCGCTGCCACTGTTTTGCTTATCGGCCACTGGAAATTCCAGCAGGAAAACCTCAGCCTTGCCTCCGGTCTCTTTTGTCCCAAGAAGTCTCGCTGGAAAAACCTGGGTGTTGTTGACCACCAGCATGTCCTCTTTGCCTATAAATCTGGCAATATCACTGAAATGAAAATGTTGTGGATCATGGTTGCCAGGATGGACAACCATGAGGCGAGAGTTGTCTCTTTTTGCTGCCGGATGTTGGGCAATGAGATGTTCTGGAAGGTGGTAATTGTAGGAATGTAAGTTAAGATCTTCTTGCATGATGCTCTGGGCTATAGAGTGAATTGGGAGAAATGACGAGCTCTGCATTGTGGACAATGCATTAAGTCAATTTATGCGTTAATGTTATTATCTGTAATCTTTTGTCGGGTTGCCTGAATTTACTCAAGATGAGAGAAATTCTTTCTCATTTTCATTTGTTGTTGCTCAAACATTTATTCATTGAGGAGCTGTTGTAGATACCATGATTTTGACCCTTGCTGCAACTGAAATAGAAATGGCACCGTTTATCGCGCAGTCAACTGAGTTAGCTGAGCTGGCTATTGACTACCGAACGCTGGTGACAGGAGTCGGACCCATGGAAACAGCGCTTCGCCTTACCAGGTTCTTGTGTGAAAGTGATGACCACTTTGATGGAGTTCTTCTTTTTGGTGTTGGAGGCGCCTATATCTTGCCTGATAAGGCCCAACAGCCAGAAATTCTGGATATCTGCCTTGCTGAGCAGGAGGTTGCTGGAGATTTCGGAATTTGTCTGGGAGAGTCTATGGATTATCTAGACAGTTCCCTTACCGGAACGATTGTTTACAGTATGGACGCGTCTCTGCTTGCAAGATGCCAGGCTTTTTTTGATCGACTTGGGACTAGACATCACTTAGGGACTTTCGTTACAGTAAATGGAATAACTGCTACCGGCAAACGCGGAGAAATGTTGCAGTCCAGGTGGAATGGCATCTGCGAAAATATGGAAGGCGCCGCGGTTGCCAGGGTGTGCCAGGAATTTAACCTTCCATGTGCTGAACTGCGCTGTATCTCAAATTATGTAGAGGACAGGGATCAGTCAACCTGGCGTTTGCAGGAAGCCTGCCTCAAAGCCGCTCGTACGGCGATACAGCTAGTAAAAGGAATTAACAAATGATAAATGATCTTTCCCTGGGCTTCTCGCCCTGTCCCAATGACACCTTTATCTTCTACGGTCTTGTCCACAATAAGATTGACCCTGGTTATCGAGTTGGAGTCACATTTGCTGAACCAGTGCTGGAAGATGTGGAAAAACTCAACCTGTGGGCTTTAGCCAAAAAACTTGATGTCACCAAACTGTCTTTTCATGCACTTGGCCATGTACTGGATGAATATTGTGTGCTTTCCGCTGGCAGTGCGCTCGGCAGAGGCTGTGGGCCTCTGCTTGTGGCAGCTTCAGAGACATCCTTTGAAGAATTGAGAGAGAAATCAATAGCCATCCCAGGAAAACTCACGACTGCCGCCATGTTATTGAAGATGTTTCTTCCCGACTGCCACCGGTTGGTGGAAATGCGCTTTGACCAAATCATGGGGGCGATAAGCGATGGCGACGTGGATGCGGGGGTCATAATACACGAATCACGTTTTACATATAAGGAGGATGGATTGATTTGCCTGCAGGATCTTGGACTGTGGTGGGAGCAAAGCACGGGGCTACCGATACCCCTTGGTTGTATTGCTGCCAGAAGAAGTCTCGGCAGAGATAAGATCAAGGCAATTGATCGAGCCATCAGAGCCAGTGTTGATTACGCATTTGCCCATCCGGACCTTTGCTTGCCGTATATAACGAGTAACAGCCAGGAACTGGAGCCGGAAGTTGTTCGCAGCCATATACAGTTATATGTCAATGACTTTTCCAGAGACCTGGGCAGGGAAGGACAAGCTGCTATCAAAACTTTTATGGATCGAGGTCGTCAAGCTGGTGCACTACCAAAAAATGATTTGGACTTGATGATCGGATAAGTCGGAGGGGCTTCGTGGATATGTGTGCAAGGGATGGTAAGGTGGAAAATATCAGCAGCATCTCCGGTCTTCCTGTGTTTCGGGTTTCAGGCAGAACTGTGGAGGAACGAGGGGAGTTTGTTCAGCGATTGATAGTTGAGCTTAAAGGTCGGTCACTGAGCAGTGTCTTCATAAAACAGGAAGAATGCCGTAATAATTATGCTTTACGATCACTGGTGCAGCTTTATGATCTGGTCATCATAGATGCCGGGGATTACCTTCCTGGCGGGCAGATCAGAGTCAGCAGCTGGATGGACTCGGGGCAGGATAGCCTTGCTTGGACGAGAACAGCTGATTTGCCAATGCAGGAATTTACCGATCAACTTGTTGAAAAACTGGATGAACTTGGGTGTGCAACTCCGGTGTGGGGCTGTGTCCTAATCGGCGGAAAAAGTTCCAGAATGGGACGGCCAAAGCATCTGATAGAAGATGAGAACAAAACAACGTGGTTAGAGCGAACGACAGACATGCTTCGTCCACTGGTGGACGGACTGGTTATCTCTGGAGCAGGTACGGTTCCGGAAAAGCTTACCGACATTGACCGTCTGGCGGATATTCCGGGAGTGGTAGGCCCACTGACGGGTATTCTTGCTGCCAGTCGATGGCAGCCGACGGTGACATGGCTGCTTGTTGCCTGCGATATGCCCCATATAACGCCAGAGGCTATAGAGTGGCTTCTCTCTAGCCGTCGTGCTGGATGTTGGGGGCGGGTTCCTCGGTTGGAGGGGCGTAAACACTGTGAACCGCTTTTTGCGTGGTACGATTTTCGTACTGCACAACTTTTTGAGCAACAGCTCTACGATGGAAACCTACGAATCGGCGGTGCCGCTGCTCATCCTAAAATCGACAATCCGATAATACCTGCGCCGTTGTGTCATGGGTGGCAAAATATCAATACGCCTGAGCAGTTGTGAAAAGAGTCCAGATGAATAGCAAGTGAGACTTCTGATTGGCGTTTGGCGAGGATCCTCTCTTCTTTGCCTAAATGGTGCTGCTTTTTCTCATGAGGTAATTCTTTTCATCACCACGCATTTTTTACACATCTCTAACTTTTTATCCCACGTCGTATGGATGACGTTGTCACAGATCGTCCCACCAATGAACCAGCATAAATCACCCGAACTGAATTCCCAGGCCGGACATTGGGTCTTTTTCTCTTCCGGACATTTCCGTGTATCCCAGCAATTAACATTTCCGTGCCTTGGGAGATGTTTTTTAGCCAGCAGAAAAATCACCTGGCGCTCTACGTGGCTCGGTATTGTGCGCCAGCCCTGTTCATAGCTGCAGACAGCTTTAAGAGAGATCCCTAAAAGGTTGGCAAGCTCTTTTTGGGTTTTGCCCAATTTTTTCCTGATGTCGATGATTTCCTTGCTTTCCATATCGTTTTTTCTATGGTGAAAGATTGATGTTTCAGGCCGGTGAAATTATCCTGTCAGGTTATAAGCGTATTGGCTCTTGTTTTGTATGGTTTTTTTGGTCATACTGCAATATTTTGAAATGAAAATCATGCACCCTTAATGCAGCGAGTGTCAATATTTTACTATACACGTACCACATCGTAACATATTTGAAGTCCTATATGCAAATATGCAGGTGGAGAGAATAAGATAAACTATGAAAAAAAAGATTGGAGCCACAGAACAGTATAAGGTTTTTCTCGTCTTTATGTTTCTTTTACTGCTTTTCCCAACGCTTTTCGGATGTATACAGGAAAAAGAAAACAAACCGCTACAGCTTGGTGATACCGCTCCTGATTTTGCAGTGAAGGATTTGACGGGTAAGGTAACTGTCCTCTCCAATGTGCATGGTAGTCCAATGATTCTCCGCTTTTTTGAGACGAATTGCCGATTTTGTCGGGCCGACACCCCTGCATTCTCGAAGTTTTATAGTGAGCATAAAGATGCAGGGCTACAGGTTCTATATATTGGCAGTTTTTATGAAAATGCGGAAAAATTGCAGGCCTTTGCTGATGAACTGAGAATAGCTTTTCCAATTGCCATGGATAAAAATGCTGGGCTTGCGGATTTGTATGATATTCGCGCTTATCCCCAGACCGTTTTTATCAGTCCGGACCAGAAAATATTGGCGGCAATTCTTGGCGGAGTGGGTGAGGCCGAGTTACAGGAAATTTTAGGAAAATACTTAGAGCCTTGATGGGTATTGTCCTGACTAAAATTCCTTTTATATGGAGCAGGTCGCATCAATTGAAAAAAAGAGTACATTAATGGGAGATAAAATGAAAAAGTGGATTGTCACAGTATCGATTCTATTCTTGTTTTTTGCAGCTCAAGGTAGTCATGCCGCTGGCCTTGAGGCCGGAGAAGGTATAACTAAAAAGAGTAGATGCCCGGTCTGTGGCATGTTTGTCGCAAAATATCCACAGTGGTTGACGCAAGTGAATATGTCTGATGGCAGTGCCGAGTATTTTGATGGGGTGAAAGATATGGTAGCCTTTTATTTTTCACCACAACAGTTTGGTGCTGCAAAGGGTATTACGCCAGATAACATTTTTGTCAGGGATTATTACAGCCAGGCCTGGGGCGATGGTAAAAAGGCCATGTATGTGATTGGCAGTGATGTATATGGCCCGATGGGCCATGAGCTTATTCCTTTTTCCAGCCAGGCAGGAGCTGAAAGTTTTCTAAAAGATCATCATGGTACTAAAATCTACAGCTTTTCGGAGATAACCCCTGAACTTATTGAAGCGCTGAGGAAAGGACATAAGATGAAGGGGATGAAATAAATAAGATTATGCGGGCTTCTACTTCTTTGCTGATGATATTGACACTCCTCTTTTTGGTGGTGTGTGGTCTTACGCCCATGGTGCTAGCCAAAAGGAGTGAGCAGGAGGAGACGTTTCGGATGCTCCAGAAGATCGTTTTTCATCTTGGTTTGTCCGACTTAGCTCTTTCCACAGAAGCTCGCTATACTCGTCATCCGGCAACCAGCGACACGATGGTCGTGTCGATGGATCATCCGGGTGCAATTGACCATTTTCCTTCCACTCTTTTTTGGACACCAGTTCGGTAGGGTATGAACTCACTTGGTCGACTGCTGAATATCCTTGACTACGCTCTGTATTCTCTGAAACGAAAACTCTTCAAGAATGCCAGCGTTTTCACTATTTTCACCCTGGTTGTTTTTCTATTTGGTTCTTTCCAATTAGTCAGTAAGGCCTTGACTGAGGCAGCCGAAAAAATCCTCGTCACGGCACCGGACATTACCGTGCAGCAGATGTCTGCCGGCAGGCAAATTTCCATTGCTGTTTCAGCCCAAAATGAGCTTGCAGAAATTTTCGGTATTAATAAAATTGATGAACGGATTTGGGGGTATTATTTTGACGAGGATAATGGTGCGAACTATACGGTCATAGGTGTGCAAACCCCATATGCTGATTCTCCGGAAACTGCTTTGTTTGGCCTGGCCGAGGGGCGTCTTCCTGCTGCAGGCGAACAGGGCAAAGTTGTTATCAGCGAGAATATTCGTCGCCACCTGCAGCTTGGCAATAGAAAACATTTTTCTCTGTTTAAGCCAGATCTCAGTCAGGCCTCCTTTGAAACAGTTGGTCAGTTTGACAGAACCGGGGATATCCTCACAGCAGACCTTATCCTGATGAACCTCACCGATGCCAGGGATCTCTTTGCCATTTCTAAAGGGTTTGTCACAGACTTATTGGTCCATGTGGCTAACCCGAATGAGATAGAGACTGTTGCCGTAAAAATTAGCGAGAAATTGCCCGGGAGTCGGGTCATCACTAAAAATCAGATCCTAAAAACCTATAAGGTCGTTTTTAACTGGCGTAGCGGTTTGGGGACCATCTGTCTGCTAACAGCCCTGGCGGCGTTTGTCATCCTTGCCTGGGATAAAGCATCCGGCCTTTCCCAGGAGGAGATAAAGGAAGTTGGTATTCTAAAGATCCTTGGCTGGCAGACAAGTGATATTATTTTTCTACGATTTTGCGAATCCTTGTCGGTCGCTTTCCTGGCCTTTCTCGCTGGATATTTGTTGGCCTGGGTCCATGTTGTTTTTTTTGACGCGGCGCTGTTTCGGCCAGTTTTTCTCGGCTGGTCAGTTGTTCGACCGGTTTTTTCTCTGGTTCCACCATTTGCCATTGATGATGTGCTGCTTGTTTTTTCTATTTCTGTCATTCCCTATCTCTGCGCAACGGCTGTGCCGGCCTGGCGCGCCGCCAGCGTTCGAGCTGATTCGGTGATCTGATATGCTCATTGACCTTGAGGCGGTAACAAAAATATATAATCAAGGACAAGCCAATCAGGTAACTGCCTTGAAGTCCGTTAGTTTAGCTGTTGCCGAAGGTGAGATGGTCTGCATCCAGGGACCAAGTGGCTCAGGGAAAACAACGCTACTCTCTATTATTGGCTGTATTTTCTCACCGACCAGTGGTAGAGCAACGATTGGAGGCAAGAGGATATCTCGTTTGCCTGACCATTTTCTTACCCGCTACCGTCGAGAACTGATTGGTTTTGTCTTTCAAAATTATAACATGATCGATCATCTGACTGTTCTGGAAAATATCACTTTACCCCTTGTCCCTTTAGGCATGTCTCCCCGCGTTCGTGAAAGAAAAGCCGATCAACTTCTTGAGGAATTTGGATTGAGCCATCGAAAAAAATTCACTGTCACCCAGTTGAGCGGCGGGGAGCTGCAGAGGGTAGCAATTGCCCGCGCATTGATAAATAATCCTCCAATCATCGTTGCCGACGAGCCAACCGCGCATCTTGATGGGAAACTTTCCCTGGAGGTCGTGGACATGCTGGCTTCCTTAAAAGAGGATGGAAGAACTGTGATCGTTACTTCCCATGACCCGATTGTGAGCGGACATCCCGAAATGGCCAGAATAATTGAGGTCAGGGACGGGGTTATCCTTGAGAGTTCGACCGTGGGGTGAGTGGAAACTATGCTACTTAACTCCTGGTCGATTACCTTATTAGTCATTTCTGCCGCATCTTTATTTTTGGTAGGGGGGACTGTCAGAACGGCAATCAGAGTCCTGAGGTTCTGGGATACAAAAGCTGACACGGCCAGACAAATACAGCTGGAAAACGAGACCTGGTTGTCTGCGCTCCTCATGCAATATGGCATGGTCTTACAACTCGTGGCCCTGCTGCTACTGGTCTTGGCTGCTGACAGTTATTCAGAGATCCTGGTTGGAGCGATGTGCGCCACCGGGGCATTTCTTGCGAACGACTATGGTATACCTCTTTTGCTGGTAAAGATTGCGGGCGTATTCCTCTATGGATTTTGGATTGTGCTGCATCGGCTAGACATCAGCTCTGAAGAATTACCCCTGACTCGTGTTAAATATTTATACCTGCTAGTGTTGGCGCCTTTAGTCCTGTTCGATATGATTCTGCTGGTATTGTATCTGGTACAGTTGGAGCCGGATATTATCACCTCTTGCTGTGGGGTCGTTTTCGGCAGCGCCGCCGGTGACGGGAAAAATCTTATCGGGCCGATGCCGGTTGGATTGGTGATGTCGTTTTTTTATACTTTGGCTGGAGTGTTGTCTGTTTGGGGTTTTATTTTATTCAGAAAAATTGATACAGCTGCTTTTCCTGGTGAAAAAATAATTGGTGTTTTTTTTAGTTTGTTCTGGCTGATATTTTTCTGTTTGTCTTTGCTGGTTATCACTTCAGTAATTTCTTCGTATATTTATGGTATGCCTTTCCACCGCTGTCCTTTTGATATCCTGAAAAAGGAGTATGGTTTTGTTGGATATTTAATATATCCCACGCTGTTTTCCGCAACCTTCCTGGGTATGAGCGTGGGTGTAACTTCGCTTTTTGCCACAAACTCAATTTTGCAGGAATCGTTGTGCGTTTTTCGAAAAACATCTTTAAAACTCTGTCTTTTGCTGTTGCTCCTTTTTCTGGCCATAATTAGTTGGTTCCCTGCCGCCTACTTCATTGGCGGCGACCATTGATTACAATCTTCCTTTTCTGAAGAACGGATATACAATAGTCAGTAAAGAGAAGTTCAAATCCGAGGAAACAGAAATGATTCTTGTTAGTACCTTAAAATTAATTTTCTCCTTTTTTTCTTCCCTTAAGGGGATACTGGAAAGAGTCTCGATTTATTTCCCGCTTATCGGGGTTAGGGGGCTTCATGTTTATTGATTCAAATGAGGTCATTTCAGATTTTGATCCACATTTTAAAATCTTTCACGACCTTATGCCCTTCAAGGTGCAGGAAATTCTCCTTGTTTCCAGTCTCTATGATGCCTTTATCATGGAGGAAGACGGGAGTATTGCAACCCGGCTCATCACTGAATATCATGGCCTGAATTTAAGTAAACCCCCTAAAATGACAAGGGTTTCATCCGCTATTGAGGCGCTTGAACTTATCAGCAAAAAAAAGTTCGATATGGTAATCACTATGCCATATCTTGGCAGTATGGACGCTTTTGAACTGGGATCGAAGATAAAAAAAATTCAAGCCGATCTTCCTGTCATTCTTGTGGGACATAACATGAAATCCACTTTCCCGGAGATGGTGGGGAGTCATGGTGTGGACAAGATATTTCTCTGGTGTTGTGAGGCAGATTTGCTGCTTGCCATAATCAAAAACGTAGAAGATCATCAAAATGTTGCTCTAGATACAAAACGCGCGATGGTAAGGGTGATAATCTATGTTGAAGACTCTCCCTTGTATCGATCGCTTTTTTTACCTCTCATCTATAATGAGGTGGTGAGGCAGACGCAGTCGGTGCTCGATGAGAGTTTGAATGAGCGACACCGGCTGTTACGGATGAGAGCCCGGCCAAGAATACTCATGGCGACGAATTATGAAGAAGCCCACCATCTGTATCAAACGTATAAACCCTATGTGTTCACTGTAATATCCGATGCAACTTTTAGAAAAAATGGACGAGGTGACACCCATGCAGGATTTGATTTTCTCAGATTAGTTCGCAGTGAAATTCACGATTTGCCTCTTTTGATGGTTTCCTCAGAACAGCAAAATCGGGAGTTGGCTGAGCGTGTTCCGGCCAGTTTCATAGATAAAAATTCTCCTCTGATAAGAGAAGAACTTCATGATTTTTTTATGAACCATCTCGGCTTCGGCGATTTCATTTTCAGGATGCCCGATGAGACAGCAATAGGTCATGCTTCAAATCTTTCAGAGTTTGAAAAACAGCTCAAAGTTATCCCTGAAGAGTCTCTTCGATTTCACACCAAAAGAAATCATTTTTCTAACTGGGTTATGGCTAGAGCAGAAGTTATTTTGGCTCGCAGGCTGCACAAGGATTATGTGCTTAATATTGATGATGTGGAAAGTATTCGGGCGGATCTGGTTTATAAGGTGCATTCGCTCAGGAAATTACGTCAACAGGGAGTCGTCGTAAAATTTTCGGCGGATGATTATGACCCGGACATCATGGATTTTGTCAAGATCGGGAATGGTTCCATGGGGGGTAAAGCAAGAGGTATAGCGTTTATGTGGGCCTGTTTACAGGGAGTTTCCCGCGAAAATTCAGTACTAAGTGCCTATGCAGTTACTATCCCGAAAACCTGTGTTATCACTGCCGACGGTTTTGATGCCTTTGTCGAAGAGAACAATCTTCACTACAGTAAATATTTGGCTGACAATCAGGTGGCTGATATCTTCCTGGATGCTTCATTGCCGGCCTGGCTGAGGCAGGAACTGAGAGCTTTTTTGCAGAAATCTGAAAAACCCCTTTCAATTCGTTCTTCAAGCCTCCTTGAAGATGGCCAGTTTAAACCCTATGCCGGTTTGTATTCCACTTATTTTTTGGCAAATAACCATCCTGACTTTGACGTGCGACTCAGCCAGTTGGAAAGTGCCATCAAATTGGTCTATGCATCCACCTGGTTTGAAGGTCCCATTGCTTTTTCTAAAGTAACTGGACTTGGTCGGGAAGACTCTATGGCCGTTATTATTCAACAGCTGGCTGGTGATCAATATGGCAAGTATTTTTATCCGGCAGTCTCCGGGGTTGCCCAGTCTCATAATTTTTATCCGGTCCTGGATATGAGCGCCGATGAGGGTATCACCCATATTGCATTGGGGGTCGGTAAAACTGTAGTAGAAGGGGGGAAATCCCTTTGGTTTTCTCCGGCTAAACCCAAAAAACTGGTACAGTTCTCCTCTGTTGAGAACATGCTGAAGTATAGTCAACGTGAGTTTTATGCTTTGGATATGAATGTTGACAGATGCCTGCAACGAGACACTTCCAATCTGGTATTGCGAACAGTTCAGGGAGCAGAAAAAGAATTACCTGTGACCATGTTGGCATCGACATATGTTGCAGAAGAAGAAAGGGTCCGGGACACTTGTCTACCTGGACTGAAAATTATGACATTTGCCCATTTGCTGAAATACTCCAGCTACCCACTGGCAAAAATTCTGACAGAGTTGTTGAGTGCAGGTAAGGCCGGGATGGGGGGAGAGGTGGAGATTGAGTTTGCAGTGCATCTTGATCCGGACCTTGAAAAATCAATTTTCTATTTTTTGCAGGTACGACCAATGGTAACTGGAGGCGAAATGGCCGATGTCCAGATTTGCGACCATGAGAAAAAAAATGCTTTCTGTTATGTCAGCCAGTCTCTTGGGCATGGCAGTTTTACTGATTTGGTTGATATTGTCTATGTCTGTCCGGAATCTTTCGATGGGTCGAAAACCAGGGAGATGGCGCTGGAGATAGGTGAAATCAATCGCAGGTTGTTAGAGGAAAAAAAACCTTTTTTACTTATAGGTCCCGGCAGGTGGGGCTCTGCAGATCCCTGGCTGGGAATTCCCGTTCAGTGGGTAGATATTTCTGGAGTGGCAGCCATTATTGAGCTCCGAAACGATAAAATAAGGGCTGATCCATCCCAGGGCACTCATTTCTTCCAAAATATCACTTCATTGGGAATTCCCTATTTGACCCTTAATGAAAATGGTCTGCAGCAGGATGGGAGTCGAGGTGATTTTCTTGACTGGCAATGGCTTGATCAGCAACCTCTTGTTAAAAAAGGGAAATATATTCGACATGTTAGGCTGGGTGAGCCCTTTGTCTTGAAGTGTGATGGCATAAGATCTGAAAGTGTTCTGTTTCAAATGAAAAAACCATGTAACATGGTCTGTACAATAGACGGAAAAGAGTTCTGGAATCAAAGGTCAAGTTTAAGAGGAGAATGTTAGTGGATACAATATTCGGCCAGATTAGAGATAAAGACCCGGAACAGCATGAGTTTCATCAGGCTGTGAAGGAGGTGTTTGAGAGCGTGAGGCCTGTTTTTGAGCGCAATTATGAATACCGGCAGCAGGCAATTTTAAACAGGATAACCGAGCCTGAAAGGGTCCTCATGTTTCGTGTGCCGTGGATGGATGATGAAGGTCAGGTGCACGTTAATAGAGGCTTCAGGGTGGAAATGAGCAGCGCTCTTGGTCCTTATAAGGGAGGCCTGCGCTTCCATGCATCGGTAAATCTTGGAATAATGAAATTTCTGGCTTTTGAGCAGGTATTTAAAAATTCTTTGACGACCCTGGCCATGGGAGGCGGTAAAGGAGGTTCGGATTTCGATCCAAAGGGGAAGTCGGATAACGAGGTGATGCGTTTCTGCCAGTCTTTCATGGGAGAACTCTATCGACATATTGGACCGAACACCGATATCCCTGCAGGCGACATCGGAGTCGGAGCGCGGGAGATTGGCTATCTGTTCGGGATGTATAAAAAAATAAAAAATGAGTTTACAGGGGTGTTGACCGGGAAAAGTCTTGCGTGGGGAGGCAGCCTTATTCGTCCCGAGGCCACAGGCTATGGTGTAGTTTATTTCGCGTCTGAAATGCTTAATACCAAAAGAGAAAGCTTGGAGAATAAACGTTGTCTTGTTTCCGGATCGGGAAATGTCGCTCAGTATGCAACGGAAAAAATAATTGAGCTTGGTGGAAAGGTCCTCACTCTATCGGATTCATCTGGATATGTTTTTGATGAAAAGGGCATTGATAGAAAAAAATTGGAGTACCTGAAACAGTTGAAAAACATCCGTCGGGGGCGGATCAGTGAATATGCAGAGCAATACCCCGAGGCGATCTATACTCCGGTTGCACCGTCTCTTGGCCATAATCCCCTTTGGGACCATGGGGCTGAATGCGCTTTCCCCTGTGCCACCCAAAACGAGATCAATAGTGATGATGCCCTTAATCTTGTGAATAACGGCATACAGCTTATCTGTGAAGGGGCTAATATGCCGACGACCACGGAAGCCGTCGATATCTTCCATGATCACAAACTGTTTTATGCCCCTGGCAAGGCTGCTAATGCCGGTGGTGTTGCCGTTTCCGGGTTGGAGATGGCGCAAAACTCCATGCGACTGTCATGGCCCAGAAAGGAGGTTGATACACGATTGAAACAGATTATGAAATCGATTCATCGGACCTGCCTTGACGCTGCCGCTGAATACGAAGCTCCCGGTAATTATGAGAAAGGAGCAAATATTGCCGGATTTGTGAAAGTGGTCAATGCAATGCTTGACCAGGGCTTAGTGTAAAGGGAATGGGATGACTGACTTATAGGGTTAGATAACCTGTAATTGCCATTTTACAGAGTGTTACATTATGAGGGACGTTACATTTACATACGACGAGAAGTGTCGGGGAGAGTTCTCGTCGCTATTTTCTCGGGTGAAACATCTTTTCGTTTCCATCGACATTGGATGCCCCTATGGATTACCTTCGGTGGCAAGGTTCCATCAGGCCACTTTTGCACCCCTAAGTGAACGGGCAATGGAACTCTTTTTGACTGCCGGGTATAGGCGTAACGGCAATTGCCTGTATAATATGCAATGTCCCAATTGTTCTTCCTGTATTCCCATTCGCTTGCATCCTGCTGAGTTTCGGCCTAATCGTAATCAGAAACGAACGCTTAAGAAAAACGTGGACGTGGAGATGACTATTTTACCTCTGCGACCTAACCGCGAGACCCTGGCACTTTGCGAGAAATTTCTCCGAAATCGCTATCCGAGAGAAAATAATAATGCTCCGGGATATTATCGAGACTTTTTCCTCAATAGTATTGTCAATAGCGCGCAGATTCAATACCGTGTGGATGGCCGTTTACTTGGCGTCTCTATTGTTGATATTGGCTACAACTGGATCAATGCCGTCTATTTTTACTTTGATCCAGATGAGTCGCGCCGCAGCCTTGGAACCTACAATGTCCTGCAATTGATAGATTTGTGCATGGAGTGGGATGTTGAATATCTCTACCTCGGATATCTCATTCACTCCGTTCCGGCAATGAGTTACAAAAGCAACTTTCGGCCTCACTACATCGTTTCTGACAATAAATGGTGTTGTATTAAATAATGAGAGGGTTTTTCGGGTAATATGGTTGATAGTTATCATGATAAGATCCCCCCTACGCAGGGTTCTATGTGCTCTTTACGAGAGGATGGTACATTGCAATGCACAATCTGTGCACATGGTTGTACCCTGCGTGATGGGCAGAGGGGCCTTTGTGGGGTAAGGGCGCGCAGAGGTGATACAATAGTCAGCCTCGTTTACGGACGAGTTGTTGCCGAGCACATTGACCCAGTGGAAAAAAAGCCTATCTTCCATGTTCTGCCGGGAAGTCTCTCTTATTCAATTGCTACTCCCGGGTGTAATTTCCGTTGTCTTCACTGCCAGAATGCATCTATTTCTCAGGTGCCGCGAAGGATGGATGTCGCCTCCTCCGGAGTTTATCGTGCTCCTGAAACTGTGGTTGAATCAGCCATCGACGGTGGTTGTCAGTCGATCAGTTACACCTATGTGGAACCGACAATCTTTTTTGAATTTGCCTATGATTGCTGTGTTGCCGCAGTGGCGAGAGGACTGAAAAATATCTTTGTTTCAAATGGGTATATGTCTGACAGTGTCATTGGAAAGCTCGCACCTGTTGTGACTGCAATCAATATTGACCTCAAGTCGTTCAGCGATTCGTTTTACAAAAAAGTCTGCGGCGCAAGACTGGCCCCGGTACTTGCGTCCATTGCCCGTTTTAAAGAGCTGGGTGTCTGGGTGGAAGTGACGACCCTGGTTATACCAGGGCTGAATGATTCAGAGGAGGAACTGGCGGAGATAGCCTCGTTTCTGGCTGGAATCGACCGAGAAATCCCATGGCATGTAAGCGGATTTTACCCTTCCTATAAAATGTCTGGTGTTTCACCAACGGGTACAAAAATTCTCACCAAGGCCAGAGAAATTGGCTTTGAACATGGCTTGGAGTATGTCTATTCCGGCAACAGGCCTGGATCGGGTGGGGAGAATAGTTTCTGTCCTTCATGTGGAGAGCCTATAATCCTGCGTCATGGCTTTCAGGTTCTTGACAATCGTCTCCTGGCCGGCTGCTGTCCCGATTGTGGCAGTCGTATACCCGGCATATGGGAATAGTCATGTCTTTTTTAAAAACAGGAACCGGCTGACAAGGGTAAGCAGGATAGCAAACAGGGCTGCAGCAAGACCTAGAAGGACATTGTAAAAGGGTGGCGCGGCCAGTGCTATACGGATAATCAGGGTGGAGAGAGCAAAGCCTGAATTACGAAAAACGGCATGAAAAGAAGGTTGGTAGCACTGCGAGATCAAAACCACCAGTATATCTGTAAGGATCAGAAGAGTATAAAATCCATGGAGGAAATCTGTATGTGGAATACCTCGTATTGTTGCAATACCGCTGTTGATTCCCATGAAGATGAAAATTGAGAGCAGAATTAAGGCAATACCTTTCTTGGCAGCGACAAAACTATACAGATCGGTTGGCTGCATTTTCTCATCGGTGGTTCGGGCCTGAACTATATAATAATAACCCAGCAGGGCAAAAATAAGCAGTGCCCCAAATCCATCCGAAAGAATGTACATGATGGCATGTTCATTGCCGATGAAGGTGATCGGTTCTGGGAAGTAAGAGAGTTCCTTAAAGGCATTTCTCATAAGAATAAGTGCCAGGATCTCGAACTGTTTTCCCACCGATCGACTAAAAGAGCAGGGGATAGTAAAGACCAGGCTTATCACCTCGAGAATAAGGACGACAGTAAAGGCGGCCTGAACAGCAAAAAAATGGTTTTTAGGTACTACCAATGCCAGAGAATTCGGGAGCAGGTTTTGACGGTTTAGTTCAATGGCGATGATACCGAACACAAAAAAGAGTACCAGCCCGAAAGAGATCTTCCGGAGCATTTTTTCATGCTCCCATAGGTGATGCAAGGGGTCAAAGACGTAGGTGATCTTGTCGTAAATATATGTCATCAGTATTTAATTGAAGGCTTGAAAGCTGAGATGATTAATCAATTCATATACTTTACCAAGCTTTCCTAAAAAGACAAGGGGGTGAGCGCTGAGTGACGATCAGGGCATCGGTTACTTTTGCTGGGAGTGAGGGCCGGGGCTTATTCTTCTTCAGGCGGTTTCTGCTGCTTTTTGGTCTGGCGTTTTTTCAAGTTGTTCCACCATTCAAGTCTTTTTTGTATCTCTTTTTCGAAACCGAATTGTGATGGCTGGTAATAGGTTTTTTCTACCATTTGGTCCGGGAAGTATTTCTGGTAGCTGTAGTGGTTTTCATAGTCATGTGAGTAACGATACCCTTTATTGTATCCCAGCTCTTTCATCAACCTCGTTGGGGCGTTACGGACAGCAAGTGGTACCTTGAGGTGGCTTGTTGTTTCCGCATCAGCCTTGGCGCTGTCATAGGCTGCTTCCAGCGCGTTACTTTTAGGGGCAGCAGCGAGATAGACGGTCAGTTGGCTGAGTGCAGTGTTCGCCTCTGGCATACCAAGAAAATGGACGGCCTCTTTGATAGCCATTGCCTGAACTATCGCCTGGGGATCAGCCAGACCCACGTCTTCCGAGGCAATTCGTACCAGCCTTCTGGTAATATAGAGTGGGTCCTCGCCGGCCTCCAGCATTCTGGCAAGCCAATACAATGCAGCCTGGGGGTCACTGCCGCGAATTGATTTCTGAAAAACAGAGATGAGGTTGAAATGTTCTTCGCCTCGCTTATCGTAGAATAAAGATCTTTTAGAGAGTGAATTTTTTACAAGCTCCTCGGTAATAAGATCGCCGATCTCAGCATTCCTGCAAACTAGTTCGAGGTCATTAAGGGCTCTTCTGGCATCGCCGCCTGCTTTTTGAGCCAGCAGTTGCAGGGCATTGTCATCAATGCTCAATTTTTTTGGGATTTCTGGCAATGCCCTGGAAAGAATGGTCTGGAGATGAGATTCCGGTAAG
>Ga0209692_10001936_pt1 | contig 25066 bp, 24 predicted proteins | sample tdDd472_FD_187129 | JGI IMG/M metagenome (GOLD analysis project Ga0209692, IMG submission 187129) | Marine sediment microbial communities from the Atlantic coast under amendment with organic carbon and nitrate - tdDd47.2 (SPAdes)... | ecosystem: Environmental > Aquatic > Marine > Coastal >... | reverse complement strand
GCCCGGAACCGTTGCCATGTGGGCCTTTACGCGGTCCGCCAGCTCAAAGATCTTATTGGTTTCACGGCCGGATATACGTACCGCGACCGGCGGCCAGGCCGGCGCACCCAAAGGCAATGCTCTGACAGTCACATTGGTGTCCGGGTAAGTCTGTTCAACAAACCGCCGCAAGGCGGGGAACAAATCACTTGCCTTCATGTATTCAAAAGAGGTGGCGTTGCCAATCAGGTAGGCATAGTTAGGGCTGTTGAGCTCCGGCTGATAAGGCAACACATAGCGTGGCGCACCCTGGCCGATATACGTCACCCAATTAGTCACGCCTTCACTACGTTGCTCGTTAGCCTGCCAATCGCTTTCGAGGAATTCACTGATGCCGGCGGCAACGGCTTCGGTACGTTTTATCGGCGAGCCCAGCGGCACTTCAATATCCACGGTAAACGTTGCACGGTTGTTAACCGGGAAGAAAATCTTAGGAATAAACTGCACCAGTTGCAGCGACAGAAACAACGCTACTGCCACCCCGGTTAAGACCATAGCCGGATGTGCCAACGCCCAGACCAGCATACGCCGGTACAGCAGATACCAACGTCCACCAAAGTCAGCCTCTGTCGAACCACTTTGCTTCACCCGCAAAAACAATACGCACAGAGCCGGTATTAGAGTCAGTGCCAGCAACCACGAGCACATGAGGGTAATTGTCACGACCTCAAACAACGGCCGCGTGTATTCACCGGTCATTGATTGGGCCAGATAGATAGGCAGGAAAGCCGCCGCGGTGGTTAACGAGGACGTCAGTAGCGGGTAACGCAATTCTTTCGCAGCGCTCAGTGCTGCCTGACGTGCCGCAATGCCTTTAGACATCTGCACCATTATTGATTCAGATATCACGATGGCGTTATCGACCAACATACCCAACGCTATTATTAACGCGGCTAGCGACACCTGATTCAAACCCATGTCGAGCATCGACATGACAAGGAAGCTGGAGATGATCGCTGCAGGTATCAGACTGGCCACAACGAGCCCGGTCCGGATGCCGAGGAAACCCAACATGACCAATGCGACGACAAGCACGGCCTGACTCAGATTGACGGTGAACTCACTGATTTTTCTGTCAACGACGTCCGGCAGGAACAACACCTCATCGAAATCGATCCCGATGGGGTACACCTGCCGGGCACGGTACAAGACCTCCCTCACGCCCTCACCCAGACTGATAATGTTACCGCCTTCTTTCAGCGACACCGCCAGCAGTAGCGCGGGTCGGCCGTTGTAGCGGGCCATAGTTGAAGGGGGATCAACGTAGCCGCGTTGAATGTCCAGAACGTCGGCCACACGCACCAGCGAGTCGCTACCGGGCAGATCAATCACCGTCTCCCGCAACTCATCAACCGAGTCAAAGTTGCCCGTAGGCTCAAACACTATTTTCTCGTACTCGGTCTGCAGATCACCGCCCGGCAGAATAATGTTGCGGGCCTCCAGTGCCTGCTGCAGTTGCAGGGGCGACATGTTCAGGTCGGCAAGCGCGGTGTTATCGAACACCACAAACACCCGCTCTTCCTGCGCGCCGACCACTTCCACTTTCGCCACTTCTTCAACGAGTAAAAGTTCATCGCGGACTTCGTCGGCGACATCTTTCAGTTCGGCGTAACTGAAACCGTCACCGGTAATCGCTATCTGAGTGCCGTAAACGTCACCGAACTCGTCATCGACATTCGGACCAATAACGCCGTCTGGTAAATCGGGTAATGCCTTGTCGACTTTTCGACGCAGCTTGTCCCAGATCGGCTGCATGTCTGTGTACTCTTCTTTGATGTTTACAAAGATTAAAGACGTGCCGGTTTTCGACTGACTGGCAACAAAGTCGAGTTCGGGGATTTCCTGAATAACCTTTTCGAGCTTGTCCGTGACGAGCATTTCGACACGCTCGGGGCTGGCCCCGGGAAAGAAGGTTGAGACCAAAGCCACCCGGATTATGAAGCCGGGGTCTTCGCTCCGGGGCATGTCCTGAAAGGTGTTAACCCCCGAAAATATAAGGAATATCAGCAGGCAGAAGAAAACCTTGCTCTTATCAATGGCAAACGCAGTAAGGTTCATAGGCCTAGCGCTCGCGCGGCTCCATAAGCGTTACAACCTGACCGTCGATAAGCCGCCGCACACCTGCCGTCACCACCAGATCGCCCTTGCTGACACCTGCTGCTAGCGGTATGCCCGTAGCGCCCGGTATCCCCGCAATCACCGCCGTTCGTTTGGCAATGTAATGTTCAGCATTGTCAGGCGACTTATCCAGCGTATACACATAGTTGCCGTTGCGGTCTTCTCCCACTGCAACCAGCGGCACGATTAATTCTGAGCTCCCGGAGTTCTCGGGCACCCGCAAAGGCAAAGCGACATCGGCCGCCATGCCTGACCGCACGGCATCACAACCGTTCTCCAACTTAATAATCACCGGATAAATTGAGCGGCCTTGTTCGGTGCCCACACCCACTTCGGTAACCCGTCCACTAATAGCCTGGTCGGGCAACGCCGCCAACGTAATCTGCGCTTCCGAACCGCTCATCACACGGCCGATATAAACGCCCGGCACATCAACGCGAACCTCGGCACAGTCGCCGCAATTAACCCGGACGATAGGCTGGCCTGCAGTAACATTCTGATTGGTTTCAACCAGGCGCCTGGCGATCGTGCAGGCTAACGGTGATTGCAGTTCGGTATACGACAACTGCAAGCGAACCTTCTCGAGTTGCTGGGTCATGGCACTGAGTTGAGCATCTGCAGACTCGTACATGGCCCGGGCCGTATCGAGGTCGCTGCGCGCCGCATTACGGTTTTCATACAGTTCACGGGTGCGCTCGAAAGCCGCTTCAGCATTACGTTTCTCGGCACGCATGCGCTCAAGACCAGCCTCTGCCTCCTTCAGCGCCACCCGGTAATCCGTCGGGTCTAAACGGGCGATCATGGTGCCGGCCGCAACGCCGTCGCCGACGTTTGCCTTAAGCTCTGTGACTAAGCCTGACACCTTAAAACTCAGGTTCGTTTCGAGTGCCGCCTTGGTCACACCGGAGAATATCCGTGTTTCTTCTGCACCCACTGGCATCAACTTCACGTACCGCACAGGGCGGATTAGTTCTGCCTCCGGTGCCGGCGGTTTGCCGCAGGAGAGTATTCCCAAACAAGCGGTTGCAATAACCAACGCTTTATAATTCATGTCCGGCTTCCATTTGCAGTGACCTAACCGTCACAGCAATTACTAGTAAACGAGCGCCACACCCTGCTCATTAAAATAATCTTCAACGGCCTTATACCAGTCGTTCATGTTCTGCGGATCCAGCATCAAACTGAAATCACCTGACTCACGCAGCACATTAATCACGTCACCCAAATACACATACTTGGCCTGTGCAGCAGACAACTCGGCAAACAAAGTATTGTTCTGCGCATCAATCAGGTCCGTTACCGAACGGGCCCCTTTTGAATACGCATCGATAATGATCTCAAGGTTCTCTGTGGAGGCACGTGCTGCCTCTGCGGTGAGATCAATTGCGGAATACGAGCTGGCAACCTGCTCCATGGCGATACGAATGCGGGTTTCGGTGTCCTGCACCGCAAAGTCACGCTGGTCAAGGCTTTGGCGCAATGAGTAACGGGAGCGATTCAGGTCGGCACGCAGCGCGCCGCCATTAAAAACGGGCAAACGGGCATTCACGCCAACCTGCCAGGACTGATCATCAATACCGAGCGCACCCCAGTCAGAACCACTGCCCGACCGGTCCAGATTGCGTCCGACAAAGCCTTCTAATTCGAAACGGGGTAGCCAGTAGCGCCGCTGAGCAGCCGTAACGGAGCGCTCGCCGGCTAATACCTGCTGATCAATCTGCGCCACTTCCGGTGACATATCGATGCCGCTGGCGACGACGTAATCTTTGAATGTCTCCCACGTAAACGCATTATCAATTAACGCCTCGAACCGTGGTTGCGTAAACATCGCCAGAGTTTTTTCTGCACTGGCATCCACCGGCTTAACGCGTTCGATCTGTTTGAGGTTTAACAATTGAAGCAGCTGGTCTTCCGCCTGACGGCGATTAGCACGCGCATCAATTAATTGTTGTCTAGCCGTGGCAATCTGACTTTCCCAACGCAGCACATCGGCACGACCGGAGTAACCGATCGACTCACGCACACGCGCCAGTTCGAGATTGGTTCGTGTGACCTCAAGGTTGGAGCGCTGTACTTCTTCGAATGCCATCAGCCGCAGAACATTTAGATACGCGCGACCTGAAGCCTGCAAAATGTCGAGCAACGCCGCACGATACTGCTCATCGGAAGCCACCTGCAGATAGCTCTGAATACGATAGCCGGCCCAGGCATCGTCGGAATAAATAAGCTGCGAGGCGCCGGCTTCTATATCGGAAGTCTTTTCTGCCTGAAAGCCAGGCACAGCGCGGTCTTCGTCAATCCGGCGGGAGCCGGCCGACAGCTGAAACTGGGGCAATAAATCCGCCCGCGCCAAACGTGTTTCTTCGGCAGCCAACAGCGGATTGGTTGAAGCCACCTTCAACTGCAGGTTGGTTTCAGCCGCCCGGTTCATCGCCTCCAGCAATGTCAGCGGTGTGGCACCGGAGTTCTCATTAGCAAACAACTGCTCCGCATCGGACAACACCGAGAAACGGGGCGAGAAACCAAGTGCAGCCGCCGTGCGCATGTTGATAGCAAGACGACGGCTCTCCTGAATAGCGACAGGAATGTCGGCTGCGGCATCGCCCAATAAGAGACGCTGCACATTGAGGGCGATACGTCTGATCAGGCGCAGGTCGTCTTCGGGTCTGCCGCTGGTTGCCAGCAGGAGACCGTCTTTAAGCTCTGCAATACCTACGGTAGAGAAACTCGGCAACTTGCGCTCAATGAGTGCTGCCGCTAATGCCTCCATATCCTGATCACCAAAACGCAGCATCGGTGTAACGAACACCGCATCGGCGTCGGCCGGTAATTGTGCCAACGCTGCGGTTAATGAGCTGCCAACAGGCAAAGGTGTAACCGGCGCGCCTAACAAATCAGATAGCTGAGCTGCTTTGTCCTGACTAAACTGCGCAAAGCCCTGCAAAATGCCTGCGTCTACCAGTACCGCAACATGACTGAACCGGACCACGTCCTTGAACAACAAAAGGTCGTCATCAAGGCTCTGCACATTGGTTATATACGAGAGGTTCCGGCGACCGCTGCGGCCATTGCTGTCAGGAAAACCCTGCAATTCGCGGTCAACCACAAGTGTTGCTATAACCGGCTTTTCGAGCTTTTCGCGACGCGCCGCTTCCTGTGAACCCAGCGCGCCAAGGCAGATAACAATGTCGACAGACGGGTCACTTAACAGCTGATCCAACGCCTGACTGACTCCCTCCCGTGACCAGCCGCCATCAAGCTGGGCAGCATCAGGAAAACGCACGTCGAACTCGCCCTCAGTCAACGAACTTATTTCAGTTTTTAAAGCCGATGGTGAAACAAAAGGTCGCGGACCAGGACCATCCAGAAGAATACCGATGTTTTCGGCAGCCTGACTCAACGAGGCCATCAGCATCAAAGATGCTGTCAAAATTAAAAATGCTGACCACCGTCGGAACATAATTATTGCGTCTCTGCCCTACCGCCTTAACGGTTATTCAGGCTCATTCTAACAGTATGACCGGCGCCGCTTATTTGCTATCGCTGAACAATAAACAGTGCACAACGTGAGGCGCTGATTCTGTGCCGGTGTTAACCGCTGTCGGCGCCACACGACTGCACGCTTCGGTCGCCTGTGGGCAGCGCGGGTGAAACGGGCAACCAGCCGGTGGATTCACCGGCGAAGGTACGTCCCCGCCCAGAATGACACGGTTACTGCCGGACTGCGGATCCGGCACAGGTATAGCTGACAGCAATGCCTGCGTGTAAGGGTGCCGAGGGTTCCGGTACAAGTCTGCGGCGCTGGCCATCTCCACAATCTTGCCCAAGTACATCACTGCCACCACATCGCTGAGATGCTGAACAACAGCGAGGTCATGCGAAATAAACAAAAAGGCAATACCGCGCTCTTCCTGCAGGTCTTTAATAAGATTCAATACCTGAGACTGCACCGACACATCCAACGCCGATACCGGTTCATCGGCCACAATAAATTGCGGCTTTAATGTAAGCGCACGCGCGATACCTATGCGCTGCCGTTGCCCGCCGGAAAACTCGTGCGGGTAGCGGTTCAATACCGCCGTCCGTAAGCCGACTACATCCAATAGTTCGGCGACAATGGCCTGACGTTCGGCAGGCGTGCCTATGTCATGAACTTCTAATGGCTCAAGCAGAGTCTGACCGATAGTCCGGCGCGGGCTTAACGAGGCAAACGGATCCTGAAAGATCATTTGCATGTTGCGCCGCTGCTCAAGCAACGCCGCGCCGTCGAGCCCGGCAATATCAACACCGTTCAAATACACCTCGCCGGAGGTCGGTTCATGCAGCCGCAATAGCGCACGACCCAAGGTCGACTTGCCGCAGCCGGACTCACCAACCAGACCCAGAGTTTGCCCGGCCTCCAATTTAAACGACACGCCATCAACCGCTTTTAGCTGAGCCTCTGCCCTGTGCAGCAAGCCACCTCTGACCGGAAAGTGTTTCTTCAGGCCGCGGACTTCAAGCAGCACCGTCATGACTGACCTCCTGCAGAGGCCATATGAGGGTAAAGGCAGCGCACACTCCTGGGGGCAGCAGCAGGCGCATCAACTAACGCAATTCGATCTTGCGAACAGTTACTTTGCACGCCCTGACAACGGTCGGCGAAACGACAACCCCCGGGCATGTTCAACAGATCCGGGACCATCCCTTCGATAACGGGCAGGCGGTCCAGTGCCTGATCCCTGAGCCGTGGAATCGAATTCATCAGACCCGAGGTATAGGGATGAGCGGGTGCTGCAAACAAGTCGTCTACTGTTGCCGACTCAACTACTTCACCGCAGTACATCACCAGAGCTCTGTCACAGGTTTCCGCCACAACACCCAGATCATGGGTAATCAGAATCACCGCCATCTCAAACTGACGCTGAAGCTTCACAATCTGTTCCAGCACCTGCGCTTGCGTGGTCACATCCAGAGCCGTAGTCGGCTCATCGGCGATCAACAGTTTTGGTCCGCAAGACAACGCCATAGCAATCATCACGCGCTGCCGCATGCCGCCCGACATTTCGTGAGGGTAGTCGTTGATGCGTCTTTCCGGTGACGGTATGCCAACGGTGCCCAACATTTCGATGGCAGCGTTGCGTGCCTGTGTGCGGGTTAAGCCTTTATGCAGCCGCAGCACTTCGGTCATTTGTGCGCCAACGGTGAACACAGGGTTCAGGGCTGTCATCGGCTCCTGAAAAATCATTGAGATGTCACTGCCGCGTTTGGCCTGCATGGCTTTTGGCGGCAACTGCAGAAGGTCGGTGCCTTCGAACAATATCTGCCCGTTCACAACCTCGCCCGGGGGTTGCGGCACCAGACCCAGTATCGAAAGCCCGGTCACGGTCTTGCCGCAGCCTGACTCACCAACCAGGCCCAGGATTTCACCGGGTGACACGCTGAAACTCACGTTATCAACCGCCCGCAGTCTGCCGCGGTCGGTGTTGAACTCAACACACAGGTCTTTAACCTCGAGCAACGCAGTCATGAGACTGTCCTCGGGTCGAGCGCATCCTGTAAGGCATCCGAGAACACGTTGAAGGCCATCACCAGACCGAACATAAAGACCGATGCGGCTATAAAGTTATTAAAGAAACCAGCCAGCACCTCAAGTGTGCTTTCCGAAATCATCAAGCCCCAGCTCATGCCATCCTGCACACCGATACCCAGAAAACTGAGAATAACTTCTGACTTGATCGCCGCAACAAAGGTAATCGTGGCTTGCACGAGCAATATATGAAACGTGTTGGGCACTATGTGCCGGAAGATGATCGTGAACCGCCCAACACCGATAGCACGGGCGGCCTCAACAAATTCAAAAGACTTAAGCTTGATGACTTCGCCGCGCACCAAACGACTGGTGCCGATCCAGAAGGTTGCGATCATAGCAATGTGCATCGCATACGGATTTTCACCCAATGAAAATGCAATAGCGGCGACCAGCAAATAAAATGGAATGGAGTCGAGCACACCCATCAGCCACACCACCAGACTGTCTATCCAGGTGCCGCTAAAGTATCCCGACACCGCACCAAAGAAGGCACCGAGCATCGTCGACAAGACTGCGACCACCAGCCCGACTTCGAACGCGGTGCGGGTGCTGTATAGCGTCCGGGCAAAAATATCCTGACCGATCATATTGGTGCCAAACCAATAGTCAGAGGATGCGGCGGCCCACTTCGGGCCCGTTACATCAGCCCAGTTGCCGGCCCACAAGCCAAGCCAGACGCCGGCTGCAAGTAATGCATAGATAAGCACGACCGCCAACCCCGCCATGCCGGCGCGGTCACGCCGGAACTTAATGAGCGCCTTACTCCAGAGGTTTTCACCGGCAGCGATACTCATTTAAGCACCACCCGCGGATCAGCCGCACGGTACAGAATGTCGGTCAGCAGCTGTGCCAGCACAAACAAAATTGCTGTCCAGCCAACCACTGCTTTCAGCACCGGCTGGTCACCTGTCGTAATAGCGTCATACGACACTTTGCCCACACCCGGAATACCAAAATAGGTTTCGAGCAACAAGCTGCCCGAGATAACAATCAAAGGTATTGAGAACACCACGCGGGTGATAATTGGGATAAGGCAGTTCTTTAAAACATGCACCGATAGAATCTTTGCCTCGGGCACGCCAAATGCCCGGGCAGTGCGCACATGATCCCGCGTTAACTCTTCAACAATAATGGCGCGATAAAAACGCGTGTTGTAACCGAGAGCCACAAAGACGGTTGCCAGCGTCGGCACTGTCACGTAGCGAAGATAGTCCAGCGGGTTATTAATGTTCCAGCCGCGCACCGGGAACCAACCCAGCCCGTAGTTGGATGACAACAATAGTTGGAACGCAATAATGGCAATCAAAAAGCTGACGCTCATACCGACAGCCGAGAAACCCATGATGGTTTTATCAAGCCAGCCACCGCGGTTCCCGGCAGCCAGCAATGCCAGCAGTATCCCCAGCAGATTACCGAGAATAAAGCCGGGGGTAACCAGCGCCAAAGACACGGGAATAGTACGTTTCAGCAGGTCGTTAACATTCTCGCCGGTGGATTCCGAATTGCCGAAATCGAGGGTCACCAGCTCTTTGACGTAGATAAAATAACGCTCGGCGACCGGCTTGTTGTAACCCAGTTGTTCGCGTACTTCTTCAATCTGCTCAGGCGTCGGATTCTTACCCAGCAAGTCATAGGTTTTATCCGGGCCGAAGTACACCATCAACATAAAGCTGATGAGCGTCACGCCAAAGATCAGCGGAATGCCGGCCAGCAATTTTCTGATTGTGTACTGAAGTATCTCCATTTGTTTAATCGACTAGTTCACCAGATCAACGTAACGTAAAAAGTTTCCGCCTACTATCGATGAGTCGGGCACAACAATGACATCGTTGTGCCAAAGCACAATTCGCATTCGGGTAAGACCCGTAAGTGCCACACAGTCATCAACCAGCATTTGATTCATACGTCGGTAAATGCCGGTGCGTTCCTCCGAAGGCGCCATCACCGATGCCTGGCGAAACAGGGCGTCATATTCATCGTTGGCGTAGTTCGCATCGTTAGAACCGGGGGAGCGGTTAGGCCCGTAGAACAACTGCAAAGTGTTTTCTGCATCGGGGTAATCGAGCCCCCAGCCTTTGCTGACCAAGGGCAGCTCACTACGCGACCAGGCGCGCAGTAAATCGCCGAAAGTGGCGTAGCGCTTGTATTTCAGCTTCTCCGGCGGATAGCCGATGTCCTTCATGAAGGCGCGGAATTGTTCGAAGAACAAACGGCTCTTCACCCCGGCGACCGAGCCATAGGTAAGCTCCGGCAAGTTCTCTGCAGTCCAGCCATTGTCATTGAGTAGCTGCTTAGCTTTATCCACATCACGCGTCACGCTGACTGCTGACATGGCCGGGTCAAACTCCGGCACTGCCGGCGGAATCACGCCGGGAAAAACCTGACCAAGGCCCATGTAAAAACTTTCATTACGTGCCTGCCAGTTGAAACCCTGAATCATCGCGCAACGTAATGCGTGATTGCGCACCTCTCTTTCCGGATCGTCGTTGTAACCGATCTCGGGAAAGTCGAGATTGAAATTGCTGTACACAAAACCCGCTTCGGGACCGGTGGTCATTTTGTACTTCGCAGAGAACTCAGGTTTCAAGGTGATGGGGCTGGTTGATGAAAGTACAGACTTAACCTGCTCATCGGGCAAGCCGGACATCTGCACTTCGTCACCCTTAGTGAACGAATTCCATAACGCAGAGCCTTCCTGAATAAAGTCTATTTCCAGCCGGTCCAGATACGGAGCGGAACGGCCCTGCAGCGCTGAAACGCCCGTATAGCCTTGTTTCTCAGCATTGTAGCCTTCATAAACCAGATCAAATGGCTCCTGCCGGTAGTTGGTATTCGGCACCAGAATCGCTTTGGCGGTATTGAATGACACCAGGTTGAAGGGGCCCGAACCAACCGGCTTAATCGCAAACTCTCTGCCGTATTGCTCGACCGCTTCATGCGGCACGACGGCCGAGAAACCCATCGCCAATGTGTACAGCAACTGCGGGTAAGGGCGCGTTAATTTTATTTGTAAGGTGTAGTCATCAAGTGCGCGCAGACCACTTACTTCTTTTGTGTAATCCGAACCCGCCGCTTTCCATTCATCAAGCCCTGCGATCCGGCCTTGCCAAAGCCACGCACCCTGCGGACGGGTTGCAGGATCGAAATGTCGCTTTAACGAATAGACCACATCGTGTGCTGTGACCTCTCTGCCTTTGCCGTCGGCAAACACCTCGCTATCGGCAAAACGTACGCCCGGTTTTAGACGAATGGTATGCGTCAAACCGTCTTCAGATATTTCAGGCATCGCGGCTGCAAGGTGCGGTTTTAATTCCGGCGGACGAGCCAGATACTTATAGGTGTACAAAGTATCAAACAGATTCAGCACCACGACGTTGGCGTAGATGCTGCTGGACTGCACCGGATCGAGGCTAACCGGGGCCCCGTTCATCGCATAGCGAAACACCTTTTGGCCTTTGGTATCAAGGCTTTCAGGCGTAGGACCACAACCGGGCAAGACCGCTATAACAGCCGCCAAAACTATCCATCTACGGGCTGTTTTCAGCACCGGCTTCATCAGATAAGGCTTCACCAAAGTTTGCAAAGAGCAGCGTGAAAGTAGCTACAAATTTCTAACGTTCAACATGGCCTGCTCTGAAATAGCAGTCCACTTTTCGGCACGCTTGCGGTAACTATCAAACGACGCATATATTTTCGCCGACGCAGGATCACGGTCAACAATCTCCTGAACTACTTCACCGGACAAACGTTTTAGTTCTCGCAACACGTCATCAGGAAACGCACGGAGTTCGACTTTGTCTTCGGCCTCGAGTTCCAGAATTTGTTCCAGTGCCTGTGCGTTGCGCGCAGTAAATTCAGCACGCATTTGATCGTTGACAGTTGCACATGCCAGCTCAACAATTTTCTGTAAGTCAGGCGGCAAAGAATCATAAGCTTCTTTATTGACGATGCACTCAAGTGCCGGGCCGGGCTCATGCCAGCCCGGGTAGTAGTAATAACGTGCAGCCTGATGCAAACCGATAGCCATGTCGTTGTAAGGACTGACCCACTCAGCGGCATCAATCGCACCCGTTTGGAGTGCCGTGAATATCTCGGCACCAGGGGTCGCCACAGGGGTACCACCCGCGCGCCGCAGCACCTCACCACCGAGGCCGGGCATACGCATCTTGAGGCCCTGCAGATCGGATAAGCTATTGATTTCTTTGTTAAACCAGCCGCCCATCTGGACGCCACTATTGCCTGCCGGGAAGGGCACCAGATTAAACGGTGCATACAGTTCCCGGTACAACTCGAGACCACCACCGTAGTAAAACCAACCGTTCAGTTCGTCAGCACTCAGGCCAAACGGCAGAGCAGTAAAAAACTGTGCAGCCTCTGACTTGCCCTTCCAGTAGTAAGCAGCACCGTGGCCGATTTCGGCCGTGCCCTGCGAGACCGCACCGAATACTTCAAAAGGTGGCACCAGTTCGCCGCCGGCAAACAAACGAATCTTAATGCGACCGTTAGACGCAGTTTCGATATGCTCGGCAAGTAGTTTGGCGTGTGTTCCCAGTGCCGGAAAGTTCGGCGGCCAGGTTGTCACCATCTTCCAACTGAAAGTTTGCTGATTACCTTCAGCACAATCCTGACTGTTGTCACTCTGTGCACATGCGGTTACGCCAAGGGCACCGGCACCTACTAGTAAGTCTCTGCGTTTCATAAATGTTTTAGCTCTGGTCAAACTTAAGATTTAAATGTTGCTTCAGAGTGTAGAGCAGCGGCAATAAAAAACCCATCACCGCATTAAACGGGATGGGTTTTGTTAACTAACTTTTAGCAGTGACTAGATCGTGCGTTTCTTCCGCATCCAGCCCAAGCCTGCCAAGGCCGAGCCAAACAGCCAGACCGCTGCCGGCAGAGGCACCGCACTTACGTAACCACCTGTAATGCTGCGGAAAGTCTCAGGATCAGGAAACTGGCATTCAAAGACGCAGGTTGCCTCCAGACTCGCCCCGTAAGCACCGGGACTAACGTAAATACCGACATTACCGCCGCTATTCGTCAGGCCTGTATCAAAAATAAGCCCAAAGAAGAAAGTACCACCATCGTTGAAGCCAACCTGGTCGGCTAACGACACGGCGCCCGGAGCAATCTGATCATAGAAAGAACCCCAGCCATTTGTACCGGTAGACGTAATCGAAATATTCGAATAGGTGCTGGTATCAGCATCAAAGGTAAACGTACCGGTTGCTATCGAGCCGTCGGCTATAGTCACATCGTTCAACTGCCAGACAACCGGCACAGCGCCCGCTGATGACATGAATAGAAACACGGCAACTGCCGCTAAAGGTTTTTGAAACACAGCCTGAATCCCCCGGTTCGTAAAATATAACTATTTATTATTGTTTTAGTCGGTTAACAATAAGCGCTATGGTTAGAACATGGAAGCCTGCTTTAAACATAATGCAGCGGAGCGAACCTTTTGATCGGTTTATTACAAAGAGTCACCGAAGCCTCGGTCACAGTCGACGGAACGGTAATTGGCTCCATTAACACCGGACTGATGGTGCTGGTGGGGGTGGAACGAGGTGATGACGAAGCCAAAGCACAGCGTCTTGCCGAGCGGCTACTCACGTACAGAGTGTTTCCGGATGACAGCGGCCGGATGAACCTAAGCTTAGCGGACATAAACGGCGGTCTGCTGCTGGTACCGCAATTCACGCTGGTGGCCGACACGCAGAAGGGTACCCGGCCGGGATTCTCACGCGGCGCAGCGCCGGAAGACGGCAAAAAACTGTTTGAGCAGTTTGTAGATATCTGCAGACAGACGCATACCGATGTAGCGACAGGTCGGTTCGGTGCCGACATGCAAGTCAGCCTCACCAACGACGGGCCGGTGACATTCTGGCTGCAAACCTAGGCACTATTCAGTTTATCCGGCGAACATCAGGCAAATATCCGGCACATTTATCATCGCAATTGGTCGATTTCGCGTATTATTAGCGCCAATTAGCCGCTACAAACGCAACCTGCGGCAACAAACAGCTTAATGGAGAGATTCAATGGGACTTGGCGGAATTAGTGTCTGGCAACTGCTTATCGTACTGGTCATCGTCGTGCTGATCTTCGGCACCAAGCGACTGGGCAGCCTCGGTAAAGACTTAGGTGGCGCCGTTAAAGGTTTCCGCAGTGCTATGGACGGTGCTGATAAAGATGAAGAAGACCCCAAGCAGGTTGAAGGTGCTGATGCACAGTTCTCTGAAGCCGGCACCGAAGAAAAGACCGCAGAATCCTCAGCCGAAAAAAGCTCTTCCTGAGCGCGGCCGGATTACTGCCTGACAACTCATGTTCGACATCGGTTTCTGGGAACTGGCCATACTCTTCGGCCTCGGCCTGATTGTTCTGGGGCCGGAAAAGCTGCCGCAGGTAGCTAATCAGTTGGGTAACTGGGCCGGACAGGCGCGGCGCATGGCCCGTAACCTGTCTGAACAAATGCGCAGCGAAATTGATCTGAACGATCCGCTCAATATCAACAAACCCTCGTCGCACAGCTCAACATCAACCAACCAAACCGCAGCCGACGAAAACAAAGTTGAAACGCCGGCGTGGCAAACGTCTGCCGGACTGCGCCCCGGTTTTAATAGCGACGATGAGTCTGACCCGGATTCTTACGACCACGAGAAAGAAGAACATCCGGAATACGAGCCCATTTCAGATGCCGGCAACGATACCGCCGCCGACACCGCTCAGGACGCGACTCCAAGTAAGGACAAATCAGACTCATGAGCAACGGCGCCACCGATAATCAGCCTGAAGAGTCTCAGGATGAGGTGCTGGAAGAAGGCTCACTGGTCTCCCATCTGGTTGAGCTGCGCAGCCGTCTGATCAAGGCATCCGTCTCGGTATTGCTGATATTCCTTTGCCTGGCTCCCTTCTCGGCCGAAGTGTTTGCACTGGTAGCACAGCCCTTAATGAGCCAGATGACCATGCTGAGTGGCGACGATCAGCCCATGCAAATGATTGCCACTCAGGTTGCTTCGCCCTTCCTGGTGCCGTTTAAAACCTGCATGTGGGTCGCTTTGTTTATTGCGATGCCGGTTGTCATTTATCAGGTATGGGCATTTGTTGCCCCCGGTCTTTATAAAGACGAAAAGCGCTTTGCTATTCCTTTGGTGGTATCCAGCATCCTGCTGTTTTTCCTTGGCGTGATCTTTGCGTACGGCGTTGTGTTCCCTTTAATGTTCGGCTTCTTCACAGCTGCAGCCCCTGAGGGCGTTGCCGTGATGACTGACATCAACAGCTACCTCGACTTTGTGCTGGTGATCTTTTTTGCTTTCGGTCTGGCCTTTGAGGTGCCTATCGCTACCGTCATGCTGGTGTGGTCGGGGCTGACTACTCCCGAAAGCTTAAGCACGAAACGACCGTATGTGTTCCTCGGCGCCTTTGTGGTCGGCATGTTACTGACTCCGCCCGACGTTATTTCCCAAACACTGCTCGCGGTGCCCGTGTACTTGCTCTATGAAGTCGGCATCATCATGTCCCGCATCATGGTCTCGAAGAAGAATGAGCAAGATGAAGAGCCTGATTCATCTGAAGGCGAAGCTACTTAAAGCAATATGAGCCCTGCGCCTCCGCAACTGACCTTTAAAGCAGTAGCGCTGGGAATCATGCTGGCTATGGTCCTGGCGGGGGCTAACGCCTACTTAGGTTTGTTCGCCGGCATGACTGTCTCGGCGTCAATACCGGCAGCTGTGATTTCTATGGGCCTGCTACGGCTCTTCAAAAACAGCAATATCCTCGAAAACAACATTGTGCAGACGGCGGCATCCGCCGGTGAGTCGCTGGCGGCCGGGGTTATTTTTACCCTGCCCGCGCTGATCTTGCTTGGCTACTGGGACGTATTCGATTACTGGTGGGTATCGGTTATTGCCGGTATCGGCGGCCTGCTCGGCGTGCTGTTCACCGTGCCACTGCGGCGCGCACTGATTGTTGATCAGCCTCTGACATTTCCCGAAGGCCAAGCAACAGCCGAGGTTCTTAAAGCCGGCGAGTCACGCGGTAAGGGCATAAAAGTGTTGGCACTGGGCGGTCTGATCGGTGCCGGTGTGAAGTTTGCCGAAGCCGGATTAAAACTCTGGCCATCGAGTGCAGCGGGCGGCGTCTGGGCTGGTAAAGGCGTAGTCGCTTACGCCGGAACAAATCTGTCACCGGCGCTCGTGGGTGTCGGCTACATCATCGGCTTGAATGCTGCCGTCACAATCTTTATCGGCGGCGTTATTTCCTGGTACATCGCCATTCCTGTCTACGGTTTCTGGTTTGCAGACAGTGACCCTGTGTTGGCAGCAGCACTTGCATCCACACCTGACCCGGTGGCCTTCGCATTTGATATCTGGAACAGCAAAATACGCTACCTGGGCGTTGGCGCCATGTTGGTCGGGGGACTCTGGGCGCTGGTATCTGTCAGACAATCCATCATCGGCGGCATTCGCAGCAGCCTGCAAAGCAGCCGCGATAAAACTCCGGATACAGCCAGCCACGATGCGCCCATGGGTCTGGTTATTGGCGGCTGTTTATTGCTAACCATTCCCATGCTGCTGCTCTATAACAACGTGGTCGGACAATGGGGTGTGGCGCTCGCATTAACATCGGTGATGCTGGTTGCCGGGTTCTTGTTCTCGGCGGTTGGTGCCTACATGGCGGGGCTCGTCGGGTCATCCCACAACCCCATATCGGGTATCACGATAGCGACAATCTTGTTCGCCTCTCTGCTACTACTCTGGCTCACCGGCGCCGACGACAGCAGCGGTGCAGCGGCTGCAATCATTATCGGTGCCGTCGTGTGCTGTGCTGCTGCGATTGGCGGGGACAACATGCAGGATCTGAAGGCCGGTCACATACTGGGTGCCACGCCCTGGAAGCAACAACTCATGCAATGCGTGGGCGTGTTGTCATCGGTTTTAGTGATGGCGCCGGTCTTAAACCTGCTGATTAACGCCTACGGCATCGGTGCCCGTACCGCCGAGCAACCTGATGCACTGCTCGCGCCACAGGCGATGCTCATGGCATCGGTCGCCGACGGCGTATTTACCGGCAACCTGCCTTGGGGCATGGTCGCCAGCGGAGCGGTACTGGGTATTCTGATCATCAGTGCTGACGAAATATTGAGAGTTAAACAATCAAGCTTCCGCTTGCCCGTGTTGGCGGTCGCTATCGGTATTTATCTGCCACTGGAACTTGCAGTACCCATATTCTTCGGCGGGCTTATTAGTCACGGCGTAGGACGAATCAAACAGCATAACGGAGCGGTAGAGAAAACCGGGGGCGGGCTGCTGTTGTCCGCCGGACTCATTACCGGCGAGGCCTTACTGGGCATACTATTAGCTGTACCCATCGTGTACTCCGGTCAGACCAATATTTTTGCTGTAGCACCGGAATGGCGCCCGGGAGCACTCACCGGCCTGATCTGCATCATCCTGACCGGTGTTTTGCTGTACCGGACTGGCCGACAGTCAGCCACAAATTCATAAGGGGCCTGCTGAGTTTGCTTAGCGCTTGCCGCAGCCCTGTTAAATAATCACAATAACGCCACACAATTAAACACTGTTTTAAACCGGCAGTAGCCTGCGACCGGCACGCTGCCTTAATGGAGACTCAACATGGCCGCTTATCAAATTGCTATCTGCGAAATCACTAATCCAAAACCCGAAATGAAAGAGTACGCGGCAGCTTCAGGCAAGATCGTTGCCTCTATGGGTGGCGAGTACGTTGTCAGGGGCCCGGCAGCCGCTGTTAAAGAAGGCGAGTTTCTGAAAGGCAAAGTTGTGCTGATTACCAAGTTCCCCAGCATGGAACAGCTTGAAGCGTTCTGGGCCAGCGAAGAGTATGCCGCTGTTAAACCTATGCGCGACGGTACCGGCATCTACGACATCGCTATTTTTGAAGGCGCTTAATAAGCCGCTTCCAAAACGATAAAGGCCGCCGTGATTGTTACATCACGGCGGCCTTTTTAATTTCTGTTGCGGACTCCGGCTAAGCGGAAATCATGAAGCTTGCAGACGTCTCGGCAATGATTTCACCCGACTCAATATCTGTAATCCGGCCTTCCATAAGTGCCAGCCGGCCTTTTTCTTTTACCGGCCAACCTTCGGCACGCAAAGCCCTGCCTACCTTTGCCGGACTGCGGTAACGAATATCACACTTGGCGGTGTGCGCCCGCTTACCCTGTAAAAACAGGTAGTTCGCCATCGCGTCATCAAGAAAGCTGAACAGAATGCCGCCATGCACCTGATCGTCGTAACCGATCATGTGGGCCTCAGGCGTAAACTCGGCAACACACACCGTTCGCCCTTCTGTGCCTTCTTCCAATCTGAACTTAAGTTGCAGCCCCAACTCGTTATCAGGGCCGCAAACAAAGCAGTTGTTAGCATCTTCACGTGGTCTTTCCATATGCCCATGCTAACAAACAACGGGTTATGATTGAGCCACAGCATTCCTTTTAGGGTTCAACGCTATGAGTTACGACAGCGACAATATCTTTGCCAAAATTATCCGGGGTGAAATGCCCTGCACCAAAGTCTATGAAGACGAACACACCATCGCCTTTATGGATGTCATGCCACAGGCAGAAGGGCACACGCTTGTGCTGCCAAAAGAGCCGGCGCGTGACCTGTTGTCGTTGTCTGCTGACTCTGCTGCGGCTTTGATTCAGAGCGTTCAAACCGTTGCCAGAGCAGTTGATACGGCCTTCAAGCCCGACGGCATCATGATCGCCCAGTACAACCGTGAGGCTGCCGGGCAAACGGTGTTTCATATCCACATGCATATCGTGCCGCGCTGGGATGCGACACCATTGAAAAGGCATTCCGGGGGCATGGCAGACCCTGAGGTACTGGAACAGCGCGCCGCTAAAATCAGAGCGGCGCTGGCAGACGGCTAAGATTCAGAATAAGCGCGCCAGCTCGAAACCGAGCCAGGCAAAGACTAAGCCAACAACCAGCTGAATCACGATGTTCAGAATCAGGTGCGGAAAGTTAGCGCTCGTAATCAGCGTTAGGTTCTCGAATGCAAAGCTGGAATAGGTTGTAAAGCCACCCAACAAGCCAACCGCCAGAAACAATCGCCACGAATGATTTAGCAGCTCCCGATGCTCAGCCGCGCCGATCACCAGGCCAATGAGCAAACAGCCCACCATATTGACCGTCAACGTGCCGATAGGAAATCCGCCCGGTACCAGACGGTGCATCAGCTGGCTAACTGAAAACCGTAAACTCGAACCGATAAAACCGCCGAATCCTACCAACAGGGCCTGACCCAGAAAACCGTTTAAAAAAGCGTTGCTCATTGATGGCTTCCGCAAAAGTATTGCGGCTAATCATACCGCACGGCGACAGTAATGCCGCCGGTAAAATTGCGCGTCAGAAATTAGCTCAGGGTTGTTTCAGAGGCACTTCGGATTACGTCGGCCTTAGCGTGGCCTACAGCCAGATTCTTCTGAAAGCACTTGTTCTGCTCCATCGCTTTTTCAGCGGCCGCCATGACTGAACGGGTATCGTCGCCATCAACAGGATAGGTTGCAGCGCCCACAGCGACAGATGGCTTAAACATACGGTTTCCGACCGGAATCGAGGTGTCGTATAGGTTCTGGTGTATGCGGTTCATGATGACTTTGGCTAGTTTCTTATCCGCCTTTCTCAGCAGAATCACGAATTCATCGCCACCGTAACGGGCAATCATGTCGCTAATACGGGTGCTTCTTTGCAAGCTGCGGGCCACCTGTATGAGTACTTCGTTGCCGGTTTCAAAGCCATGCCGCTCATTGATGTTACGCATATCGTTGACGTTTACTTTCAGCACGACGAACTGATCACTGCCGGCCTCTTTGGCCTCACGGTACTGACTGTTTAGCAGACGGGAAAAAGCACGCATGTTGAACAAACCCGTAAGCTCGTCCTGATAGGTCAGGGCACGCACCTGACCGCGGGCCACCTGCGCCGAATACACCAAAGCAGATACAGCCACCGCCAGTAACAACAATGGCGACAGCTCTATAAACAGGTTCACAAAGTACCCGGCATCAAACAATGTAATGCCCAGCGATTTGCTCAGTAGCAGCCGACAGGTAATGACCGCTATAAACATACCCGCGGTTTCTCTGCGACCCAACGTTAGGGCCGAGGTCATAACCGGCAACAGGTAGAGGTTAGTCAGGCGGCTATCGGGAATACCCTCCTGCAGAACTATCACCGTGATCAGAGCGATCATGGCAAAGCATTCGAGCGTTACGCGTACGTCCGGCAAAGCGCTCAGCACCGGGGTGAAACGACTCGCCAAGGCGAAGACGCCGAATGTGCCCAGGGCATATAAATTGAATGCGCTAACCGCTGTGCGTTCTTCATTGATCAGGGTATGCAGAACCAGCAATAGCAGCAGCAAGCCTTCCACGAGGATCACGCTCACGCCCAAAGCAGGCAACGTCTGTTGCCCGGTGCGTACTTTCCTGCGGTCTGCTCGTGATTGTCCCATAGTGGCTAACTTAGCCAAGTTCAGGGATTTTTACTGTGTGCTGATTCGCAAAGCAGAATGCTCGCTGTAACGCAGCTTAAGGGTCGTCAGCTGCCAATCCGGCAAGCCGTATGCCGGAACTACTCGGCAGGGTTAGCCTGCGCCAGACGATGATCAGACGATCCGGGTTTAAGCAGCGCCACTGCCGCCTGCAACTGAGAGTCGGTTTGCAACATGGCCAGCGCCTGATCCGTGTGATGCTGATTCACTCCGGCACGCAAGTCGTTTTGCAGGTCTTCAGCGATAATGCGGTCAGGCGTGATGCCCTTGCCATGAATCGACACGCCGGTCGGCGTGAAATAGCGTGATGTGGTCAGCTTGATAGCACGACCGCTGGAGATGGGTATAACAGTTTGCACCGAGCCCTTACCAAAGGTCTGGGTACCTGCGATCAGTGCCCGCTCATGCGACTGCAAAGCGCCGGCAACAATTTCCGAAGCCGATGCGGAACCACCGTTCACCAAAACAACAATACGTGCACCATCGAGCAAATCGCCCTCGGTAGCCTCGTGTTTAAAACTGGCATCGGGAGCCCGGCCGTTGGCGGTAACAATCAGGCCCTCATTCAAAAAGGCATCGGAAATTTCCACGGCGGCATCAAGGACGCCACCCGGATTGTTACGCAAATCTATCAGCAGGCCTTGTAAAGGCTTGCGATTATCACGCTCAAGGCTGCGCAAGGCGCGCCGCACATCGCTGGCTGACGTATCACTAAAATGGGTAATCCGGAGATAACCGTAATCAGTCTCAAGCAGGCGGGCTTTAACGCTCTGTACTGTGACGTGACTGCGCTCCAGCAAATAACTGATGTCGCCACTAGCACCTTCACGACTGACCACCAGCGTCACCGTCGTGCCCGGCTTACCGCGCATCAAACTTACTGTGTCATTAATATTCGCGGCAGTAATTTCTACGTCATCAATAGACAGGATCTGGTCGCCCGCATGAATGCCTGCACGTGCTGCAGGTGAATCATCTATAGGGGCCACAACGACAACCCGGTTGTCTTCCATGCTGACTTCAAGGCCAACACCCGAATAGTTACCGCTGGTATTAATACGGATCTCTTCGTATTCATTGATATCTAAAAACTGCGAATGCGGATCGAGGTCTGTAACCATGCCTCTGACCGCACTTTCGATAAGCTCGCTGTCACTAACCGGCTCAACGTATTCCTGACGAACCCGCTCTAAAACCTCGGCCAGCAAGCGGGCATCATCCCAGGGCAGAGCCTGCACAGGCGCATCGCGCTGCGCCATAACGCCAGTACCCACAGACAACGCAAAGCCGAGCAGTGCGCCTGCTACAACTAATAAGCCTGTTTTAGTTCCTGACCGCATGCACGGCTCCGTAAGACAATGACCAGAGACCTTAGCATAGAGATTACATATCGTTAACGCAGGGGCCTGGTTCGCAGATTTGGTGCAAAGCTATAAGTGCTTGTTTTAATTATTATAAATTAGCATTCGAGACTACTTTTTAACCCATGGACGGGGGTTCACGGGGCTGCCATTGCGGCGCAACTCAAAATATACGGCCGGTTCACTCTGCCCGCCACTATCGCCGACGCGGGCAATAATCTCGCCCGGTTGCACCCAACTACCAACGCCGTGGAGCAATTCCTGATTGTGACCGTACAAACTCAGATAGCCGTCACCGTGCTCCACAATAATCAGCAGACCCATGCCCTGCAGCCAATCGGCATACACCACACGCCCGTGATAAAACGCCCGGACATTGTTGCCGGCCGGGGCTGCAATCAACACACCGTCCCAGCGCATTTGTCCGCCGCCACGCTTCTCGCCGTAATTCTTGCGAACCTTCCCTTTAACAGGCCACTTCAGTTTGCCCTTTTGCGCCGTAATCGGCCCGGCCGGTACTGCAGGCATCTCGGGCAGGATCAGTGCCAGTTGCTCAACCAGCTTATCCAGCTCTTTAGCCTGCTTGTTCAACGTAGCCAGTTGTTGCTCTTTACCGCTTAGATCGCCCTTGAGCTTTTTGATTGCGGCCTGGCGGTCTTTGCGTGCCGCCTCCACCTTGGCCACCGACTCTGCCGCGTTGGCTTCGAGTTTCTCTAATGTGCGGGCTTCCTGTTTCAACTCAGCAGCAATTAACTTCAGAGATTCCAGTTGCTCCTGAACATCACCGATAAGCTCGCTGCGCTGTTTAGTGATGTATTCGTACCAGGCCAGTCGCCTGCCGAGCCCTGCGGCATCTTCCTGACTCAGCACCAGCTTCAGCCACTGCTCCTGACCCTGCATGTAAGCCATCCGCATCTGCAGCGCCAGTTCGGCCTGCATATTCGTCAATGCTGTGCGCTGCCGGCGCTCATCAGCTTTAAGTTGCTGCTGACGCGATTGCGTTTTTTTAAGGTCGGCGCGGACCTTGCGCAGGGCCTTGCGGGCTTCAGCTTCCTTCTGCTCGCTGGCCTTCAGCTCTTTCTCCAGGCCCCCGAGTTTCTGGCCCGTACGACGGCGTTCCTGCTGCAAAGCCTTAATTTGCTTACGTACAGCCTCCAGCTCCGCGCGCGCTTCGGCCTCGGTCCGCTCAGCATGAACCGGCAACACAGCAGCAAGGAGTAGCAAAACAACAAGAACAATGCGGTATTTCATCTGCGTGAAGTGTATTGGATAAACCGAAAGCAGGCGAGAGCCCAAAGCGGGCTCCCTGACAGCAAACAAGACAGGTTATAATCCGCGCCCGTTCCAAAATACAAAATCGAAGTAATCCTATGAACCAACTCGTTGAATTTGCGAGCAGCCATCCGCTGCTGGTATTGGGTGTCGTCGCAGCAGGCCTCGCAGTGCTGTTTAATGAACTCCGCATACAAAGTCAGGGCCTCGGTAGTCTTACCCCCGCAGAAGCCGTGCAACTAATTAATAGCGGTGCCGCTGTGCTGGATATTCGTGACGCTAACGAGTTTGCCAATGCGCATTTGATCGACTCAAAGAATGTGGCACCCGACGGCATCGCCTCACACAAAAACCTGAAAACCAACAAGCCTGTTTTGCTGGTCTGTGACAGCGGCGCCAAAAGTGCCAAGGCATTGGTTGTGCTGCGTAAAGCAGGTCACGCAAACACCTTCAGCTTGAAAGGTGGTCTTGCAGCGTGGCAACAGGAAAACCTGCCGGTAGAAGCGGCCTGATCATGTCCGCCGTATCCATCGTTATTTACACCACACCTTTCTGCGGCTATTGCGCTGCTGCAAAGTCATTGCTGAAAAAGAAAGGTGTGAGTTACGAAGAAATTGATGTCTCCGGTAATCAGGAGCTACGGGCTGAGCTTTTAGAGAATACGGGTCAGCGTACCGTTCCCCAGATTTACATCAACGAAGAGCATTATGGCGGATTCGACGATATGAATGCATTAGACCAGGCCGGCGAATTAGACCCGCGGCTCGGGCTTTAGACCACGGAAACCCTTATGTCTCAGAATGGAAACGGCAGCTCTGCCGCCGGCACCAAGCAGTTTGTCCTGCACCAGCTATACATTAAAGACCTGTCTTTTGAGGCGCCGAACAGCCCTGAAGTGCTTACTAATCTTGATGCTGATGCCGATACTCAGATGAACATCAAAAACTCACACCGTGAGTTAAGTGATGGCCGGTATGAAGTGATTTTGCACCTGAGTATTCATACCAAGCGCGAAGACAATACCGTGTTTCTGTTGGAGCTGGATCAGGGTGGCGTGTTTGAAATCAGCGGCTTTAACGATGCAGAAATTCAACAGCTGATTGGCACGCATTGCCCGTCGACGCTATTCCCGTATGCCCGGGAGACCGTGTCTTCAACGATTATCAAAGGCGGCTTTCCGGCGCTGGTGCTACAACCGATTAACTTCGATGCCTTGTTTGCCCAGTCGCAACAGCAAGGTAACGGTCAGCCGAATTAGGCTTAGATACCCGCGTGACATTATCGCTGGCTACCCCTTTGTGAGTAGAATGGGCGCATGACCGCTAACAAACATTCCATAGGTGTGATCGGCGCCGGCTCCTGGGGCACGGCTCTGGCTATTCAACTGGCACGTGCCGGCACTGATGCCTGTCTCTGGGGGATGGAACCGGAGGTCATGGAGGCGCTCAGCAATGACCGCATCAATCACCGTTTCTTACCGGATATCAAAGTTCCCGATAACCTCCGTATCTGCCCGGATCTGGAGAAAACAGTTCGTGAGCACCGCGATATTCTGATGGTTGTACCCAGCCACGTGTTCCGCATGGTGCTTGAACAAATCAAACCCTGGCTGCAGCCCGGTGCGCGTATCGCCTGGGCAACCAAAGGCTTTGAACTCTCTACCGGCAAGCTGGCCAATGAAGTTGCCACCGAAGTGCTCGGTGACAACGTGCCGCTGGCGGTTATTTCAGGACCTACTTTTGCAACTGAAGTTGCCAAGGGCCTGCCCACATATATGACGGTTGCTGCGACCGATGAACAGTTTGGCACCGACCTGTCAGAGGCCTTCACCAGCAAGACGTTTAAAGCCTATACCTCCGACGATCTTATCGGGGTTCAGGTCGGCGGCGCGATCAAGAACGTCCTCGCGATCGCAACCGGCATGTCAGATGGTTTGGGTTTCGGCTCAAATACCCGTGTTGCGCTAATCACGCGCGGCTTATTGGAGCTATCCCGCCTGGGCATTGCGCTGGGCGCCAAAGAAGAAACCTTTACAGGGCTCTCCGGCATGGGCGACCTCGTACTGACCTGCACAGATAATCAATCGCGCAACCGGCGCATGGGCCTTGCACTCGCCTCCGGTAAAACTATGGAAGAAGCGGCCGAAGAAATCGGTCAGGTTGTC
>Ga0209692_10001933_pt1 | contig 25085 bp, 21 predicted proteins | sample tdDd472_FD_187129 | JGI IMG/M metagenome (GOLD analysis project Ga0209692, IMG submission 187129) | Marine sediment microbial communities from the Atlantic coast under amendment with organic carbon and nitrate - tdDd47.2 (SPAdes)... | ecosystem: Environmental > Aquatic > Marine > Coastal >... | reverse complement strand
CAAGGCCGCGTTGCGGCACGACTCGGCTAGAAGTAGTCGGCCGATGAGAACCGCGCGGTCTCGGGTGCATCGAGGCCGCGCAGCATCGGCTGGGTCGTCGCGCGACCCTTGTCGGTGAAGTGCTCGAGCACCAGCGGGGAGGGCTCAAACCAACCGGCCACCGGACTGGCGTCGGCCTCCACCGCGAGTGCGGCAGCGGCTCGGATCGCCGCGTCCCGTTCCTCGGGCGGCGTGCAGATCTCCGCGATCTCCAGTCCGTCCTTGTCGATCACGATACGCAGATATCCCGTGTCGCCGACGGCGAACCAGATGTCATAGGGGTTGTCGATCAGCGACGCCGACCAGCGCGCCGCGTCGCGGTCGACATACCACCCGGTGTGCGACGCGTGCCACGCGGCATGCAGCCGCTCGACGTCGTGCCGCGGATCGAGCGGCGCCAACTTCGCTTGGGGGCCCGATGCCGCCAGCGTCTGCGGATCCGCGCACTCGAATTCCCAGGCCGGTACCGCGACGTATCCAAGGCGCCCGTAGAACTCGGCGTCGATGGCGGAATACAGAAGCCCGGCTCCGCCGTGGTCGTCCGCGACCGCAGCACACAGCTTGGTGGCAATTCCCCGTTTGCGGTGGGTGGGACTCGTCGCTACCGACCCGAGCCCGAACGCAGGGCGGAGTTCGTCCCCGCGGCGAAGCACGAAATCGTAGGCGACCAGCGCGCTGACCGGATCGCCGTCGAGGAGCGCGAGCCAAGTATGGCCGCGCGCGCGCAGCGACGACTTGAGTCGTTTCGCCTGTTCGATAATCGCGACCGAGCCCGCGCGCGCGAACGCGGTCTGGCTCAACGTGGCACCCGCAAGGCGATCCTCGGCGGATCGGGCGCGCCGAATCTCAATGTCCATTCGCACAGGGTATCGCTTTTTACATCCGCGTCGTCCGCAGGTGGTCCGCCGCGGGCTACAACCGGTGGAATGAGAAGTCTGACTTGCCTTGCTGTCCTGTTCCTCGTCGGTTGCGGAGGCGGCTCGGACCCGGCTCCCGCCGTCCTCAGTGCGACCGTGGTTCCGCTTGAAGGCGGCCAGTTGTTTGGACTTGTCGGCGACGACGGTACGACCTACGAGCCGAGCAATCTTCCGCCTCGATTCGAGGTCGACGGTATGCGGATTCGATGTGACGCGCGATTCCTCGATGGGGACGGCGCGTGGGGGAAGCCGATCGAGATCCTCGACATCGAGATCGTCGAGGAGCCTGCCCCGGGGCGGGGGATGCTGTTCGAAGGCACCGTCGTGTGGGTTGATCTCGAAGGAGGGTTCTTCGGAATCCAGGGCGACGACGGCGATCAGTACGATCCGGTAGATCTCCCGAGCGAGTTCGCGGTCGATGGGCTGCGCGTGATCGTTGCTGCGCTCGTGCTGCCGGATGCCGTCTCTTTTCACATGTGGGGCGAACTGATCGTGATCGAGAACATTGCGCGAGCGGAGACTCCCGCGCGGTAGTTGAATCGTCCTCGCGGGAGCGCTACGCTCTCGCCTTGCCGCACTCCCTTCCCCTTCTCGCGCTCATCCTCCTCGGCTGCTCCGGTCCCAAGTACAAGCAGAGCGAGACCCCGCAGGTGTCGTGGACGGCACAGAGCGCGGAGACCTCAGAACCGGATCGGAAAAAGTCGTTCTTCGAGGACTTCATCGACGACGAGGACCGGGCGTTGGACATCGACGACTTCCTCGATCGCGACCTCGGGTTCCTGCCGCTGGTCGTTCCGATCACGGAGCCGGCGATCGGCTTCGGCCTCGTCGGGGCGTTGGTCTTTTTTCACGACAAGGGTGCAGCGAAGCCGGGCGTGCCGCCGACGCTAACGGCGGTTGCGGGGGGCTGGACCGAGAGCGACACGTGGCTCGGAGCCGTCGTGCACCAGCATGTCTGGAAGGAAGGCGCCATCCAGTACCTCGGTGCCGCGGCCTACGCGAACATCAACCTCGATTTCTTCGGCATCGGCAGCACTCCGGACAACGACAAGAGCACCGCACTGAACTTCGAGGGCTTCTTCCTCGTGCAGGAAGTTCAATTCCGCATGGGCCAGAGCAATTTCTTCCTCGGCGCGGACTACCTGTACGCGGACATGACGACTTCGCTTCAGTTGCCGATCCTTCCGATCCCACCCATTCGGCTCAAGCAGCGGGCGAGCGGCATTGGTGCGTTCGTTGCGTACGACTCGCGCGACAACCACTTCACGCCCACCAAGGGAATTCACACCACGCTGGGCGGAAAGTGGTTTGGCGAGGCGATTGGTAGCGACGCCGATTTTCTCAAGATGCGGTGGAAGTTTCGCACCTGGATTCCGCTGGGCGAGCGCGTGACGCTGGGCGTGCGCTTCGATTCGGAGGCGGTCACCGACGAGACTCCGCTCTACCAGATGGCGTGGGTCCAGATGCGCGGCGTGCCCGCGTTCCGCTACGTCGACAACATCGCCGTGACGTTCGAGCTGGAACCGCGCTTCCAGATCACGGAGCGCTGGGGGGCGGTTGTGTTCGGCGGAGTCGGACAGGTGGCGAGCGGTACCGGCGATCTCAGTAGCGATGACAACGTGTACGCCGCCGGTGCGGGTTTCCGTTATTTGCTCGCGCGGCGGCGGGGAATTCAGGCGGGCATCGACGTCGCGTACAGCGATGACGACTTCGCCTTCTACATCACCGTCGGCTCGGCCTGGCTGCGCTAACGCGCGAAAAACAACACGTCGGTGAGCGTGCCGAGGTAGGCGTCGTCCCACGTGACGTGTTCGACCGCGGAATGCGCGTAGACCTCATCCAGCACCGCGGCGAATTCGTCGTCATCGCCCGCTGACCAGACGGCCAGGACACCGCCGGGCGCGAGGTGGCGCTGCACGATCCGCTGTCCGGCGACGGTGTAGAACGGCGCGCTGGATTCGTCGAGGCGTTCCGTAGGCGCGTGATCCACGTCGATCAGGATCAAGTCGTACTGCGACTGCGGTTGCGCCAACAGATCCTCGTACACGTTGCTGCGGATGGTCCCAAAGCGAGGGTCGTTGTTCAGTTGGTCGGAGAGCGGCAGAAGCCCTTTCTGCAGCCAGTCGAACAACACGGGAATGAGGTCCACGACGTCGACCTGAGCAACGCGCGGGTTTTCGAGAGCCGCCTGCGCCGTATAGCCGAGTCCGAGGCCGCCGACGAGCACCCTCAGGTCACCTGCGCCCTCGTGAAGTGCGAGTGCGCTGGTGGCGAGGGCTCGTTCGGACAACGTGGTGTGGCTGCTCATGAGCAGCTCGCCGTTGACGAGGACTTCCGTGATGTTGCGCGAGCCGGTAGCTGTCGGCACTTCCCGCCGACGCAGGTCGAAGACTCCGATGGGGGTTTCCACCCACGCGACGATTTCGAAGCTCTTGCCCACGACGCGCCTATTCGGGCGGAAGCTCGTAGATGCCGCCGTGACCTTCGATCAGGCGCTCTTGGCGCACGAGGACGTCCCAGACTTCCTGCGGATAGTTATCGGGGGGGCGCACGCCGACGATGCTCGACTGCCGGCCCGAACTGGTCGGACCACCGCCCACCGACGACTCCGAGTCGAGGCGCACGATCTTGAGTCGCTTGCGGAACGCCTTGAGCGCACGCTTGAGCACTTCTCGGTCGTGCTTGGTGAGATTGCGTTTGCCCGTCTTCCACTCCTCGACAATCTCGCGCAGGGCGTCGAGGTCCCGTTCGTCGATCGCCACGAAGAGCTCGATGTCGTCGTCTTCACGGGTCGCCTCGAACGCGCGCTGGGCCGCATCCCACGCCTTGTCGGGGGCCACGCCCAGATTCAACTGCGCGACGAGGTCGGACAGGAACGTACTGAGGAGTTCGCAGCGCGGGTTGTCCATCGGAAGCGGATGATAGCCGCGCCGACACGTGAACGCGTCGTCGAACCGGGAAACAGGATCGGTTCGGTCCTCAAACGGGGGCGAACTCGGGGGATTCCGCCGCCCCGGGGTCCTGTCGATTGCGCTACGATCAGTTGGGTAGTCGTGGCTGACTTGCTGGGGCAACAACTGGGACCGTATCGGGTCGAGTACGAACTCGGCTGTGGAGGTATGGGCCGGGTCTATGCGGCGACGGCGCTGCGCGAGGCACCTGGCGTCCCGGCCGACTCGCGCGTGGCCCTCAAGGTCGTGCATCCGCACCTGCTCTTCGAGCCGGGATACGTGGATCGCTTCCTGCACGAGGCGGAAGTCGGACGTCGGGTCCGTCATCCCAACGTAGTGCGCACGTTCGACGCGGACTCGATCGAGCTGGATGGAGAGACCGTTCAGTTCCTGGTGATGGAGTTCGTGGAGGGGCGCAACCTGCGGGAAATCCTCGAAGATGCCGGTCCCGCGTCCGAGCCCATTCTGCGCGAGATCGCTCTCCAAGCGGCATCCGGATTGGCGGCGATTCACGAACACAAGATCGTCCATCGTGACCTCAAGCCCGAGAACATCCTGATCACGGCCCATCACGAAGTTCGCATCATGGATCTCGGCGTGGCCCGGATGCTGGAGGCAACGCTCACCGCATCGTCGGGCGCGCAGTTCGCCGGATCCATGCTCTACGGCGCCCCGGAACAGTTCCGGGGCGATCTGGTCGGTCCGTGCGCGGATCTCTACTCGCTGGGTGCAACGCTCTATGAGCTGGCGAGCGGCATCAACCCGTTCCTGCGCGAGAACTTCGTTTCGGTGATGCAGGCACATCTTGGAGACCCGCCGATGGCGCTGCGCCATCGCAATCCCGACTTCTCTCCGTTCTTCTCCGCTCTGGTGTCCAAGCTGCTGTCCAAGCATCCCGCCGATCGGTTCGCGTCGGCAGTGGAGCTCCAACGTGTCCTGGGGAAAGCGGAGCGCTCCGCGTGGTGGATCGAGACCGAGCCGACGTTGGCGCGGAGCCCCGATGCGCGACCTCAGATTCCCGTGCACCGCGTGACCGAACTGACGGGTCGTGAGGACGCATTGGCCACCATCCGCGCCGCGTGGGAGGCGGCCAAGCAAGGAGACGGCTCGGTCGTCCTGATCGAGGGAGAGGCGGGCATCGGCAAGTCTCGCGTGCTCGATGAAGTCGTGCAGGGACTCCCCGACGAGCGTCTCCACGTCTTGTACGGCTCGTACGCGCCGGCAGGCGGACTCGGCGGGATCTCGAGTGCGATCGTCGCGAAGTTTGGAGAACCGGGGCTCGCGTCGATGCTCGCGCCTCACTTGGACGAGACGCCCTCGCTGGTCGGGTCTTTTGCCAACTTGATTACGCAACGCCGCCCGGCCTTGAGGTCGCCGCGTCTGTCGTGGGAGGCGTACAAGTCCGCTTGCGTGCAGCTGATGCGCTCGCTCGCGAAAGAGCGGCCGCTGATCTGGATGGTCGACGATCTCCACTTCGCTCCCCGCGAGAGTCTCGACGCGATTCGGGATATGGCGCGAGCAGCGCAGGGACGGCGCGCGCTGTTCGTCCTCACCACGCGTCCGGGGCTTCCGCCCGAAGAGCGAAGACAGTTCGATCGCATGGAGAATCTCCATTCCGTCACGCTTCACCGTCTCGGCGCCCGGGATGTCGTCGAGGTGTTGCGCGGGGCACTCGGCAGCAAGGCGCTGGCGCAGCGGCTCGCCGGCCCGATTGCCTACCAATCCGACGGCGTACCGCTGTTCATCTTCGAGATGCTTCGGACGCTCAAGCAGCGGCAGCTGATCCAGCTGTTGCCGGACGGGACGTTTGTGCAGTCCGGGGCGATTGCCGACCTTGAGGTCCCCGCCGCGATCGAAGACATCATTCAGGGGCGTCTCGAACGACTCGACCGGGAACAACGCGCCATCGTGGATGTGGGCGCCATCGCGGGACTGCGTTTCGAACCGGCGCTCGTCGCCGGAGTCCTGGGAATGAAGAAGGTGCACGTCCTCCAGGAGATCGCGCGCATCGAACAGCAGACAGGTCTGATTCGGAGCAAGGTCGGTGTTGTCGAATTCGACCAGCACCAGATTCAGGAGGTCTTGTACCGATCGGTGATCCCCGATCTTCGCCGCGAATATCACAAGCTGATCGCGGAGGCGTTCGCGTCGCAACTGACCGCTGCGCCCGCAGACTCCGAGAGCGCGTTTCTCGCGACGCACCACTTGCGCGGGAGTGATCCCACGCGGGGGTTGCAGTACCTGACGGACGCGTTGGATCACCTGACGGCGACCTATCGCCACGAGGCACTGATCAAATTGGTCGACCGCGCGATGGAATTCGCAGGGGAGCTTGGCGTCGCTGAGCGGGTCGATCTGCTGCTGCGCAAGGCCAGCCGGTTGGGGACGCTTGGTCGGCGCACCGACGAGTACGCAGCTTTGGAGGAAGCCGCCGCCATCGTGAGGACCTCCGGGGATGGGGAACTCAATGCGAAAGTCCGATTGGCGGAAGCGAGATTCCTGCTGGACACGTCCCGCCTCGGTGAGGCCATTGATGCGGCGCGCGACGTGCTTCAGTTTGATGTTGGCCCGGATTTCGCGCGCGAGGCGAGCAGCATTCTCGGGCGGGCGCTACTCCATCTCGGCCAATTCGAGGATGCGCGTCCTCACCTCGAACGGCGCATGGAGCTCGCGCGCGAGCTGGGTGGCCGAGCGCATCGATCGGCGGCGCGCGGCGATCTTGGGATCCTGGAGAAGTCGCTCGGACATTATCCGGAGGCGCGGGCTCACTTCGAGCGACAACTGGAGCTCGCGCGGGAGCGGGGGGATCGACACGCGGAAGCGAGCGCGTGCGGCAATCTCGGATTGGCGAGCAAGCTGGTCGGGGAGTTCCCCGAGGCCATCGAGTATCTCCAGCGCTGCCGCCGCCTCTCGCGCGACGTCGGCGATCGCATGGGAGAGTCGAGTGCGGCGGGCAATCTGGGGCTCGTGCTCAAACACCTCGGCCGGCTCGACGAAGCCGCGGAGCAGTTCGAGGAGAGCATCGAGATTTCACGCGAGATTGGCAACCGGTTGGGAGAGGCGCGAGCCAGCGGCCATCTCGGACTGGTTGCGAAGGCACACGGCCAGCTGGATCGCGCGCGCGAGATGTTCGAACGTTGCCGCAACATCAGCCGCGAGCTGGGCGATCGCCACGGCGAGGTGATCGCGGCCGGCAATCTGGGGAACCTGCAGTTCGATCTGGGGAAGTTCGAGCAGGCGCTAGCCCACTTCAGGGCGTGGAGCTCAAGCGCGCGGGACTCGGGGGATCGTCAGGGCGAAGTGGTCGCTCTCGGGAACGTCGGCAACGCGCTCGGCGCGTTGGGTCGACCGGCCGAGGCGCTCGAGTGTTTCCGCGAGACCCACCGCGTTGCGCGGGAGATCGGCGATCGGGAAGGGGAGGCCATCGCCCTGGCGGACGCGGGCGAGGTTTTGAGCGGCGTAGGTGCGTTTGAGGGTGCGATGGAGCAGCTGGAGCCGGCGCTCGCGATCGCTCGCGAACTCGGGGTGCCGCGTTCGGAGGCGTTCATCCTTCAGGAGCTGGGGCGTGTCGCGCAGCAGAACGGCAACCTCGACCGTGCGCGACAGCGGCTCGAAGAAGCACGCGCGATCTACGAGTCGATCGGCTACCCCCTCGGCATCGCGGAGGCGGAGTTGGCGCTCGGTACGCTTGACGAATCCACGAAAGACGGACGGATGCATCTCGAGCGGGCGTGGGAGATCGCGCATCCCCTCGATGTGCCCTCGGTCTTCGTTCCGTCTGCGTGTCACCTCGAACGCCCGGATGCCGCTCAGCTCCTCACCGCACACTGTTCGCGGATGACCGTCGCCGCACAGATCGACGCGAGGCTGCGATTGTGGCAATCGAGCAACGATCGGGCGCAGCTTGAAGCCGCGCACGCACTCCTCTCCGCGCTCGCCGAGCGGGCGGCCCCCGAGCATCGCAAGTCACTCCTCCAGCGCGTGCCGGCGCATCGCGCGGTCATCGAAGCGCTGCAGGCCTAGTACACGAGCACAAGCGCGCGCGCCGCGGTCGTTAGTCCGTACGGGTTCGTGTGCGCATCGATCTCAAACATTGGATCCCGGAAGTTCACATCGCTCGCGCGCGGATCGGCCAGGATGCCGAGCGCCGACGCTGCGGAACACCGCATCGTGTACTTGCCCTTCGAATTCCCGAGCACCTGCAGAAGCGGGTCGATGGCGGCCGTGCTGCCCAAGTGGCTGAGGGCGGCCACCATGTGGACCTGCACGGATGCGGACTTGGTCTCGACGAGCTTTTTGACCAGCATGCGCGCGGTGGAGCGCTGTCCGAGGAATCCCAAGGCCAGCGATGCGTCTTCGACGATGGTTCCCGACTTGGCGTCGAGCGCCTCCGTCAACGTCGCCTCGATTTCGGGACTCGGACGTCGCAGCAGGCCGAGCGCCTGGATTGCCGGTGCCCGCACGCCGTCGTTCAAGCGCTTCCGCTTCAGGCACTTGAAAAGGTCGTCGCGCCCTTGCGCTTCGCCGGAGATTCCCACCGCGATCGATAGCGCGGCCGTGGTTTCGATGTCCTTGGAGCGGCGCAACTCGTGCAACAGGAAGGTGCGGATCTTGCGGCCATCGGACGCCCGTTCCGCGGCGAGGCCGAGTGCCAGAGCGGCGTACGGGCGCACGATGCGGTCCTTGCCGCTGAGCGCCTTGCGAAGCAGATCGATTCCGACCGGCCGGTACGCGGCGCCCATGCTCATTGCGACGTAGCCCCTCACGAGCGGGTCGCGGTCGAAACGGAACGCGCGGAGGAGCACCTTCTCACCCTCCTCCAGCTGCTCCTCACTCAGGTCTTCGGAGCGCATCAGCATGCCGAGTCCGATCGCCGCGCTGCGCCGCGTGTGCACCTGCGCGCCGCGGCTCTTCAGCACGCGAGCGAGTAGCGGAATGGCGTGTGTGTCGCCCGATGCCGCGAGGCCCAGAGCGGCGCGCCCGCGCGCCACGTCACCGAGCCTCTTCCCGCGCAGCTTGTCGCCCTTGACCCCCGCGATCACGGTGGCCTGCACCCGCGGGTCGCGCGTGAGTCCGCAGGCATAGAGGAGCGTTGCCATCTCGCTCGCGTTCCCGCGCACGGTGCTGCAGTGCTGCGCAAGATTCATCGCCAGCAACGCATCACCTCGACCCCGCATGCTGATCGCGAGAATCGCCACGCGACGGGAATTCGAGTTCAACCAGGTGCGGTTGGCCAGCAGGCGCCCGAAGAACTCGTTCACGTCCTCGCGGACGGCGCCATCCTTGATGGGAGGCAGGCAGCCGAGTCCGATCGCCGCGCTTTCGTAAACCTGGCTCGGCTGCTGCCGCTTGCGCAGAACCGTCAGGAAACGCTTCGCGTCCTCGTCGTTGCCGGCCCGTCCGAGTGCTCGCAGCGCCGCGGCACGGACGTTCGTATCCGTGGCACGGTCGGCCACCTCGCGGAGCGCTGTTCGCACCTTGAGGCAGTACTCCTCATCGACGCGTTTGGAAGCGTCGCGAACTCCACCGGAGATCGCCTCCTTGCCGCGGATCGTCTGGCGCAGGCCGAGCAGGTGTTCGCGGTTGAGCTCCCACCAAACGCGCCACGATGCTCCGTAGCTGGGACCCTTCGCGGATCCGGGAGTACGAGGGCCGGAACGAGGGCCGGGCTTCCGTGGCGTGGGAGTGGAAGGGGGCGTGGGGGAAGGAGTGTCGGGCGGCGTCGTCGGTCCGTCGTCGTCGGGGGGCGTCGTGGGCCCATCGGGTTCCGGCGGTGTTGTCGGCGGAACGCTATCGGGCGGAACCGGGCGCGGCGGCGGCGTGTCTGTCGGCGGAGGGGCCGGGGGGGCCGGCGGCTCCTCGGGGGGCGGGTCCTCGACCGGGCCCGGAAGGTTGCAGATCGCCGAGCTGGTCGGCGCGAACGCGATCAGCACGGTGAGTGCATAGACAAAGGTCCGCGTCGTGAAGCTCGCACGAGCCGCCGATCCAGTGTTCCGGGTTCTCCGCATCACCTAAGTGTAGGCGAACCGCGTGCCGTGTCGGACGAGACCGATTTCGGCTGTTTCGGTTACGCCTGGACCGCAGGTGTGGCCATCGCGTTACCGAAAGCGCTCAAGCCGGTTACCGTAGGACTTACGACATGGGATGGCGGGAGCAAGCGCGGATTCGGAGGGAGCGACAAGAGGCCGCCGACCGAGATCTGCCCGGATACATGCACCACGGATCGTTGGACGAGCCGAAAGGCGGGACGGTTCTCATCGTCGGCGCCCTGCTCGGCCTCATGGGCCTGGTGCTCTATCTGGCGCGGGATGCCGACCCGGTCCTCGGGGCGATTTTCTTCGCGGCAGCCGGAGTCGCATTCTGGGTCGCGCGCCTCAACCGGATCGCGCACCGCCAAAAGCGTCGCGACGAGTTGCGCAGCAAACGGCCTCCCGACTCCGTGAAGTGGGACGACTCAGGAGCGCGGGGCGCGGACGCTCCGAGCGGCGACCGCCGCCAACTCGACTAGCTGGAGCGACTCGTCGAAGTCGTCGACCAGTCCACGACGGGTCACGCGGATCAGGCCATCCTCCGCGGACACCGCGGTCTTCTCTTGCTGGAGGTGCAGCCGACGGAACTCTTCGTTGCAGAGTCTCTGCATGTCTCCCGGGACGTTCGACTTGATGATGAATGCGGCGTCGTACGCTGCGTCTTCGAGTTGCACATCCTGGAACCCCAGCCCCTTTCCGATCTTCTGGAAGAGTCCCTCCTGATAGATCTCGAATTCAAGATCGGGGTCACAAGCGGTCGTGACGCGCGTCCAGTACGTACGGCGCTTGCCGCTCGAGCGAATGAAGTAGGAGAGTCTTAGCGGCACTTCGGACAGCGTGCATTCGACTTCGTAGTACGGCTCAAGGATCCAACCGCCGTTCTTGTGGCGGAACTTCCCCTTGAGCCGCTCGGCGAGCTTCTTCCACGTGCGCCCGGTCGCAAGTAAGCGTCGCCGATTCCATGTGTATGCGCCGGCTACGACCAACAATGCGACGACCAGAAACAGATAGTCCTTTTGACTCAATGCGAACACCTCGGGGACGTTGTGCATTCAACCATGCGCGTGCGAAATAGCATGCGAACGGTCCCTATTTCGACGTCTCGGATCGGACGGGTCAAACGTGCGACAACTGGGTTCGGGGATCGGTCACGCTTAGAATGCGCGCTGTAGCTTGAGCACCACGGACGACCGGAAACTTCCCTTGGACGCGGCCGCCGATGGTGGCCTTGTGATGGTCGTCGGGAACTACGGATCGGGCAAAACCGAGGTCGCGGTTCACCTCGCTCGCCGCTGGGCGCGACAGGGACTCCAGGTCTCGCTCGCCGACCTCGACCTCGTCAATCCGTACTTCCGTTGCCGTGAGGCGCGCGCGCGACTCGAGGAAGCCGGTGTGCGCGTCGTTGTCCCTCCGCCGTCGCTCGAGTGGTCGGACCTGCCGATCATGCTTCCCGAGATCGCGGGCATGTTGCATCCGCAACCCGGGCACTGTTCGCTCTTCGATGTCGGAGGGGATGACGTCGGTTCGCGAGTCCTCGGTTCGCTGCACTGCGCGCTCGGTTCGGGGCGCTACGAACTCTGGCAGGTCATGAATCGCAATCGGCCGTTCACCAGCACGGTGGGCGGGTGCCTGCAGATGCAGGCGTCGATCGAACAGGCGTCGCGTCTGAAGGTTACGGGACTGGTGGGCAACAGCCATCTCATGGAGCACACGGATGCACGCGTGGTCTATGACGGATACGAGTTGGCACGCGATGTCGCGCGCAGCTCGGGGATCCCGCTGCGTTGCGTCGCTGTTTCCGCCGAGCTGGCCGCGGATCCCCTGCTCGACTCAATCGAAGCGCCGCTGCTTCCGATCCGTCGCATGATGCTCCCTCCCTGGGGAGCGAAAGGAGCCTCCCTTGGGTCACATTCACATTGAGGAGTACCGCTGCAAGGGCTGCAGTCGCTGCGTCGTCGCGTGCCCCAAGGACCTCATTCACCTCTCGCACGAGTTGAACGACAAGGGCTACCAGTACGTCGTGTTCGAAGGCAACGAGGAGGACTGCTCCGGTTGCACGCTGTGCGCGGTCTCCTGCCCCGACCAGGGCATCGAGGTCTACAACAACCGCGGCAATCAGAACTTCCACAACACCGCCGGGCTGACCGAGAAGATGACGCACTATTGCCCGGGCTGCACGCACGGCGTCGTGCATCGGCTCACGGCTGAGGTGATCGAGGAGTTGGGGCTAAGCGGTCGCACCGTCGGCGTCGCTCCCGTTGGCTGTGCGGTGCTGGCCTACGAGTACTTCAACTTCGACATGTTCGAAGCGGCCCATGGTCGCGCACCCGCGGTTGCCACGGGTGCCAAACGCGCCCGGCCCGAGAGCATCGTCTTCACCTATCAGGGCGACGGCGACCTGTTGGCCATCGGCGGCAACGAGATCCTGCACGCCGCCAACCGCGGCGAAAAGATTACCGTCATCTTCCTCAACAACGCCATCTACGGCATGACCGGCGGCCAGATGGCCCCCACGACGATGCCGGGCCAGAAGACGACGACCTCGCCGTTCGGGCGCGACGTGGAGGATACCGGTCACCCGATCCGCGCGTGCGAACTGTTTGCTGCGCTGGGGACGCCCGCGTTCATCGCGCGCGGCTCGGCGCACGACGCGGCGCATTCCCTCAAGCTCAAGAAGCTGCTGAAGCGCGCGTTCGAGTATCAGCGCGACAACACCTGCTTCACGTTCATCGAGGTGCTATCGACCTGCCCGACCAACTGGGGCATGTCGCCGGAGGAGTCGTCCCAATGGGTGGCGGACTCGATGATGGAGTACTACCCGCTCGGGATCGTGAAGGAGCCGGTCTGATGACGTACGCGATCACATCCCCGACCGAGGTGCTGATGGCCGGCTTTGGTGGCCAGGGCATGCTCCTCGCCGGCAAGATCCTCGCGCATGCGGCGATGGACGATGGCGTGCAGGTCTCGTGGCTGCCGAGCTACGGACCGGAGATGCGCGGCGGGACCGCCAACGTCACGGTCTGCCTGTCGGCCGAGCCGATCGGCTCACCCCTGATCACGACACCGCAGAGTCTCGTCGCCATGAACCGTCCGTCGCTCGACAAGTTCGCGCCCAAGGTGCGAGCGGGCGGCTTGATCGTCTACAACGCGACCCTGATCCCGGAGGGGCCCGATCGCGACGACTGCCGCATCCATGCGATCGAGTCGCGGGAGTTGGCCGAGCAGGCCGGATCCGTCCGAAATGCGAACTTCGTGATGCTGGGTGCGTGGGTGCGCGCTTCCGGCGCAATCGATCCCGCATCGGTTGAGCGCGCGATCGCCGAGGAGTTCCAGGGGCCGAAACAGAAGTTCGTCGCCGGCAACGTGGCCGCGTTCCGAGCGGGCATGGCGGTCGTAGAAAACCAGGGCGTGGAGGAAAGTCGATGAGCAAGGTGCTGATGAAAGGCAACGAGGCGCTCGGCGAAGCCGCGATCCGCGCCGGATGCGTGCACTTCTTCGGATATCCGATCACGCCGCAAACCGAGGTTCCGGAATACCTCGCCAAGCGCCTGCCCCAGGTGGGAGGCGTGTTCATGCAAGCGGAGAGCGAGGTCGCGTCGATCAACATGATCTACGGCGCGGCCGGCGTCGGCGTGAAGTGTCTGACCTCTTCCAGTTCGCCGGGTATCAGCCTGATGGCGGAAGGCATGAGCTACATTGCGGCCTGCGAACTCCCGTGCGTGATTATCAACATCATGCGTGCGGGGCCCGGCCTCGGTGGCATCCTTCCTGCCCAGAGCGACTACCACCAGGCGACGCGCGGGCACGGTCACGGCGACTACAAGCTGATTACCCTGGCGCCTTCGTCGGTGCAGGAAGCGGTCGATCTCATGACGCTGGCGTTCGAGCTGGCCGAGAAGTATCGCAACCCGGTGATGATCTGCGGCGACGGCATGATCGGCCAGATGATGGAGCCCGTGGAGTTCCCGACCGAGGGCCGGGGCGAGCCGATGGCGGAGAACGACTGGGCGCTGACAGGCGCGCAAGGCCGCGAGCGGCGCGTCGTCAACTCGCTGTACCTCACGCCGGAGGAAAACTACGAGCACAACCTGAAGCTCAAGCGCAAGTACGACGAGGTCGCCCTGCACGAGCAGCGGTCGGAACTGTACGGCGATGACTACGATCTGCTCCTGGTCGCGTTCGGCACGATGGCGCGCATCTGCAAGTCGGCCATCGACGAGGTCGCCCAGGAAGGCCTCAAGGTCGCGCTCTTCCGACCGATCTCGCTCAGCCCGTTCCCGACGGTTGCGTGCCGCGAAGCGATGGACCGCCTGCCGCCGGACGGCAAGGTGCTCGACATCGAGATGAGCATGGGCCAGATGATTGATGACGTGCGGCTGGTGGCCGAGGGCACACGCAAGATCGAGTTCCTCGGTCGCGCGGGCGGCATCGTTCCGTCACCCGACGAAGTCGCCGACAAGATCCGCGAGGTCCTCGCGGTTCCCGTCTAGGCGCTACTCGTCGCCGTCGGCTTGCGGAAGCTTGCGGGCACGCCACTCTTCGCAGGCGTGCTCGCAGATCTCGCAGTCGCGACCAAGCTCCGTGCAGGGCACGCCGTCGGCCTGTGCCTGTTCGCACGGCGGCAGGAACAGCATGGGGTCTTTGTCGGGGTCGGGTCCGGACATGACCTGATCATGCCACGCGACATGTGCGTGCACAACCGGCGCGAAACCGCAACGCCGCGGTCCTGTATCGCTGCAGGACGTATGCTGCATCGTCATGCGCGGACCCATGGTCGACCTCTACGACATCTTCATCGATTGGCCGGGCCGACTCGGTCGCGAGATGCCCGGACTTGTGAAGCACCTCGGCGACGCGAAGCGTGTACTGGATGTCGGTTGCGGCACCGGACAGCACGTGGCGGCGCTGCGTGAGGCGGGCTTTGATGCGTACGGCGCGGACGCGTCGGAAGAGATGCTCGCCAGGGCCGTCGAGCGCGATCGCCTCACGGTTTGGCGCATGGGGGACCCGTGCCCGCTCGATGGCCCCTACGACGCAGTGGTCGGCCTCGGAAACGTCTGGCCGTTGATTACCGATCTCGATGATGTGGACCGCGCGCTTTCGGCGATTCACGCGCTGCTCGCGCCGGGTGGCCGACTGATCCTCGGCATGAAGGCCTTTGCCGCCAAACAGGCGAGCAAGAACCCGTACCTGCCCCTGATCCGTCGCGAGCACGAAAACCGCGCAGTCTTCTTCATCCGTTTTCTGGAGCCGGGCGCCGCCGACGTTGCCAACTTCCACATGGTGATTGCCGCCGGCGAGAAGTCTCACCACCGGACCGGGCAGGTGCGCATCTGGAGCGCCGGGTCGCTACGCGAATACGTCGCGGCCCGAGGATTTACGGATGTTGTGGTGGCCGCCGGAATGGACGGACCGCCCGCCGACGATTCCACCGAAGACGTGTTCTTGCGTGCGCGCAAGGCGGCGCCTAAAACGGAAGCATGAGCGAACAGTTAGGCATCGAACTCGAACTGGACCGTGGCTTCGCGGAGAGCGTGGACCTTGTGACTGCGGCTCTCAAAGAGCAGGGCTTCGGGGTGTTGACTCGCATCGACGTGGACAAGACGCTGAAGGAGAAAATCGACGTCGACTTCCGGCCCTATTCGATTCTGGGTGCGTGCAATCCGGTGCTGGCGCACAAGGCGTTGAACGCGCAGCCCGAGGTCGGTCTCTTCATGCCGTGCAACGTGACGGTGGAGACGACGCCCGAGGGCAAGAGCCTCGTTCGCATCATCGACGCACGGCAGATGATGAGCGTGGGGGCGTTGGGCGAGAACGCCGCGCTCCGCGAAGTCGCGCACGAGGCCAACGAGCGTCTCAACGTCGTCGCCGCCGCGCTTCGCAGCGCTTGAGCGAAACCTACCGGTCCCGTTGTTCCGGGCCAGGCTCGAGAGTCCCCGTGAAGAGGAACTCGCCATCGCGTTTGAGGGCGTCGAACTGTGGCGTCTGCCCGGCGTGCGATTCCAAGGCGCTCTGAATGCAAACGAAGAGTTTGGATGCGGTCAGGATCGCGGGCGGATTGTTCAACGTGTCCGCAAACGCCTTGGCGAAAGGCGAGTTCGCACCCGGCGGGCCGTCCGCGACCTCCTCGTTCTCCTTGCCGGCCGAGATCACGACCCACGACTTGCCGGTCGTGTACTTGTCGGGCGCGATGGGCGTCGCGTCGGTCACCCTGCGTGTGATGCGCCCGGAGTAGCAGCAATCCAACGCGACGAGAATGTGTTTGGCGCTCGTGTCGGGGAACAGGAGCTCGAGTTCGCGGAAGGGCAACCAGGTCGCTCCCCGTTTGTCCTGACTGCGCGGCTCAGCGTTCGCGGGAATGATCCACGCTGCCGTGTCCCCGGAGCTTGTCCCGTGCCCGGCGTAGTAGACGAGTAGCCGATCGTTGCGCTGTTTCGCCTCGACCAACTCCCCGAACGCGTCCATGATCCCTCGGCGCGTCGCGTCCTTTCCGGTCAGGGTCTTGATCGACCATCTGGCGGATGAGCGAAGCAGGGCGTTTTTCACCGTGGCAATGTCGCGCTCTGCGTTCGGCAGTTCGTCGAAGTGCGGATTTCCCTCGTAGCCGATGCCGATCAGCAGGGCGTACGAGTTTCCGTACCCGGGCTCGTAGGACTCCGACTTCCGGGAGCGGGCGCTCGCGATCCGCCGGGACTCCTCCGATTCGTCCGGAGCGCGCCATGCGAGTACACCGGTAATGACCGCGCCGGTCAGAATTGCCACGCCCGCATACTTGAGGAACATCGGTCCGCTGTCCCGCGGCTCAGCCGCGTCCGCGCGCAGCAGTTGCCTTGCCCGCAACGTCAGAATCGCGATCAGGACGACGACGGCGAACGGGGCGATCCGGAACCACCAGAAGCAGAGGATCCCGACGGTCGCGAGGAACGCGAATTCCCAGAAGCTGACGAAGCGGTAGGGCCAGACGGGCATGGCCATCAATCGCGTATAGGCGACGTCGGCGGGCACCCCAAACTGGGCCTCAAACTGCTCCGGAGAGAGCTTCTCCCGTTGTTGCAGGCAGTACCGGCGCGCGTTGCGCATGACGGCGGGAACGACGATCGCGATGCCCACGACGCCCACCAGCACGATCACGAACAATCCAGCCAGCCTCGCCCAGTAGATGTCCGCATCGATCCCCGCACCGGTATCGAACAGCGCCCGCCACGACTTGTCGCCGTAACGGAACGTGAGGCTCCAGACGCTCTGGGCGCCCGTGGTCCCCGTGTTGTAGATGTTCTGCACAATCACGAGCCAGAACGCCGGAATGAACAGCGTCGCTCCCGCGAAGAGGATGCCAGCAGGGAGTTCCATGCGCTGGAATCCGCAGCGTGGATCGGCGTCTCTCAGGTCGGGTACGAGCTGCATCTTGGAGAACCCTAGCCCGTGCTTGAGAAGCCAGAACATGAGCGTGACCGTGAGCAGCACGAGGAGGCCGTACACAACGCCGCCGAGTCCCTGCGCCGTCCATGCCATGATGCAGAATGCGAGATTGACGCCGCGCGAGATGGTCTCGGGCGGACTGGCGAGGGCGGCGTTCGACCAGTTCGGGTTCACGGCCAGGTCGGGATGCTGCTCGTTGAAGCGCACGAGCTCCTCGTGCGAACCGAGCAGGTAAAGCGGGCGATACGACTCCTGCCAACAGCTGTAGGTGGTCATCAGGGTGATGACGACGACGTAGATCGCAAAGAACGGCGCGCACAACCGGAACAATCGGCGCCAACTCTCTTCGACCTGCTCGAACCGTTTCGTCGGCGTGCCGCGCTGCGTGTCCATGAACATCGAGTGTTCGTACAGCCCGAACAGCAGATGCTTCGCGGCGTGTACCAGCCAGGCGAGGGACGCGGCGATGAGCGGCAGGAACAGCAGCAGGTTGCCGGTCCAGTTGGGCGAGTGCGCGAATCCCGCCTCGCGATCCGAGACCGAGTCGTGGACCGAGTCGATGCCCAAGAGGAAGCTGAGACACAACAGGATCGCGCCGAACGCGAAGATGATGAACGTCAGCGAAAGCAGGGCGCGACTGTTAATCAGGCCGGCGACCCGATGGGAGAACCTCCTCCACCCAGTCATGTGCCCGCCATCATAGGAGCTGGCGAGGTGTCGCCCCGCACAAATTGCCGTTGGGCTACTTGCTCGGCGGGTAGATCGTGGCCCATTCCTTGGCCATGTCGACCACCGTCCACTTGCGCTCGGCAGCCTCGCCGAGCGCTTTGTCGAGGCGACCGATGTGCGACTCGCGATCGTAGGCCCACTCGCGCTTCGCGTCGGTGTGATGCACGATCAGGCAGAAGCGCGCCCCGTCGCCGGCGGCCGTCCACTGCAGCATCTGCAGATCGCCGTCCGAGTTCCCGAACGCCGCGATCGGCCGGCGCCCGATGAACTTGTGGATCGCGACCGGCTTGCCCTCTTTGTCGTCGATGAAGTCCATCTTGGGCAGACGCACGATGACCGGCCCGCTTGCGCGCATCTCGAGCTTCGTCGCGATCGAGCTTCCGATGGTCTGCTCCGGCGGAATCGCGTACGCGTCTTCCGAAAATGTGCGCAAAAAGTCGATCCCACCACCCGAGACGATGTAGGTCTTGAAGCCGTTCGCCCGCAGATAGTCGAGCACCTCCAACATCGGCTGATAGATGAGCTCGTTGTACGGCCGCTTGAAGCGCGGATGGCGCGCCTCCGCCAGCCAGTCGCGGGCGACCTTCGCGAACTCCTCGGTCGTCATGCCGGCGTGCGTCGCGAGGACCAGCTTCAGCAGGCCCTCGGTTCCGGACTTGGCGAGCGCCTCGTGATCGTCCTCGAGCACCGCCTGGAACGGCTGCGTGGTCTTCCACTCGGGGTGCTCCGGTGCCATCGCCTTCACCCGATCGATGGCGAACGCCAACTGGAAGTAGAGCGGCTGCTCCGACCAGAGCGTGCCGTCGTTGTCGAACGTCGCGATGCGTTCGGCGGGCGGGACGTAGTCGGCGTGCGACTCGTCGGTGACCCGCGCGACGAATTCCATGATGGCCGTCTTGCTCGGGCCGTCGTTCCAGGAAGGCAGCGGTTCCGTGGCGGGCTTGAGGCTGGCGCAGCCCAGAAAGAGGGGGAGGAGTGCGAGGAGGGGGAGGCGTGAATTCATTTCCGGGAGAGTCCTTCGATCAGGGCTGCGGAGTCATCCAGCGGGTTGGCGGGAAGTTTGTCTCGCAGTTTATGGCAGCGATTCGCCAGAGCACTATCCGCAATCAGCCAAGTCAGCGCACGCGCGGCCCTTCGCGCTGTGTATTTCTTCTGTGGGAGGGACGCGCCGACGCCGAGCTCGATCAGCCGCGAGGCGTTGTCGAACTGGTCGAAGGCGAGCGGGGTCGCAAGCTGCGGAATGCCGGCCGCGATGCCCTGCGACACGCTGCCGATGCCGCTGTGGGAAACGAACGCGGCAGCGCGAGGAAGCACGCGGGAGAACGGGACGTATGACTCCCAGCGAACGAGGTCGGGGAGGCTGGCGGGCAGTGACTCGCGTTTTTTCGTCAGGAGCAGGCCGCGGCGGTTCATGAGCTTGCACGCTTCCACGGTCTCGGCGAAGAAGCGGTCGGCGGTCACGTTGGCACTTCCCGCGGTGAACACGATCGGCGGGTCTCCTGCATCCATCCACGCGTCGAGTTCGGGGTCGATGGGGCGCTGGTCGGATTCGTCGAACAGCGGGAAGCCGGTGTGGTGCAGGTTCGGGGGCCAGTCCGGCTGAGCAACTCCGAACCACTCCGGGAAGAGGCAGACCACCAGATCGGGACTGTGCATCCAGAGGTCGAAGACGCGACTCACGGGTGCGAGTCCGTGCTCCGCGCGGACAGAGTTGAGTCCGGGCGCGATCATGGGATCGATCACGATGTCGGCGATGCGCCACCAGAGCCGCTTCCACCATCGGGGTGACCAGTCCGGCGTGGGCATGTCCGGAAGTCGAGGCATGCGATGAACCGACCGGAACACGGAGGGCGCGAGCTGCACTGTCGCGAGCGGGAGGTTGAACGCCTCTTGCGCGATGCGTGCCCCGAAGCCGAGCGTGCCTGCGACCAGCACGGTGTCCTCTCGCCGCCGCTTGTCGATCGCGTCCACGGTCGGCCGGAGCGACGGCACGATCCCATCTTGCAGCACGATCTTTAGCCCCTTGCGGGGGTGCCACAGGTCCGGGTTCTCTGTCGCCTTGCGGAACTCGGCATCGGTGCCGTGCTCAATGAACTCGAGACCGGCGCCCTCCACCGTGCCCTGGAAGTGTTCGTTGGCGAAGACCGCGACGTCGTGCCCGCGGGCGGCGAGGGTGCGCCCCAGCGCGACGAACGGATGAACATCACCGGCGCTGCCGGCTGCGACGACGAGGAAGTGCATGGGGATCTCCGGATAGTCTATGGGCGCATGACGCGATGGGTGTGGCTCCTGGTGATCCTCGGAAGCGTGGCTGGCGCGGAGGACGCGGAGCCGTGGCGCAGCGCGCTGTACCCCGCGGACTGGGCCCCGTCGTTCGGCGCCGCGGACGGGCGCTTCCTGCATGACTTCTCGTACGCGGGATATCGCCGCGGGGAGCAGACCATTCCCGATCGGAAGGCGCCGGTAATCCGCGTTGCTTCCGGTAAGGGCGACCGAACCGCCGCCATCCAATCGAAGCTGGATGAGGCTGCCCGGCGCGGGGGAGCGATCGTGCTGCTGCCCGAGGGGACGCTGCTCGTCGAGGGAACTCTCTCGATTCGGGGGTCCGGGATCATTCTGCGCGGCGCCGGGGCGGAGAAGACGCGGATTCGCTTCACGCGTGCGGACGGTCTGAACGGCAAGGCCAACCTGATGGCGATCGGCAGGCTGCTGCGCGGTCCGGCGATCGCGCTGGCTGAAGATGCGCCGAACCGTGCGAGGTCGGTCAAGCTCCAGTCGGTCGCCGATCTGCGCGTGGGGGACACGGTTGCGTTGGGCCTCGTGGTCGACGGTGCGTTTCGCGCGGCGCACGGCATGGGGAAGTACTGGAAGTTCGCGGCAGGGAAGTGGCGCGCGCTGTTCCGGCGGGAAATCACGGCCATCGACACGCAGGCGCGGCGCGTCTCGTTGGACATCCCGTTGCGCTATCCGCTGCCGACGGCCCACGCCGCGTCCCTGCGGGTGGAGAAGGGGTATCTCGAGAACGTCGGGATCGAGGACCTGTCGGTCTGCAACGCGATCGGCGACGACGCGGCATGGAAGGCGACGCGCGTGCACGCCATCGAGTTGCGCGATTGCCGCGACTCGTGGGTGCGGCGCGTTCGGTCCTTCGCGGCGGTTGAGGGCGGTCGCCATCTCCAGTCCGGAGGGATTCGCGTGCGGAGCTGCGCCCGCGTGACGGTTGCGAACTGCGTGCTCGCGCGTCCCCAGCACCGCGGCGGCGGCGGGAATGGGTACTTGTTCGAGGTGATGCAGTCGGGCGAAGTGTTGACCGTGGACTGCAAGGCGAGCGAAGGGCGACACAACTTCATCGCGAACTGGGACCTCGGCACGAGCGGTTGCGTGTGGCTGCGCTGCCACAGCGCGGATGGCAAGGCCGTCTTCGCCCGGCGCGGCGAGGTGGGCGTTGTGGGGCTCTCCGAGTTCCACCATGCGCTCGCGATGGCGTGCCTGGTCGACAACTGCGTGCTCGATGATGGGTGGAAGGCGGCCAATCGGCTGCGCGAAAGTTCGGGCGCGGGACACACGGCGACGGAGTGCGTTTTCTGGCGTGTCGGCGGTCGCGGCGTCCTGCGCTGCCACCAGTTCGGCCTCGGGTACATCATCGGGACGGGCTCGCGCGTGCTCGTCGACACCGCGATCGGCTCGCGCGGCTCGCTCGGAACCGAACCGGAAGACTCCGTCGAGGGACTCGGCCGCGCCGCAACCCTGCAGCCCGCGTCCTTGTACGAAGACCAGCTGCGCCGTCGCCGCGCGCTTCGTTGACCGCTCACGAGCGCGATCGTATTCACGAGCGCGAACGTGACGTTCCACCCGATGGCCGACCACAGCGGGGTCTCCGCCGCGCACGAGTTGAAAGCCGCGCACAAGAGACATCCCACTACCGAGAGCGCACGCAGCCTCCGCATGTCGCGCACCAGATAGGAGGCGGCGAACACCAGGTTGGCGAGGTGAATCAGGATCGTGGAAGACATCGGAGCACGAGTCTCGGGTGGGGTGCAGGGGAGGGGGCCCCCGGGCGAACGGTTCGCCCGGAGCCAGTTGGGTGGACTACTCGACGACGAGCTCCGAGTTCATCGGGATGGCCTGCGTGATGTTGAAGTAGTTCGGGCTGGTGGCCTGCACGGCCTCGTGGAGCTCGCGCATCTGTTCGGGCGTGCCGTTGCCGGCAATGCGCACCGTTTGGCGGAGGCTGTCGTAGCCGTTCGAGACGGAGGGATCGATTGCGAGGAAGCCGCGCAGGTCGATGTCGCCCTCCAGCTCGACCTCGAGGCGGGTGAGCTCGATGTCCATCAGCGCGGCGACGGCCGAATAGCCGACCATCATGCAGGCGTTGATGGCGGACATCAGGTACTCCTGCGGATTGGCGTATTCGTTGGTGCCGCACAGTTCGAGCGGCTCGTCGATCTTGACCTGGAAGCCGCGGGCGATGCGCTCGCCACCGATTGCAGCTCCGTCAATGGTGTGATCGGTACGCGTGCCGCCCTTCCACTCGCTTCGGACGGCCCAGTGGGTCTGCCCCGCAGCGGGGTTGGCGGTCACCTGCTCGATGGTGTCGCGCAGGGCCGAAACGTCGATTCCGTTGGTCTGGGTCTTGGTCGTCATCGGACTTCTCCTGGGTAGGGGACTTGGTTCATCAGGAGAAACCCGGTCTGGGCCCGGAGCCCGGGGTTACTTGCGGTCAACCCCCGGAGGCGGGGTTGGCGGACGGGGAGGCTACCGCGACCGCAGCGTCCAGCTCCACTTGTGCAGTTCCATCGCGACCGAGACGCTGAGCGCAAGCGTGACCAGCATCGCCCACGTCCCGAGCGCGACCGGCTCCGTACCCAGAATGCCGCGCAACGCGGGGACGTAAAGGGCCAGAGCGTGGATCGTGAATGCGATGACCGTGCCGGCAAGCAGGACGGGACTCCGCAGCGGTGACAAGCGGAACGCGGACACGGTCTCGGATCGGCAGTTGCCGATGTGCACGTTCTCGAAGAGCACCATCAGCAGCAAGAGCGCGTTGCGCGCCGACTCGATCGTCCAGCCTGCGTCGAGCATCCAGCGGTACGCGCCGAACCCGACGGTGCCGATGACCAGCCCGCCGACGATCGTGCGCTCGATCATGAGCCGGTTGAAGATGCGCTCGCTGGGGGCGCGCGGCGGTCGACGGAGGACATCCTGCTCCCGCGGCTCGAAGGCGAGCGCGACGTCCTGGATCCCGTTGGTCACGAGATTGAGCCAGAGCAGCTGCACGGGCAGCAGCGGAAGGGGCAGGCCGGTCGCAACGGCGAGCAAGACCAGCACAACCTCGGCGCCTCCGGTCGAGATCAACAGGTAGATCACCTTGCGCACGTTGTCGTAGGCGACCCGGCCCTCCTCGATTCCCGCCGCGATGGTGGCGAAGTTGTCGTCGCTGATGACGAGTTCGGCCGCCTCCCGTGCCACGTCCGTCCCCTCGCGTCCCATCGCGACGCCGATGTTCGCCGCGCGCAACGCGGCGGCGTCGTTGACCCCGTCTCCCGTCACCGCCACGAAGTGGCCGGCCGCGCGCGCGGCCTCGACGATGTCGAGTTTCTGGTGGGGGGACACGCGCGCGAAGACGCGCGTCGTGCGGACGAGGGAAATCAGAGCCGCCTGATCGAGCTCCGCCAGCGCCGTGCCGTTCACCACCTCGTCGGAGCTGGCGGCGAGTCCCAGGTCGCGGCTGATGGCCCACGCGGTAACCGGGTGGTCGCCGGTGATCATCGTGACCTCGATCCCGGCAGTCCGGCAGGCGGCGATCGCCTCCTTGGCGCCCGCGCGCAGCGGATCGATCATGCCGACGAATCCCAGAAAGTTCAGTGCCGCCGGTTCGGCAGGTGTCTCGGCGGGACCCGAAGCTTCAGGCGCCGTTCCGTCCGCGAGCGCAAGGACACGACACCCCTGGTGCGCCAGTGTCTCCGCCGCGCCGATCAGCGAGTCGGGAGACTCCGCTTCCCGCGCCGTCCAGTCGCACATTTCGAGGACTCGCTCCGGCGCGCCCTTCACGAAGACGGCGATCCGGCCCTCGACGCGATGGAACGTCGCCGCGTATCTGCGCTCCGGTTCGAACGCGATCTCGTTGACCTGCGGCCGTTCGATGAGGGCGGCTTCCCGGTCGCATCCCAGTTTGTGCGCGAACGCGAGCATGGCGACATCGGTGGGGTCGCCACGCCACGACCATTGGCCGCCGCGATGATAGAGACGCCCTTCGTTGCACAGTGCGGCGACGAGAGCCAACCGTTGGACGACGGCATGGTTCTGCGGATCGGCCGGGTCTCCGTCGATGACCACCTTGCCTTCCGGCGCGTAGCCCACACCCGTCACGTTGAGCGACGTGCCGTCGGGAAGCACGGCGCGCACGACGGTCAGCTCGTTGCAGGTGAGGGTTCCGGTCTTGTCCGTCGCAATCAGAGTGCAGCTGCCCAGCCCCTCGACTGCCGCGAGTCGCCGCACAATGACTCCGCGGCGAGCCATGCGCCGCGTCGCCACCGAAAGCGCGACGGTCATCGCGACCGGCAGACCTTCCGGAATTGCCGAGACCGCGAGTGCCACTGCGAACACGATCATCGGGCCGATGCCGATCCCTCGCAGGACCACGCCGACCGCCGCGATGACGAACGCTGCGATCAGCACCGAAACGCCGATCACGCGCGTGAATCGCTCCATGCGAACCAGCAGGGGGGGCTTGCCGCCTTCGGCGGCGGTGACGTCGACGGCCAGCGCACCGACCACGGTCGCAATGCCGGTTGCCACCACCACGCCCCGACCGCGACCGCGTGAAACCACCGAACCGGCGAATGCCATGTTGCAGCGGTCACCCAACGGGGTCTCCTCCGTTCCGAGGCACTCCTGGTCCTTGAGCACCGGATAGGACTCGCCGGTCAGCAGTGACTCGTCCACTTCGAGTCCGTGCGTGAGAACCAAGCGCAGATCTGCCGGCACGCGGTTGCCGGATT